>ULWN01007618.1_pt1 | contig 28120 bp, 20 predicted proteins | sample 1960371 | NCBI WGS metagenome assembly ULWN01 (sample SAMEA4835813, study PRJEB28245) | human gut metagenome | biome: gut microbiome; material: fecal sample | place: Denmark | collected 2008 | reverse complement strand
TCGTCAGATTCTGACCAGACGGTTCAGGCTGTACGCTTACTTTCGTCGTTCAGGCTCCCTGGAGAAATTAACAATCTCTCCGGCAATAATCTTCCCGTTCGGAATGACAACAATTTTACCATCCAGTGTACGCATCGTGGTTGAGAATATATGTACATTCTGCACAGTCCCGGCAACACCACCCAGGTCAGCATATTCACCAGCCCTGAAAGGACGGAACATCACGAGAAGAATACCAGCTGCAAGGTTTGACAATGACCCCTGCAGGGCAAGTCCAACAGCAAGACCTGCAGCCCCCAGGACTGCAATTACGGAAGCTGTCTGAACCCCCACACGTCCCAGGGCAGCAATCAGCGTAAAGGCTATAATGGCATGACGTATCAGCACGGAAAGGAACTGCGCCACTGTGGCATCAATATTCCTGCCCAGCATCAGATTATTCAGCACACCAGAAATCATCCGTGCAGCGATACCCCCGATAATAATAATAACCACTGCTGCCATAAGATTCACGGCGTAACCGAGTAATATATCCTGATTACGGACAATCCATGAAACCGCCTCGCCAGAAGCGTCCATCACATCAAGTTTTTCCATATTTTATATTCCACGAACCATTTTATTTTCAGGAATCTCCGGGCCTTTATCCCGCATCATATACACAGCCATGACAACCTGCTCTTCTGCAGTCATCATTTCCCCGTGGCTTCGCGGATTTTCTGTTCCGTCTTATACTGCGAAAGCGCATACACAGCCCATATTGTTGCCGGTATCCAGCCCAGCAGCGTTATCTGTAACACCAGACAAAAAATCCCCGTCAGAGGCCGGCCAATGGTGAAAAAAGTCAGCCAGGGAAGAAGAAAAGCAATCAACAGACGCATAAAAACTCCTTATGATTATGAAATTAACGAATCAGAGGCTGCGTTTAACATTACCGGAAATAAGCTGTCCTGCTTCACAACCTCCCTTTTCTGACCAGAAGCATCCCCCTTGTACAACAACTCAACTTCATTATGTACCCGTAACCTCTTTATCAGATTCTGCTTATGAGTGGAGAATGTTTTCTCTGACATGCCAAGATATCGTGCCCCCTCTGTTCCGTTACTGCCATAAAGCAGCATCATCAGTACATTTACCTGCCGGCCTGACAGGGTCAGCTTCTCCACCGACATGAATGCGCGGTACAGATGACTGATATCGTTTACTGAACATCGCTCAGTAAGATGTCTGATATCATAAACCGGACTGTCAACCACTCCCCAGAGAAAACGGAGCGCTTCCGGAGAAGAAAAATAAAGGGTGTTCGTATCACTTATATTATTCTTATACAGAAAACCGACAATTTCAGATATCCGGGAAGAAGATATTATCACCACATTATCTGTCTGCATGCCGCTGATAATGAATTTACCGGGATTAATATACTCCTTCATTCCCTCCAGAAAATAACTGTTATCACAAATAAAACGCATACCCGTTCCACATGAAATTTATCACGCCTGACCACATAAAATTAATTATCCGGAGCACCGGGATGCCCGTGACACAGCATGCACAGAAATTCCCGTCGCAACAGCCTTCATCAGACCGGCTTTTTACCGGTCTGTGGTGCTGCAGAGATATTTAACACTGACACCTCGCAGACCGCTTTTCTCCATCGCATTGTAAAGATGCGCACATACCGTCTTCATGCTTATCCCCAGCTGGTCTGCCAGAAAGGTAAACCCGTACTCATGGAAAACAACCCCAAAGACCACCACCATCTCGGTACGGGTCAGTGGTCTTGCCGTATGTCCGAACAGCCACGCCCCACAACGGATGGCCTGCCTGATATCTGTCAGGCATCTCACAGAGGAAACAGGAATGACAAGAAAACGACGCCCACAGAACATACAGTATGTAAGCCTTTCCAGATTACGGTCACAGAGAATCACATAACTGTCTTCGGGAAGTGGCAGACGGCGCTTTCCGGCATCAAACAGTTCACGGCCTGTCGTGAGCCTGTATCCGTTCAGCATACACATCAGGCCATATTCCAGATATCTGTCACGGGTCATAATAATAATCTGCATACTCTCAGACCCTTATCTCCCGGATACCGGCTCCGTTTACCATTACCGGTATAACTGACTCATCATTCATAACGGAAACTGTCTGCCGCATACATCAGTGCCCGCTCCTCCAGCTCTGACAGACTCAGCTCTTTCAGGTCCCCTTCTCCTTCAGCAAGAAGACAACATTCAAAAACAGCTGCATCGTCGCATTCCAGACGAACCTGCACCCTGTCAGCCCGACCGTTTACAGTAAATACCTGCACTGAACTTATGCGATAGTTCAGCATATACACTCTCCCTCTCAGCTCCTCAGGAATACCCCGGAACCGTCAGTCATGCCACCGGGGAGAAAAGCAGGCAGCGAATCATGACCGCATACAGAACGCTGCCCGCCCCGGTGACTCAGACCCGGGTTCAGAACTCCCAGTTGACACCCACATTCCAGGAAACATCACCGTCACTGAACGCAGTACCTGCCTTTGCCGCAGCCTGTTCGTTAAAGCGATATCCCATGCCCACCGCAACAGCCTGCTTCTCACTGTACCCGCCCACAGCCGCTGTGGCGTTAAATTTACCCACACTGTATGGCTGGAAAAGACCGGCCAGCGCTGCTGACTGGGCTGCTGCCCGCTTCATTTCCTCATGATTCTCATTAATCTGACGCTGCTGACTGTTCATACGACGCTCATGCGCCTGCAGGGTACGTGCCTGAGAAGCAATGGCGCGACTGTTGCGTTCACCCACCTGACGGTTACGGCTTACCGCAGCACGGTTTTCTGTGGCCATTTCCTGTGTACGCACCAGCCCTTCCTGTACAGTAATTCGTTCACCGGTTCCCTCACCGCGCGTCACATAACCATGACTGTCCACAGCAACGGTACTTCCGGTATTTATCTGCTGTTGCTGGCTGTTCAGGCGCTCTTCATGCGTCTCCAGCACGTCTCTCTGGGAAAGCAGCCCCCTGGTGTTACGGTTTATGGCCACCGTGTTCCGGATAATATTCTCCCTGTTCTCTGCAGCAACCGTATCGGTATGGTCACGCGCCTTAAGTGCTTCCGCTGCAATCCGTCCACTGACGTCACTGTACACCTCATCCGCCTTCCGGTTCAGTTGCCCGACAGTGGCTGCATCCGTATCCCGTGTACCATCACTGACACCACCGAGAACCCGGGTTTTATCCGGTACACGCGGACTGGCCGGGTTTGTGACACCTGAGTCATATCCGATGTAGACTTCATTTTCACGGGTTGTGCCGGACTGCTGGCCAAGAGCCACTGAATATCTGTGCGTTGCCTGCGCACCCGTACCCAGTGCCACCGAATTTAAAGCATCAGCCTTTGCCCAGCTACCTACTGCCACACCATTAGACGCCTTCGGATTTACGTAAGCTGACATCCCCACGGATGTGGAAAACGGCGCATGCGCATACGATGCAGAGCCAAGAGCTGTCCCTGCCTTTCCAGCCCTCGCCCATGCACCTACAGCCGTGGAGCTGGTCTCTGATGCAGAGGCTGTGCCCGGAGACGCCCAGGAACTGTCATCCTGCGCAAACGCCGGAGCACCGGCAATCAGAAAGGAAATAAGCGATAAAGTAATACCGTGTCGATTTATTTTCATAAACAACCTCATTGATATACACAATATACTGACACAGAGTTAAATTAATATATAATCAGGAGAAAAGTGAAAGAGCACAGGTGCGAAAATGAATTAATCTGAGCGGATTTAACAATAAATGAAGCGCAATGAATTAAAATTAAAAACAAAAATCACTTGCAGTATATTATTTTGCGACACCCATCGCAACCGCACACAAAACCAAACGTACAATGCATTGATTTTAAACAAAAAAAACAAAACAGAAACTCAACACATAAAAATCAGACAATATAAACAGAATTGTGATTTATATCCTCAAGCGCTGTATTAACGAAATATATCCGTCCTCCTGCAATACCTGCCTCAACATTATTTCCGGTTTGTTTAAGACATGAAATAAACTCATCTGTCGATGTAACAATGTCCTTTGATAAAAACAGAAAATCTTCTTCACTCTTATGTTTATTAAAATCCATGATAAATGAATTCCCTTCACAGGCAGCATCAAAGACGAAGACATCATGACCAGTACCACCATACAGATAATCATTACCTCCCCCACCATATAACCAGTCGTTACCTTCTGCTCCGTACAACTCATCATTACCAGAAGCCCCATGAAGATAATCATTCCCGCGACCTCCGTGTAAAAGACTTACTCCTTCTCCCCCGGCACTATGTAATATATCATTTCCGTCAAGACCAAAAATAATATTTCCGAACAGACTATCATCTCCGTTTGTACCTTCTGTATGTTTTCCGTAATCAACATTTTTATTACGCCACTTCAGAAGATACCTGTGGTCTGTAATCTGCTCTTCTTCTATCTGATAAGGGCTTAGTTTACTCCTCCAGTCACCAGAAAAAGAGATACCTTCAATACCTGTTGCCTCAGTCAGACCGGCTCCCCGTTCTGAATGGAAAAACAGCGTCCCATCACTGACCCTGTATATATTCCAGTCATCCATTACATCGCTAAGAAGCAGCGTGTCATACCCACTGCCACCATCAACCCTGTTTGCTCCCTTACCTGGTTCAATCTTATCATTCCCTCCCCCTCCCTCTATATAGTCGCCACCCTTCCCGCCTGCCAGCAGATTATTGCCATCATTACCGATGATGAATACAGGTCTTTCACGACTCTCATCCCCCTTGTCATGAACCCATGAATACCAAGATGTCCAGCTACTTTGCTCATCCACAATGACTGTACTGTCCGGTGACATGTAGTCGTAAAACTGAGCCCCTAAAATTCTTTCAAAGGCGTCAGTTTTTGAACCCGCAAAATGCGCACTCCAGCTTCCCAGCGGGAGTGCAAGCACAGAAAAGGGGATAATATTCCAGAGGAATGAACCATAAAGGTCTGTGTATAAAACAATGTTATCAGGAGAAGAGTCATATTCACGATCCGGGGTTGTCAAGCCCGGCCCCATTGCTTTAACTGCCTCCCAGAACCCGGCTCCATCTCCCAGCACACGAAATACCGGATCGTTTTCAAAACCGATATTTAATACCTTCCCATCCCCGTCAAATACCAGCGGGGAAGCCCAGGCTATATAGTCAGAATTAGCATAAAAACCATCAGCCAGAGACTCACTGAGTCTGGCCATAATGTTAGTCAACCCACCCCCCAGGCTATAGCCTGTGACAATAACATCTTCACCACTTAAACCATTACTGCTTGCAAAGTCTCTGATACTTTGAAGCAGGTTTTCTGCTTCAGACAGCGCTTTTCCATTATTGAGCTGTGTATAATCAACAATATCGCAGATATCATTTGTTCCACAGAATGATATTGCAATTTTCTGTAGATTCTGTTGAGCATCAAACAACCCAACAACTTTCAACTGAGGACCAAATCCTGACGCAGGGTTTCCTGTAACCGGACTGGGAAAGCGATAAAAACCTCTTGAATCGACATATTCCGAAGATAACCTGAGTTCTTCCACTGTAATATCACGCCAGCCTTCATTAAGAACATCGGTAGAATAATCAATCCTATCTGGGTGCTTTGCAAATAGCCTGGATACCAGAAAACTTCCTAATCCAAGAACCTTTCCTGTATTGGCATATACTGCAATATTATAAGACGCAGAGATCAGGCCTGTTATTTGCGCTTGATGATAATCTTTATAATTAAAGAGTCCCATGAGTATTTCCTTATTTAAAGAACAGCCCCATGCTGGGGCTGTTTGTTTAGATTTTCTTTTATTTAACCTCAATACCCTCCTGTATCCAAAGAGTTAAACTAGGAATATCACTGGACTGATAGGTGAAATATTTAACATCACCATCATTGGCACTACCTAAATTCTCCCAGTCGAAGTTTTGTACATCCACGGATGCACCTGAACTACCTGAGATTTTTAATATCCCCCCCTCTATATCCTGAGATTTAAAATCATCTGAATTCAGAATGAGATGAGATGTAGAGTGCAAATCAACATGCTCAAAACCAGAGAACATAGCACTTGTTACTGTAGTATTGTCCAAAGATATCGTGTCAAAGCCCTCTCCACCTATAATATTTACCTGAGTACCATTGTTAGTTGAAATCTCTCCATTAGCGTAAATGAAGTCATTACCTGCCCCCAAGTCTATATTCGTATTAATAATAGCATCCGCACTATTACCTTCATACCCTAAAGCCAGAACAGTATCATTTCCTGCCCCCATAACAATATCAGTTCCTGATATTGTTCCACCTGATGATGAAGAATTGAGCCCAGTATAGTCAATGGATGTACTACCATTATAACTATCAGTAGTTGCTCTCAGTTGTCCTTCTTCATTCACATATAGTGTTACATCGTTATTTCCGACACCAACAACCAAGGTATCATCTCCATTCCCCATATCAGTACGATGAGAGTGATCCGTGTATCCTGCACTGGTATTACGTCCATAATCTCTTCCTGTAACGATTAAATCATTCCCTTCTCCTGTGAATAAACCAACCGGGAAGCGAGATGCTTGAGTTCTATCTAATCCTCCGAAAGAATCGGTAATTGAGATAACATCAGAACCTGTATGACCATTGTAATTATATTGATTAGCTCCTGAATCTAATCTCTGGGATGTAACATAACTTCCAGGATTACTATCAAGTAAAGTAGACCAGTTCTTAGAAACAGAAGATACCTTATCACCAAATATGGACGGTTGAGGATATAAGTCTCCTGATACATTAGAGGGCAATGCCCGTTCGTAAAATGCCACTGCCGCTTCTGCTGCATCCGCCTTGCCGTTACCGTCCTGATCCGTCACCGCCGGTACATCCGCCGGAGTCAGACCATCAAGACGTGTCTGCAGACCTTCCTTACCTTCCGTACCTTCCGGTACCTTGTTCACCGCCTCCTGGGCTGCCTGCTTCGCCGTATCCAGCGCCGTATTGGCATCTTCCACGGCTTTCGCCTCTGCCGGCGTGATCAGACCGTTCTGATCCTTGTCTGCATTCGCGGCGGCTTCATCGGCTGCCTCTTTCTTCGCTTCCGCTGCCTGAACGGCGGCTTCCGCTGCAGCCAGGGACGCTTCTGCTGCATCCGCCTTGCCGTTACCGTCCTGATCCGTCACCGCCGGTACCTGGCCGGAAGAGCTTCCACTTCCCGGCTCACTTGAGCCTGTGGATGACACATCTGTTTTTCCAGCCTCCTGACCGCCTTCAGGCTGAACCGGCTTCTGCTCATCTTCAGTTGCACGCTTATAACGACTGCTTCCACCACCGCCTCCGGCAGCCAGTGCAATAGCCGCCAGCCCTGCACCAAAAGCAATCCCCCCCCAGATAATCCCGTTATTGATACCTTCAGCCAGTGTGCCACTTTGCCCTGCAGTGAAATTCTCCAGTACAGGGCCATCCTGGGTCAGAACAGCTTCAGTTACCTGACCATTTTCACCCACAACATTAAACACGGCTGTACACTGTGTTTCACCCGGCTGGCATTCTTCCCAGAATCCCTCAATCCGGATTTCTGTATCATCTTCCTTTTTACGCAGAATTAAATCATCACCAGAACGGTCCGCTTCCACACCATCCGGGACCAGACCTGTCACCTCATCAACCAGTCCATACTGTTCCCCGGCCTGTGCCTTTACAGTATGACGGGCTCCGGCTGTCAGTACTGTTTTTTCTCCACTGACCTTGCCAGTGAAAATCATTTTCATATAAGTATCCTCAGGTTAATAAAACCAGTATGCTCTTATGTTTTATCCGCTAAAGGGAGTCATTAAATAAAAACGAATCAGATTACAGATAATTTATTTCTCTGACCGGACCTCCTTAATCATTCCGCTTTTTTCAGATTTATTTTCCCCTGACAGATATAACATTTATATTATCTTCAGCCCCAAATCACATACAGGCATGCGCAATGACCCGGGCAGAATAAAGTGAAATCATTCTGCCCGTTTAAAATTGATTTAAAATACTTTCCCCGGAAGACCTTTTTATTATCTTTCCTGAAGTGCCTGCTTCATTCTGGTTATCGGTTTAATCAGATACTGAAATACCGTTTTACGCCCGGTTTTTATATCCACGCTGGCTATCATGCCAGGAATAACTGGCAATCTTTTTCCGTTCCTGTCTGTCAGATAATTATTACTGGTGGTAACCAGTACCCGGTAATAAGCTTCATTCGGGTCCAGTTTTAAATCTCCCGGCCGTTTCTGGTCACGTAAAGTATCCGGACTTACCAGTGTCACCACGCCGTCAAGACCACCATAAATGGCATAGTCATAAGCCGTCAGTTTTACAAGTGCCGGCATCCCTGTTCTGACATAGGCAACATCCCGTGGATTTATATAAGCTTCAATCAGCAACTGGTCTTCCAGCGGAATAATTTCCATTATGTCCTGTCCTGCAGAAACCACCCCTCCCAGTGTGTTTACCCGTATATTTTTTACGATACCTCTCAGGGGGGCCCTGAGACGTGAACGCTCAACCGGGTCGGCTCTGCCAGCCATATTCTCTTTTGCCTGAGCAAGCTCTGCTTCTGTCTTCACCAGTTCAGCACCGGCTTCCGTCAGGTATTTATTCTGTTTCTCATCCATCTGTAACTGCAGCTCCGCTGACTGACGCTGCATACGTAACAGTTCGACCTCCGACATTGCCCCTTCACGCACAATTGGCCGCGTCATTGCTATTTCCCTGTCCAGCAGCGCCTTACTCTGCTTCAGACCGGCAATGCTCTGCGCCAGCTCCGTCTTCCGGAGAAAATAGACCGTACTTTCCCGCTCCCGCAAATCCTCAGGAACGTTATCCGGAAATGTCAGTGATTCGGAATAAGCTTCTGCACGGAGTCTTGCCCTGACGGCCTCCAGGTTATTCACCCGGGCTTCACTTTCCCTCAGCATGGCAGAGCTCCGGGTATCATCCAGTGTCAGCAGTACCTGACCTTTCTCAACAATATCGCCTTCCCTGACCTCAAGTGATTTCAGTATACCCGGGTCAAGGGTCTGTATAACCTGCTCCCTGCTGCCGGGAATAATACTCCCCTGACCTCGGGTCACTTCATCCAGAGGACTGTTCCATGCCCAGATAACAAACGTCACTACCAGTACCAGCAGAAAAATCACCATCAGGAAAAGGGCATGATGCTTTTCCTGCTGAAGGGCTGCCTGTACATCTGTCAACAGCGCCAGGTCTGACTGCCTGACCACCTCTGACGACGCTTTATTCCGTTCCGTTTTTTCTGTCATATCCCTGCGGTCCACAAACTGTTAAACATATCTGCTCTTTTTTCTTATCCGGTTGACGCTCATGAAGTTATCGCTCTGCTCTCCCCACTCTGCTGTTTCCCTGACAGTTTTTTCAGTATTTCATCACGGGGACCGTCCATCATTACCCGCCCTTCATTCATCACGACAATACGGTCAACAATATTCAGAACCTGCAGACGATGTGTCACCACCACCATTGTGCGTCCCCGGCTCCAGTGGCTCAGACCTTTCAGAACAACAGATTCAGTCTGCAGGTCCAGACCTGTCGTGGGCTCATCAAGCAGTACCACCCGGGGAGAACCCAGTACCATTCTCGTCAGGGCAACCATCTGCCTCTGTCCTCCTGACAGTCCCTGACCGCCTTCCCCTGTCTGCATATCAAGTCCGCGGGGATGATGCCGGATAAAACGGTCAAACCCGAAACGTCCGGCTGCATTAATCATATCCACATCCGACAGGCTTCCCGGCAGACGCGAAAGCTGCAGATTTTCACGCAGAGTTCCCAGAAAAAGCCGGGGATTCTGTTCCAGAAGAAACACTTTATCCCGGACAAAACAGGGGTCCAGTTGCTGCATCGCAACCCCGTCAAGAGTAATTTGTCCCCTGTTCTGACGGTACAGCCCCACCATCATTTTCAGCAGCGTCGATTTACCACAACCTATTGAGCCAATAATCCCCACCCGCTCTCCGGGCCGGATACAGAGCGACAGACCGCACAATGCGTCGGGTAATCCGGGCTTATAAGAAAAGGAGACATCACTGAAACGAAACTCTCCCTGGATATCCTTCACTGTCAGATAATGTGTCTGACTTTCCCGCTCCACCGGACGGCGGACAATGTCATTCACCCCCTGCATGGCCAGGCGGGCCTGCTGAAAACGGGTGGCCAGTGATGCTATCTGACCAAGCGGTGCCAGCGCACGACCGGAAAGAATAACTGCGGCAATCAGTGCCCCCATGGTGATTCGGTTATGTGGGTCATCACTGTGAATAAGGTACGTCCCCAGAATGACCAGCAGAACAGTATTCAGTTGCTGAACTGCTGTGGAAAAGCAGATTATGACATTACTGGTATTTTTTACCCGTATGGACGAGCGGGCGACACTGGCTGTATATCCATCCCAGCGGCGCTGGACCCAGTTAACTGCATTATTCAGCTTCAGGGTTTCTATTCCGTCCAGAGCCTCCACAAGTAATCCCTGGCGCTGCGATGATTCCCGCATGGAGGCATTAATATGACGCGAAAGCGGTCGCTGCAGTAATATTCCTGCCAGAATCACCAGCGGAACCAGTGTAAGAGGAACAACAGCAAGCCAGCCCCCCACAAGCCCGATGACACCGATGAAAAGCAGGATAAACGGCAAATCCACAAAAGCCAGCAGCGTGGCGCTGGTCATAAACTCCCTGACAGACTCATATTCCCGCAAATTGCTGGCGTATGAACCGGAAGACGCCGGCCTGTCCGACATTTTCACTGCCATCACCCGCCTTAACAGTGCTGAGCTGATAATCAGGTCTGCCTTCTTACCCGCAATATCCGTCAGATAGCTCCGGATTAACTTTGCAGCACACTCAAACAGAATGGCTGCAATCACCCCGATACTCAGCATCCATAACGTTTCCCAGGAGCGATTGGGTATGACCCGGTCATAAACGTTCATTACATATAAGGAGCTAACCAGCGCAAGAAAGTTAATGATAAAACTCGCAAGAATGACCTGTCCGTAATATGGCCTGAACCGCCACAGTACCCGCCAGAACCATGCCCCGGTCATGTCATACTCCGGCAGTTCCGAACGGCGATCCTGTGTTGCCTGTGGCTGAACAAACCAGCAGTAACCTGAATAAACAGCCATTAATTCATCGTGAGAAAGTGTCTTACGGAGTCCCCCGGGCTGGAGTACATGATACTGCCGGGCCAGGCCGGCACCCTCAATACGCACCACCACAATGGCTTCCTGTGCATTCAGTAAAAGAAGCACAGGAACCGCAAGAGAAGGAATATCTTCCGGAGCCCGCCGGGAAAGATGATTATCAAACCCTTCACTGCGAAGAAACTCGCCAACAGAACGAAAATCAATCCCGGAGACATCTGTCCGGACTGTACCGGCAGCCAGCGTCTCAGCAGATACAGGTGTACCCAGTAATGCCGTTACCTGTGATAATCCTTCAAAAATACTCTTCACTTATTTATCTGTCCTTCTGCCCTGTTACTTTTTCTTCTGCACCAGAAAGATTCACTCCGCTCCATTTCAGGAGCATTCCCTGGGAATACAGATAATCCAGCATTCCGTGGAGCATCTGATCCTCTGTCTGAACCCGGGAAAGCCCGACGCTGTACAGTTCGTTTTCTGCATTCAGTAATTCAATCAGTGTTTTTCTTGCCACCCGGAACTGAAGACGATAAAAGTCCACAACTCTGGCAGAGGCCTGCTCCTGACGTCTGAGCGTTTCCATTTCCATCCGACTTTGTCTGACCGTTATCAGCGATAATCGTCCGGTTTCATCAATCATTCGGGCAACAGAGTCCAGTCGTCCGGTAGCTGCAGCTATCTGCGCGGCCTTTTCACTGACACCATAACTGGCATTACGGTTGAACAGGTCCCAGGACAGACTGACACCTATCTGCCTGTCATCCCGGGTCACTGATCCCGTTAAATCCACCCGGGGATACCGGGCAAGCTCCTGCGCTTTCAGCGCCGCTTTTTTACTCTCTACATCAGCCTGACTGGCAAGCCACGACGGATTCCCTTTCTGAGGCGTCTGCGTAAAATCAGTTAACAATCTGGACTCTGTCATCCGGGAAAAAGGATTTTCAAGATCGGCTTCGGTTACCGGATTTGTGGTCCAGGTCGAAAGTTTTCCCAGCGTGGTTTTGAGCACTCGGGTGCGGGTATTTATCTGCTGCCGGACCATCAGCCTGCGGGCTTCGGCCTGAACAAATTCAGATTCCCGCCCGGTATCGTGAATACTGATGGTGTTAAGATCATTAAGAATTGCGTTATGCCGGGAGAGACTCTGTTCAAGTACCGCAATGGATTGCTTTTCCCTTAGCGCATCAAGATATAATGAAACAAAGGAGCGAATTGTTTCCTCGCCAGCCTCATCAACTTTATAACGGTAATACTCGGCTTCCGACTCACTCCGGCTGACATCCGCCTCAATAGCTCCCGAAGCGAATATATTCATTTCACCGCGGATACCGGGCAAAATATCTTCAGAGTCGTAGTCATAGTCGTAGCGGTGACTCTGGGAAAGGAGTTTACTGCCTGTTGCTGTGACGACCGGCCAGTGTGCTGAACGAGCCTGCTCCACACGGGAACGGGCAGAGGTGGCTTCTGCCCTTGCCTCCATCACTGATGGATCATGAATGAGAGCATCCCTCAGGAGGGCCGGCAGTGGAGAAGCGAACACGTTGTGGACAGAGAAAAGAAAACAGAAAGATAATATTCTCTTCACCCGAACCTCCGGGACACGCGGGAAATATAATCAGGCATCATGATGCAACCGGGTAAAATATTGAGTAAAATTGAAATGCAGAGACACCGGAATTGATCCAAGCTACCGCCATTATCTTCCGCGCTGACAGAAGATAATAAAAATGTGAGATACTTCAATTTTATTGAAAAGCTGAAAAACCCTTACAATCCTTGCTGTTTATGAAGAAAATTTTCACAAAGTAAATTTAAAAACAAAGAAATTTAATGTAATATAATCGGGGGAGAGTTAGCCATCGATGATTGCCAGAACAAAAAACAATATAAACCAACAAGATAGAAAATCATCACAACAAAGGGAAAGGTCTGTAGATAAAGAGTGGGATGGACTTCTTACTTCATATCACATAATTGATATTTTTTATCCTGCAAACTCCAACGGCATTATGTATGACTTAGCCTCAGGCAATTATCACAGGCAAAAAAACAATATATTGTAAGCTTCATAGAATTTGGAACTTTATATAATAAATAATGCTGAGTTTTTTATCACCAATACGTTAACAAAATTAATGTATTCCAGAGGTTTCACATTAGTCTCCAATTTTTCAGAAGAATCTATTTACCTGGCAGGAAAAGTCATCTGGTGTTTCGCCGGAGTGAGGGGTACAGGCAATAGCGGACATAACCATTTGTTCTTTTTCTAAGCAGCCATCTGATAATATTTTATCCTGAAGGCTGTCGGGGAGATATTCCCCAGACGAGAGTGACGACGCTGACGATTGTAGAAAATCTCAATGTATTCCCGTATTACTGAGATGGCCTCATCCCGGCTTTTAAAACGATAGTGGCTCAGACTTTCATTTTTCAGCGTTCCCCAGAAGCTTTCCATAGGAGCATTGTCGTAACAGTTAACTTTACGCGACATTGATATTTTCAGACCAAACTGCTCCTGTATGGCCCTGTAATCGTATGCGCAGTACTGTGAACCACGATCGGAGTGGTGGATTAGCCCGGTAGGTGAGCGCTGGTTCCTGAGCGCCATAAACAGGGCTTTACCCGTCAACTATTTCGTCATGCGCTCTCCCATGGCGTAACCGACAATTTTGCTCGTATAAACATCTTTGACGCCAGCGATATACAGCCATCCTTCCCGGGGGGCAACATACGTTATATCTGCAACCAAGACCTGATTAGGTGCTGTAGGCGTAAAGTTCTGATTCAGGAGATTCGGCGCAACCGGCAGATTGTGACCAGAGTTCGTGTTCGCCCTGAACTTGCGTTTCTGCTTACAGTGCAGCCTCAGCTCCTTACGAAGACGTGCCAGTCTGTCACGACCGACGATAATTCCGTTATCTGCCAGCTCCGTCTGGAGCAGCTAGGTTCCATATGTTTCGCGTGTGCGGATATGTGCGTAAGCGCCACATCTGCGACGTCTTGTGAAAATTGTCCTGTCTGGCAACAATCGCGCCCATCTATATAGATGGACACGAACGATGAATTCCCAGACAAAAAAAGATATTCCCTGCTTCCGTTCTTATTTGCCTGATGCTCTGCGTTTAAGATTTGAAGATAAACTGACCATCCGGGCCATCGCTCAGCGTCTAGGTCTCAGTCATTCCACAATACATACGCTTTTTCAGCGATTTATTGCATCCGGTATCGCATGGCCATTGCCCGATTCAGTTTCATTAGCTCAGCTTGACGCCATCCTTTATGCCAACAGAAAGAAGGAATTAACAGAGCCTCAAATCAGCGAAGGCACATGGCGAAAAGAACGGCGAGCCAGCTACAGCCGTGAATTTAAGGTCCGTCTGGCTAAGCAGGCATTACAGCCCGGTGCTGTTGTTGCCCGGATCGCCAGAGAGCACGGTATCAATGATAACCTGCTGTTTAAATGGAAAAGCCAGTACGAGGACGGCTTACTGAGCGATGATGACATACAGGAATGCATGCCTGTCCCGGTGGCTCTGACTGATACGCCAGAGCCGACCAGACCAGTTACAAATCCCTTCTGGCGTAACAAGCCTGATGAGTGCCCTGAGTGTGCTCCCGGAAACGTCCCACGGTGCGAGCTGCATCTTAAATCAGGTGTGGTAAAACTGTTTGACCCTCTCACTCCGGAAATGTTACGGGCGCTAATCCGCGAAATGAAAGGAGGTACCCGATGATAACGCTGCCAACCGGTACCAGAATCTGGATCATCGCTGGCATCACAGATATGCGTTGTGGCTTCAACGGCCTGGCTTCGAAGGTGCAGAACACGCTGAAAGATGACCCGTTCTCCGGGCATATCTTCGTCTTCCGGGGCCGCAGTGGCAAAATGGTGAAAATACTGTGGGCCGATCGTGACGGGTTATGCCTGTTCGCCAAACGCCTGGAACGGGGCCGCTTCGTCTGGCCGGTAACCCGGGAAGGGAAAGTGCACCTGACGCCAGCTCAGTTATCCATGCTACTGGAGGGGATCGCGTGGCAACATCCCAAACGGACAGAACGGCCTGGCATCCGGATATAACCCGTGATAAAATAGGGGAATGAACAACACACTCCCCGACGACATCGAGCAACTGAAGGCCCTGCTGATCGCACAGCAGGCTGTTATCGTCTGTATGGTGAAATAACCGGCTATGCCCGCGAGATCAGCTCACTCAGAGCGCTGGTCGCTAAACTGCAGAGAATGTTGTTCGGTCGCAGCAGCGAGAAAAGCCGCGAGAAGATAGAAAAGAAGATCGCACGGGCAGAAACGCGTATAACCGAGCTCCAGAACAGGCTTGGTGAGGCGCAGTTGCAACTCACCTCAATGGCCGGAGAGACAGCGCCGAAAACATCAGACTCTCCCGTCCGCAAAGCACTTCCGGCAACACTTCCCCGTGACAGGCAGGTTATCTCCCCGGCAGAAACCGAATGCCCCGTCTGCAGCGGCAAACTGAAACCGCTGGGAGAAAGCATCTCTGAACAACTGGATATCATCAACACCGCGTTCAGGGTAATCGAAACGGTTCGCCCAAAACTGGCCTGCAGCCGGTGCGACTGTATAGTTCAGGCTCCGCAGCCACCAAAACCCATCGAGCGCAGTTACGCCAGTCCGGCTCTGCTGGCCCGCATAATCATGGCTAAGTTCGCCGAGCATCTGCCGCTGTACCGTCAGTCGGAAATCTATGCCCGCCAGGGCGTGGAGCTGCACCGCAATACGATGGGGCGCTGGGTTGACATCATGGGAGAGCAGCTTCGCCCGCTGTATGATGAACTGAAGCACTATGTGCTGATGCCGGGTAAAGTGCATGCCGATGACACGCCGGTAAATGTACTGGAGCCGGGTCAGGGTAAAACCCGTACCGGACGGCTGTGGGTCTATGTTCGTGACGATCGCAACGCCGGTTCGACCATGCCGGCAGCGGTGTGGTTCTCATACTCTCCCGACCGCAAAGGCATCCACCCACAGCAACATCTGGCGGACTACAGAGGTATCCTGCAGGCCGATGCATATGCGGGTTACAATTCTCTTTACGAAAGCGGTCAGGTAACCGAAGCGGCTTGTATGGCACATGCCCGACGCAAGATCCACGATGTACATGTCCGCCATCCAACGACAGTAACGGGAGAAGCGCTCCGTCGTATCGGGGAACTGTACGCTATCGAGGCTGAGATCCGCGGTAGTCCGGCAGAAGAGCGACTGGCGGTCAGAAAAGCCAGAACGGTACCGCTAATGCAGTCGTTGTATGAGTGGCTCCAGGGGCAGATGAGCACGCTGTCGCGCCACTCGGATACAGCGAAAGCGTTCACCTATCTGCTGAAGCAATGGGACGCTCTGAACGAATACTGCCGCAATGGCTGGGTGGAGATCGACAATAACCTGTGTGAAAACGCCCTCCGGGTAGTTGCACTGGGGCGGCGTAACTACATGTTCTTCGGCTCTGATGGTGGAGGCGAGAGTGCGGCAGTGATGTACAGCCTGATCGGTAGCTGCAAACTTAACGAAATCGAGCCGGAAACGTGGCTACGCCACGTGATCAGTGTAATCAACACCTGGCCTGCCAACCGCGTGAAAGAGTTGTTGCCCTGGAATGTCACTCAATCTGTAAACTAATTTTTACCCCACGTCCTTCACGGTGCGCTTACTACCGATACACCTACAAGCCTGACTTTTCCGGGCGCCGTTGGAGACGGCCTCGCGGACAAGGGCAATAATTTTACGCCGCTCCAGGAGAGGGGGTCAGTCTTCCTCGCTGTTGTCCCAGAGGGCATTGAACTTTTCCCTCAATATAAGCAGGGCCGCAGCTTCCGCCAGAGCTTTATCTTTACGCTTAAGCTCTTTCTACAGTTCTCGTAACTTATTTTTTGCGTCACACAATGCCCTGTCTGTTCGAATATTTTCCGTCAATTTTTTTCATGCGCCTGAATTGAGATAGCCCGCCATTCTTTAACCTGTTCAACAAACAATCCCATGCGTCGGCAATAATCAGCAAGCTCCATTTCTGACAGCGTAGCCGTCTCAAGAACAACTGAGAATCGACGCTCCGGTGTCCAGTCTTCAACATCAACGGAGGTAATCTTTTCATTTTCAGGTAAAAGCCCTTGCTCCACTAACTCATATCTCCATTTTGATACAACTGAGGCACTGATCTTTAGCTTACGGGCTATCTGACGATGTGACCAGCAGTATGGTGGTAAAAGCCATATCAGTCCTTTCTCTTTGAGCTCACTTGGTATTGGTTGTCCTGGCATTGTTATCTCCTTAAAAAATTGAGGCGACAACTATGCTGACACAGGGGGTACTCACCGATCTCCTTCACGGTAATACGCACCTAGTCGTCAACAGGTAAATATTTTCCTTTTACAACTTTAATGAGATATTTTCTATTATAACAAGTTGACAATGCACAAGCTAAAGCATTTCTTAATTCGGCATATTCTAATTGCTCAAGATGAACATACCGCCTACGCAGAGCATCTGTTATCTTATCCAAGTCCAGTATTTTCTTTGATGGGACTAATGCAATCAAGGCCTGTATAAAAGCTAATGCACTTCTGTAAAGAAGGTTTCCAGCAGGTAATGATTCACTTAGTACTTTATTTCTATATGGATTTTCAAATGCAACTCTTCGGGCTCTTACCGCAGCTAATGGTGTGGGTAACAATCGTTGAGTAACTGAATTAAGATTGTCCTGGGATATTGTTACATCAAACTCGCGAATTTTATTAATTTCATCTCTGGTTGGTGACAACTCTTCATTCTTCTTATTACAAAGCAAACAATTATCATCAGAATAAAAAGGTACCATCTTTTTACATATGCTACAATTTTTTATTACCAGATGTATCCCTGAGCCTAATTCATTTAATTCAAATTGTTTATTTTTTATGTAATTAACAGCTCTACATGAATCTCTGAACCAATATATAATCGGGTAAGGCAAATAGGAATACAAATAATCTATCCACATTTCTTCTGGAGAATTTCTTTCATCAAATTCAACAAGCCACGAAGAAAAGTGCTTCGACCATGCTAATTTTACAGTACTGAGTTTTAACTCTCCTTCGCGGAAAAAACCGGCCATAAGAACACTGGAGGAAGAGTTATGCTTTGCTTCATTAATTGCTCTCTGAACCTCCTTTCTGTTAACCAGTTTATGCAAAAATTTATTTTTTCTCTCCATGCTAATTTCTCCGAATCATAAATTGCAATAAAAGCAGTTGTAGCTCTTGAATAAGCACAAAATAACTGTGCATCCTCCATGCTTTCGGAATACAATGTAATCACGATAGATGATTCCATACCTCGAAAACGAGATACTGTTTCAATATTCACCCCCAAAGTTCTCATATCATTCTGGAGGGAATTTTTCACTAAATCCGTAGGAACAAGGACAGTAATCTCATCAGGCAGTACAGAACTTTCTTTCAATTGTAAAATTTCATTAAGCAATGTGGAGAGTGGAGCTGTAACAACTAATTCTTTTAGCGTATCCGGTTCGTTATTCCTAGGGGAAGTAATTTGGTATGAGGCAGGGCTGACAGCTATTAAATAATCATTAACGGCTCTAGGACATCTTAACACAACAGATAAGTTAAAAGAAAATTGGGGATTTATTATTCGCTGAAGATCAGCGTAATTTGTTCCTTTTTCAAAGGAAAATGTTTGAGTTTCATCACAAAATGCGATAATCCTTTTATTTTCGAACCAACAAGATAAAGTCTCCAGCCACGAAGAATGTAACGCCTGTGCTTCATCAATGATTAAAGCATCATAATCTCTTAGTTTATTTTTATTTAATGCATTAAGCAAATCTTCGCAGCATCCTGATTCAAACCAACCTGCCGGAGACTCGGGGGATAGGGATAATTTGTTTCGAGCCTGATGACAAAGTTTGTGCCAGGTAAAAACGTCGCATAATGACTCCGGAGTTTGTTGCCGAATATATTCTGAAAGAAGGTTATTGAAAGTAATAAATAAAACCTTTTTTTGGCCTTTAACAAGCCGCCGTGCAAACTCAATTCCAATCAGGGTCTTTCCTGTTCCTGGCCACCCGGTTACAACAACTCTTTGATATTCTGACAGAAGTTCAATGACCTTGATTTGTTCATGTGTGAGCCTTAACCATAATTTATTATCATAAATAATACGGATTCCCCAGTCAGGAGTACCATCAAACTCAGGACATACAGATTTTATTATTAGTTGAACCCGTTCATCCCCCAACTCATTATTTCCCAATGCATTTTCCCAGTATTGCATTATATCAATAGTATGCTTTGCCATTTCCGGGAGTTGGCTTTTATCAACAAATATTCCCCTGAATGGTTTAACAGCCGCATCTACCATTGCTGCATTTATAATTTTATCATCGAAATAACTATCAGGAAAAATAAAACCATAACCGATACGCAACCGTAACGTTGTTGCTCCCCCTAACCAACGGGCTAAACCATGGACATTGTTACGTGTTTGCTTCACTATATCTACATGTTTTTTTGTTTTTATATGTACAAAAACAGTACCTTCTACGCGATATATTCCACTCTTTACCTCTAACGCCAAAACACCATATACAGGATGGAGAACAAGAAAATCAATTTCTCCACTCGGAGGTAATTTCATCCCTAAATTTCGTGTCGCCGCACTTAACCACGGGAGACTATGAATCACTGTGAAATCATCGGACAGACCTTCTTTTAACAGTGTATAGACTGTTTTTCCCCATAACTATTATTATCAATAGGTCCAAATGCCGGAATCATTTTGGCCATATTACTATTTCCTTATAACATGTTTCTGACAGGAATCTGCATTTGTTACATAGCCCAGTAATTAAAAATAACTTCCGCCCGTTTTAAAATTTACTCATACTTATTCCGAAGCAGACTCTGACTAACCAATATATACAATCTCCCTCCACACTCTCATGCAGCAGCCAGCTAACAGTAGTTGACTGCCTCAACTTCAGGGTGACTTCTGCCGTTACTTTTTTAACCCCTCCCCCAACGCCTAAACGACACTTTCGTTTTCTGTAGTGCCTCATAGAAAGTATGAGCTTTAAAGCTGGTGTAATCAAAACCCACTGACACTACCATTCTGACAAACATGCCGGTGGATGATGCCCGACTTTTCCATCATGATGCCTGTTTAGTCGGGCGTGCACCGTACGGATGACATCTTTCACCTGGCTAGTTTCATACAACGCATCGTAAGCTTTGTACGCATCAACCTGCAACTCTCACCTATATTCTGCCAGATGATGTTGTGAATCTTCGAGGGAGAGCTGCTTTATCATCTGCGTATTCTGTTCTATTCGATCACGGATTGGTCGTTACTCACCGATCACTTTCACGGTAATACGCATCTGTGGCTATCATCCCCACCACCTCGCCGGTGGCTGCATCCGCGGCACAGGCAAGAACGTTATTTCCCTGTGCCACCAGTGCGGCATTCACCACGGCATGAGCAGCCACATTTGCAGCTTTATTCACTTCACCGGTAAACGAGGCTGTGGTCATGGAGTACATTCATTGCAGTGTATTGAGTAACTCAGCCATTACATGAGACGCATCCTGTTTATAAGCTAATTCCCAACGGGTCTGCCAGTTTTCCGGACGACCGGCACTTTCCCATTCAGACAAGGCAAGTGCATTAATAATTTCCAACTCGAACCATATTTGCTGGTAACTCTCTTTACTTTCCTCATTTTTGAACAATTCATTCGACTGCACAAATTCTTCCGCATAGCTGACGAATTTTGCAAAACTAGCAACATCGTTCAGCGAATTCTGTGCATATTCACAAATAATATCTTTCTTACTTGTCACCATATTTAACTGTTACAACCTTTCCAGATGAATTTGTAACTACAGATACTTTATTCTCAGGATCAAAGTGTACTGTTGTACCATTTCTGCTGGGAGTTGATTTCCCATTTTTAATCACATTTTCAATAACAGATGGCGTTATCCCTCTGTCCTGCATTCTATCCAATGCATGACCAGAATACTCTCTATTACTAATAGTAGTATTACTAATAGTAGCTGGTAGGTTCCTGACAGGCTGATAAGATGGGTTTTTAGGCTGATTCATCTGATTGTATCTACTTCCCATGAGAAGTGTTGCTGATAACTCATCACTGGCCTTATTTATCAGCTTAGACGCTTCAACAACATCTCCCTTCTTCAACGCCGTCTCCGCAGCTTTAATCGTCTTGCTCGCAACATCTCCAGCACCGGGAATAATACCTACTGCAGCAACCAAGTAATCCAGAGCGCTTTGTGCCTCCGCAAAACTCTTGATATCGCCAACCACTGGTACAAAATCCGCCCCTGTCGACAGAATAGTTTTCAACTCCTCCCTACGCTGAGAATACATCTTAGCTGAACACGCATCAGCACTCATTCCCTCACAATTTTCTTTCCTGTAGCGTTCGTTTTCTGCTTCAACGCGTTCTTTCGCGACCTGCTGAGGTGTCTTACCCTGCGATGTTGCTTCGGTTAAATCACTGAGCGCATTATTCTCAACAGCATTCTTCCCGCTCTGTGCTCCCACTGCTGCTGATGCGGTGCTGTTTCCGGTTAGACTGCCGGCCAGCCCTGCTGACACAGTTGCCAGCGTACTTATCGTCTGCTTCTGCTCTTCACTGAGGTCTGACTGTTTCACGCCCGGATACAGCATTCCGGCAATTGCTCTGGCTGCCAGCTCTCCCGTTGCTGCGCCTGCTGCACCAGCAGCAATATTATTACCCTGCATTGCCGCCACTGCACCGCCCAGAATGGCGTGAGCAATGGCGTTTACTGCCGGGTCTTTTTCTGTTGATTTCAGCAGATGTGCCAGTTCCGGTGCTGAAGCTCCGGCCAGAGCACCTGCTAAATTATCCCCCGCCAGTCCCTGAAGCGCGGCTGTCGCGGCCTGGATACCCCGCTGAATTTCACTGCCGGTGCCATACTTCGCCATTTCATTCCTGTAAGCCTGCGTGTCACGCAGTTTTGCAAGATATTCCTGACGTTGTTTCTCTGTCGCATTAGCAGGAAGTACTTCGCCGATTGCTTCCTTAGCGGCCTTCAACACATTCAGTTCCCCCTGCGTCCGCGCGATATCCGCCACCTGACTGCCAATGTCACTGATAAGCCCCACTGTCTGCAGACGCCTCTGCTCTTTCTCCTTGTCAAATATCGGGCTGATACTGTCATTAGCGTGCGCAGGGTCACGGCTCAGGTTCGCCAGATTCTGCTTCTGATTGTCCCTGTCCCGGATGGTGATAGTGCCTTCTGCCACTGCGGCCTGAGTCGTTCCTTCCGCATGTCCGCTGTGACCTCCGGCGGACATCATGCCACCCGGCATGTTACCCTGAAATTTATCCCCGAAGCTGCCACCACCGCTCAGACTGATTCCACTGTGACTGACTTTATAATCCGCTTCGTTGTGAAGGTCACTGAACCCCAGCGTTCCGGTATCCAGGTGGTTTTTATCCGGTGTGGCAGTGGAGGCAATCACCGCACCCTCCAGTTGGGTATGTCTGCCCACTGTAATGTCGAAGCCACCATCTCCGGCAAACATTCCGGTTTGTTCAGCAACGGAGTCAAAGCGGCTCTTCATCTTATCCCGGGAGGCAGCGATGTAACCTGAGCCGGTCATGGAGCCAAAGGTAAAACTGCCGCCGGCAGCCACGCTGGTCTGTTTACTGTCGTACTTACTGGTGTCCTGCTGGCTGCTTATCAGCAGGTCGTGGCCCACATCGGCGATAATCCTGTTGCCGTTGACCTGAGCACCGTTCAGTACCGTATCCCGACCACTGTTGATGGTGACGGTTTTACCGCTGTCTGTTGTGGTTTCAGTCCACTCAGTACCGTTACCTTTCTCGCTGCCTTTTGCCGCATTAACGCTGGCAAAGACGCTGATACCGGCACCATTACCACCGGCACCGATACTGACACCCACGCCACCGCCACTGCTGCTGTTCCTGCCCGTTGTTTTTTGTGTGTTTGCGGCGCCACTCAACAGAATATCATTCGCGGCATCCAGGCTTGTGTTACCACCGGCCTTAAGCTGGCTTCCGGCAATCACAATATCTCCGCGGTTATCGCCCCTGTTTTTGCCGGTTGCGACAACAGACAGATTATTCCCGGCATTCAGCGTACTGCCGGATACTGTGTCACTTTCAGAATGTTGTTGTGATTCCGATTTCTGGGTGGTGAGCGACAGGCTGACTCCCGTCGCATTCGGGTCACCGGTTGCGGAGGCCATTGCCGCAGCCTGTCCGGCCTGCACACCAGACAGCGCTGTCTTTGTGGCCTGCAGGGCTTTCAGACGACTGTCACTGCTCTCCTTCGTCTCCTGTGCACTGGTAACCGCATTATTGATGGCACTGCCCACTGTGCCGGAAAGGGCAACCGTCAGCCCGCTTTTCTTCTGCTCAAATTTTTCGTCCACAGTACGACGGTCATGCCCCGGGTCAACCACCACACTGTCACCGGTAATGCTGATATCCCGGTTCGCAATCACATCCGAACCGCTGATATGAGCCTGTTTGCCCGCGGTAATACGGACATTACCGGCAGTGGAGCCGATGGTGCTGGCACTCTGACTCTGCGTTGTCCCGGCCTCGCGGCGGTCGTGCGTTGTCTTACTGCTGCCAATGGTGAAACCAATACCGCCGGTACCCGTCAGACCGGATTTCTTCGTTTCCTTAAAGCGCCAGGACGTATCTGTATTTGTGGCAGCAAGAACATCAACATGGTTACCCGCCGCCAGTGACACATCCCGGTCAGCCACCACATCCGAACCCTCTACCGTCAGGTTATCACCGGCGTTAACGGTCACGCGGTTCCCCGACAGCAGGGAGCCTGCTTCACGGGTGGCACTGTCCTCACTGATGGTGTGGGTGGTTTTCTTACTGAGAAAACCTCCGCTTTTTTTCTTCGTTTCCAGATAGTGATAGTCACTTTCTGTCGCCGTGGTCAGGGCAACATCACGACCGGCATTCACGCTGATATTGCCGGTTGCAGTAACGGATGACGCAACAGCGGTGATATCCCGTCCTGCGGTGACGGTGGTGTCACCACCGCTGGCGATTTCCGCTCCCTGCTGGCGAACGGTTTCATCAATGACCGTTTTCTTTTTCGAGTATGAACTGCTGCCGGCCACGGACTCTTCCGCCAGCAGATTAACGTCGCGCCCGGCCCGGACAGTGATGTTCTCTTCCGCTGCGATACCTGCACCCTGACTGCTCACATCCCGGCCTGCACTCAGCATCACACTGTCGCCGGCAGTAATGGTCGTAAGTTCTGCACTGCGCTGGTGAGATTCACTGTTTGCATGGCGACTGCTGCTTACCCTGTCAATGGCATTCAGACTGAGATCATTGCCGGCAATAAGTGCTGCGCGACCTCCGGCGCTGATTTCTGCCCCTGTGACCGAAATGTTTTTATCTGCCCGGATGTCCAGACTATCCATGGCACTGACAGAGGCAATGCTTCCCGTATAAGTGTGTTTCAGGGCGAGGCTGTCTTCCGGTGCATCAAGCTGCCAGTGTGAGTACCGGGTGAGATTATTGACATTGCCGGCGAGACTCTCCAGCCGGACAGTCTTACCGGTAATCGTGGCACTGATATTGTTGATATCGCCCATCGCTTTCAGTCCGAGAGCGCCACCGGCATTTATAAGCCCGGACTCAAGGTTACCCAGACTGTCAGCGCTGTAGATGGTGAGATTATTCTGCGCCATCAGGGTACTGCCACTGTTAGTGACATTCCCTCCTGCCAGGTGCACATTCTGACCGCTGATAATACTGCCGTTCTGCAGCGTCACATCTTTCTGTGACAGATACACCTCCGGCACCATCACCGTCTGACCCTTTATCGTGACGGCTTTATACCACAGAATACTTTGGTCGAGAGCCGCCAGCTGGTCTGCTGTCAGTGCCACACCAAACTTCAGACCGAGCGCCTTCTGTGCACGGGCAGCGTTATCCATCAGGTAGCGCATCTGGTCGGTGTCTGAACCAACCCCGTTGATATAGCGCCCCCCGATCTGGTTCAGCATATAGTTCGATACATAGCGGGTATCAAAAGCGGCATCCCCCAGGAAGCGATAATCTTTTTCCGGTTTCAGCCCGAGCCGGTCAAGAAAATACGATGAGCCCGGGAATTGTTTATCATCAGTATACGCCGGGTCTGTTTCACGTGGTGCCTGCCCGGGGTGCATCCTGAGCAGGTCATACAGTCCGGCAAACAGACTGCTGTCCACCTTTCCGAGACCATCCAGTTTCGGATTCACCGTAATCAGATACGGACTGTCCGGGTCCGTGGACGGGACAAAATAACCATTGTTACCGGAAGGCAGGGGATAGTTCCCCACCACGATGCCGGAAGCCAGGTCCGTACCACTGCCGATCGTCAGACGGGTAATGGTGTCAGTCCAGTCCGGGGCCGTGACGGTCAGCGTCTCTGTGCCATCCGGCGCCAGTTGAGCCATTCCCGGGCTGATATTTTTCTCTGCCGGCGTGTTAATTTCAGGTGCCGCAAGGGTATTTGTGATCCGTCCTGCATTTGAGGTTGTGGATGTATTACTGATATCACTGGAAAAAACGGCAGTGACATTTTTGCCTGCCTGAATCACGGCTCTCAGAGCCTGACCGGTGTCTCTGGTGACATATTCCGGAGCTCCGGAGAGAGTAAAGGTAACGCGATCATCGGCAGAAGCATCTCCATACTGCAGATGCCCGTCGTTGGGGATCATGGCCAGTTTGCCGTAATAGCGATACACATTGTATTCATCCTGTGTATAGCCAAAGAAGGACTGATTATTCAGTTGTGAACCCGACAGGCTGACAAACTCGCTGGCAAGAAGATGACTTCCCGTATTATCCAGTTTGTCCGCGTCAATCAGCAGATTATTCCCGGCCGAAATTCTGGCATCCCCCCCTGTTGCACCAACATCTACGCGTGTTGTGCCAGTCAGAAATTTCCGGGTGGCTCCCTTTTCAGTCGGAACGGCCCATGCCTCAAAACCACCACCGGCAGTACCGCTCCAGGACTTCACATAATATCCCCATCCATCTTCACCTAAATCGCCCACTCTGACTGAAACAGAATTTGCACCATCAGGTACTGCGACATTCTCAACCGGAATGTATGATTTTGTCTCATTTATACCCTCCCGCTGATTCAGTAAATGTCCGGTTCTGATGGTGATATCACCGCGGGTGGTTTCGATATTCCCGGAGGTATTAATCACTTCAGCATTCGCGGCACCACTGACATCTTTCTGCATCACCAGGCTGTCACCCGCCAGCATATCGCCGTGATGGTTCCGGATGGTGCTGGCAAACAGCGAGAGGTTATTGCCCGCATACAACAGTGCGGTGTTAATGACTGACCCGGCGGCCGTTAACATCAGACTACCCGTCGTGCCGGTAAAAGCGTCGAGAGTGATATCTCCCCTGCTGGTCAGGCTGACGTCCCCGCCAGCCTGCAGGCTGCCGCTGGCATTCATCGCAATCCCGCTGCCGCTCAGTGCCGTGGTGCCGTTGCCGGCGGTCAACTGGCCATTGTTGGTCAGCCTGCCTGCAGCATTCAGCGTGATACCGTTGCCCTACAATGTGGCGCCATTGGTAATATCACCCTGGCTGCTGACGGAGAGTTCTTTATTCGCGGCGATAACGCCCTGAGCGATCAAACCACGTGTGAGCTTCAGCGTCAGGTTACCGAGTGCAACCAGCTGGCCCGCGCCGCTGAGCGAGACCATATCAGCAAGCATATCACCGCCGCTGAATACCTTCCCGCCGGCGTTGTTCAGGCTGTTCCCTTTTATTGTCAGGCCCTGATTACCCAGCAGCGTGCCGCTGTTGGTGATGATCTGCGTGTTGACGTTCAGTTGTGCGGCCTGGAACAGGCCACGGTTGGTCAGACTGTTACCTGTGAGCGTTGCCTGATTCGCCGCCATCACAGTGCCATTACCGGCAAGCTTCGCCACGTTCAGCAGCAGGTCAGTGGCCTGTAGCCAGCCACTGCCACTGTAGTCCGGCGTGGTGAACGTCAGCTCACCGCCGGAAAGAATCTTGCCACTGTTGTGGGCCTGCGTTGCCGCGCTGAGCGTGGTTTTACCGTTGCCCTGAATGGTGCCGTCATTGGTCAGCACGGGTGCGGAAAGCGCTGATACGTTCTGGCTGAGAAGCACACCACTGGCCTGGTTGGTCAGGGCATTCAGCAATGTAAGAGTCAGCCCGCTGTCGCCCTGCACGCGACCTGAGTTGGTCAGTGAACTGGCGGTGATTCGGTTATCCGCCCCCTGAAGCTGCCCACTATTGCTGATGTCTCTGGCGTTGACGTTTAATGCACCGTCCGTCAGCATTTTACCGTGCTGTTGCAGATTACCACTGAGTGTCACGTTCAGGTCGTTAACCCCACTGATTTCGCCACCGTTGCTGAGCGAATCGCCATTCACTTCCAGCGTCTTCGCGCTGATTAATCCCTGGTTACCCAGCACTTTGCCGCTCAGACGGGCATCGCCCAGGGCGGTAATTTTGCTGCCGGTGGCGGCAATAACATCGCCACTCAGGGTCAGAGCCAAATCCAGCGCACTCTGAACAGCACCGCTGCTGGTCAGGCTGCTGGCATCCAGAGTGATGTTCCGCCCCTGAATCCGGCCGCTGTTGGTCACATCTCCTGCGCTCAGCGTCAGCGAGTTCTGGCTCAGCAGCGCGCCACTGTTGGTAAGCCCGTCCGCGCTGTGCAGGGTCAGACCGCTCAGCCCCGTGACCGTACCGCTGTTGTCAGTGTTGCTGTGATGAAGCGTGACATGGTTACCCTGGACAGTGCCGCTGTTATCCAGTG
>ULWN01024234.1_pt1 | contig 28263 bp, 20 predicted proteins | sample 1960371 | NCBI WGS metagenome assembly ULWN01 (sample SAMEA4835813, study PRJEB28245) | human gut metagenome | biome: gut microbiome; material: fecal sample | place: Denmark | collected 2008 | reverse complement strand
GATGCCCGCCATGACACGCTCGCGGCAGTCGGGTGCAAGTCCGAACGACTGTGCCATTCGGTCGACTCGCTCAAAGCCGAGTCCGTAGCCCTCGTCGCACAGAAGATACGGATTGTTACGGATAGTATCTACCGAGTTATTTCCCCACTTTTTGTATATCCGCATCGCGGTCGCCGGCGGCACAAAATCGCGGCAGAACATCATCACATTCCGCACACCGAACTGCTCGTCGAAGCTCTCACCTATGATGCGCGCCTTTTCGGCTGAGATGCCCTGTATTTCGGCAAGCCACTCGGGGTGATTCGTCATTACCTCAAAGGTATCTGCGCCGAATTTATCGACTATCTTCTTAGCCGAGGCGGGACCGACGCCCTTTACGGTGCGCGACGAGAGATATCGAAGTATCGCTGCCTCGCCGGCAGGAAGCTCCTTTTCATAGCTCGAAACGGCAAACTGCCTGCCGAAATTCGGATGCACCGTCCATGAGCCGAGCGCGGTAATCGTTTCACCGACAGCTATATACGGCATTGTCCCCACCAGTGTGACAAGCACCTGCTGCCCCTCGTCGCCGTCGGTCGATATCTCACATATCGTAAAGCCGTTATCCTCGTTAGAAAAAACGACATGCTCGACAAAGCCGGTTATGCTCACCTGCCCCGGCTGCGTATTATTTTCGGTCATAGTGTTTGCGGCTGCCGCATCCGACGAAGCCGCGCCGCTGCGCAAAATAAAATCGGCAGTCGAGGCAAAGTCTGAATTTTTATTGTTCATTACTCACCTATATATCCGACAGGAAAACGGATCTGATGTGTTACAAGCCCCGTGTCCCGAGAGGACACAAAGCAGAATGCCAGACAAGTCGGGCGAAAAAACTAAACAAAGCAGTGCAAAGCAAAAAAGTTATGCAATGCACTGCTTTGCGTATAAAGCAATTATATTGAGCGGGATGATCAGCCTATCTGAGCGGCGAGATCGAGGTTCTCCCACGGTGCGCGAACATCCTCGCGTCCCATATGGCCGTATGCGGCAAGCTGCTTGTATATCGGTCTGCGGAGATCGAAACGCTCGATAATAGCCGCGGGACGCAGGTCAACGCGGCGCATAACGCGGTCGTACAGCTCCTCGTCCGAAACATGCGCGGTACCGAATGTATCAAAGAGAACCGATACGGGCTTAGCAACGCCGATAGCATATGCAATCTCGACCTCGCACTTGTCGGCAAGTCCGGCAGCAACAACATTCTTAGCAAGATATCTTGCGGCGTATGCGGCAGTGCGGTCGACCTTAGTCGGATCCTTGCCGGAGAATGCTCCGCCGCCATGACGCGAATATCCGCCGTAGGTATCGACTATGATCTTTCTTCCGGTAAGGCCGGAATCGCCCATAGGACCGCCTACAACAAATCTGCCGGTCGGATTGACATATATGATGGTATCGTCATCTAAGAAATCCGCCGGAATTAACGGTACAATAACATGCTTGATAAGATCCTCGCGTATCTGATCGACCGAAACATCCTCGGCATGCTGCGTAGAGACAACAACGGTATGCACACGGACGGGGCGGTTGCCCTCATACTCGATAGTTACCTGCGTCTTTCCGTCGGGGCGAAGATAGCCGAGCGTTCCGTCCTTACGAACGGCTGTGAGGCGCTTCGCAAGCGAATGCGCGAGCTGAATAGGCATCGGCATAAGCTCCGGTGTCTCGTCGCACGCGAAGCCGAACATCATACCCTGGTCGCCCGCACCGGTATCATAGCAGTCCTTATCTGTCCCTCGCTTAGCCTCAAAAGAACGGTTAACACCGAGCGCGATATCGGGCGACTGCTCATGAATGGTGTTGAGAACGGCACAGGTATTGCAGTCAAAACCGTATGCGGCATTATCGTAGCCTATCTCGCGAACGGTCTCGCGTACTACGGTCTGAAAATCAACATAAGCCTCGGAGGTTATCTCACCCATGATGGAGATTATTCCGGTCGTTGTGGTCGTCTCGCAGGCAACGCGGGACATCTTATCCTGACGGAGAAATTCGTCAAGAATGGCATCGGATATCTTATCGCATATCTTATCGGGATGGCCCTCGGTCACCGACTCGGATGTAAAGAGCTTTCTCATTATATTGTATTTCCTTTCGGGATTATTTTTTTAGCTATAATCAACGGCGACCTGTAAGCGGCGCCGATATAATACTGCATACATTTGAATTATATCACAGCGGCGCGGGGTTGCAAAGGTCATATTATTGACAATTTGTAAACATTTCGACGAAATTTTCAGATAACCCGCACCGTAGATATAATAGTTTTGTCATAAGAATAAACCTTACGAGCGTGACGCAAGGCACTTAGCGTTTGCGCGAGTACGCAGCGTGCACGCTTAAATCAAAGTTCAATTCAAATAAGAAAACGCAGAAAATCTATAGCGCCGTAGCAGATAAGCGTTACGACAGCGCCAGCGGCAAGAACACCGCCCGCAATGGAGAGCATAGCTTTACTGCGCTTCATATCAAGCAGCGCGGCGACAAGCGCGCCAGTCCATGCGCCCGTACCGGGCAGCGGAATGGCAACAAATATAAAAAGTCCCCATGTCGCGTATTTTGTTATCTTAGGCTTGTTATTTTCCGCTTTCTCATAGATAAAGCCTGAAACTTTATTGAAAAATGCCACATTGGAGCGACGCATCCAATCGAGCACGAATTTTACGAAGATCAGTATAACGGGTATAGGAAGCAGATTACCTATACAACAGATAAGATAGTTTAGAATCATGGGCATGCCGAGAGCATAGCCCGCAGGTATTGCGCCGCGAAGCTCGATCAGCGGCACCATAGATATACCGAAAATAGTCAAATATTGAAGCATTTCGTTTTTCCTTTTACGGTCGAAATAAATATGCAGCACCGCCCGCGCGGACACACGGCACGGAAAGCGAACGATTAACAGGTAAGGTAGATGTTCGATCCGCAGGTTCACCGATACCCGCAAAGCCCCTTCGGCAATAAACTTGCGAAGGGGCTTTACAGTATCAGTTATAAGCGGCGGTAAAGCCGATCAAACCAAATAATATCGCTCGGATAAATTACTCAACGATCTCGGTTACGACACCGGAACCGACAGTTCTGCCGCCCTCGCGGATAGCGAAGCGAAGACCCTTCTCCATAGCGATAGGAGTGATGAGGTTAACGTCCATAACGACGTTATCGCCGGGACGGCACATATCGACGTCAGCGGGAAGCTCGATGATACCGGTAACGTCGGTAGTTCTGAAATAGAACTGAGGACGGTAGCCGGAGAAGAACGGCTTAGAACGGCCGCCTTCCTTCTCGGTAAGAACGTAAACCTGACCCTTGAACTTGGTGTGAGGATGAACGGAACCGGGTGCGCAAACGACCTGTCCGCGCTCGATCTCCTTCTTGTCGATACCACGGAGAAGAATACCGATGTTATCGCCTGCCTCAGCCTGGGGCAGAAGCTTGTGGAACATCTCAACGCCGGTAACAACCGACTTCTTCTTCTCATCGGAAAGACCGACGATCTCAACCTCGTCATTAACCTTAACGGTTCCGCGCTCTACACGACCGGTAGCAACAGTACCACGACCGGTGATGGAGAATACGTCCTCGACAGGCATAAGGAAGGGCAGATCGGACTTACGCTCAGGAGTAGGAATGTAATCGTCAACAGCGTTCATGAGCTCAATGATAGGAGCGTACTCGGGTGCGTTGATATCCTTGCTGTCGGAGAGCAGAGCCTCACGAGCAGAGCCGCGGATGATCGGCACGTCGTCGCCCGGGAAGCCGTAAGAGCTGAGCAGCTCACGGATCTCCATCTCAACGAGGTCGAGAAGCTCGGGATCGTCAACGAGGTCGGTCTTGTTCATGAATACAACGATTGCAGGAACTTCAACCTGACGAGCAAGAAGTACGTGCTCGCGGGTCTGCTGAAGAGGACCGTCGGTACCTGCAACAACGAGGATAGCACCGTCCATCTGAGCTGCACCGGTGATCATGTTCTTGATATAGTCAGCATGGCCGGGGCAGTCAACGTGAGCGTAGTGACGCTTAGCGGTCTCGTACTCAACGTGACGGGTGTTGATGGTGATTCCTCTCTCTCTCTCCTCGGGTGCGTTATCGATCTGGTCGTAAGCGAGGAACTCGATCTTATCGTTGCTGAGTGCGAGGACCTTGGTGATAGCTGCGGTAAGAGTGGTCTTACCGTGGTCAACGTGGCCGATAGTACCAATGTTGACATGGGGTTTAGTACGTTCAAAGGTTTCCTTTGCCATGACAATAGCCTCCTAAATATTTATTATTGGTTATTATTGGATCGCTTGGACACAAGCGTTTCCTGAATGGATTTCGGCACTTCCGCAAAGTGGCTCGGCTCCATGGAGTACTGCGCGCGTCCCTGCGAGCGGGAGCGGAGCTCGGTGGAATAACCGAACATGTTTGCGAGCGGAACAAATGCTGTGATCTGTTCTGCGCCGGACTGCTCCTCCATGCCCTGGATCTGACCACGGCGGGAGTTAAGGTCACCGATAATATCGCCCATGTACTCGGAGGGCGTAATAACTATGACCTTCATGATAGGCTCGGTGAGTACGGGGTCTGCCTTACGCATAGCCTCCTTGAACGCCATAGAACCGGCGATCTTGAACGCCATCTCGGAGGAGTCGACCTCGTGATAAGAACCGTCGTTAAGAGTTACCTTAACGTCAACGACGTTGTAGCCTGCTACTACGCCGCACTGCATTGCACTCTGAATACCTGCATCAACCGCGGGGATGTACTCCTTCGGAATAGCACCGCCGACGACCTTGTTGATAAACTCGTATCCCTTGCCGGGCTCGTTGGGCTCAATGGTGATCTTACAATGACCGTACTGACCCTTACCGCCGGACTGACGGACATACTTGGTATCCTGATCGACCTTGCGACGGATGGTCTCCTTATAAGCGACCTGCGGCTGACCGATGTTTGCCTCGACCTTGAACTCACGAAGGAGTCGGTCGACGATGATCTCGAGGTGGAGCTCACCCATTCCGGCAATGATGGTCTGTCCTGTCTCTTCGTCTGTGTAGGTACGGAAGGTCGGGTCCTCCTCTGCGAGCTTCGCGAGGGCAATACCCATCTTCTCCTGACCTGCCTTGGTCTTAGGCTCGATAGCAACGCGGATAACGGGCTCCGGAAACTCCATAGACTCGAGGATGATAGGATGCTTCTCGTCGCAGAGGGTATCACCTGTGGTGGTGCCCTTAAGACCGACGGCAGCACAGATATCGCCCGAATAAGCGATTTCTATATCCTTACGGTTGTTGGAGTGCATCTGCAGCAGTCTGCCCAGACGCTCCTTAGAGTCCTTGTTTGCATTATAAACGGCAGTACCTGCCTCGACCGTTCCCGAATATACACGTATGAAGCAAAGCTTACCTACGTACGGGTCGGTCATAATCTTGAATGCGAGAGCTGCAAACGGCTCGTCGTCACTCGAGGGACGCTCTTCCTCCTGCTCGGTCTCGGGATTGATACCCTTGATGTGCGGAACGTCGAGCGGGGACGGCATGTAGTCGACGATAGCGTCGAGCAGCTTCTGCACGCCCTTGTTCTTATAGGATGTACCGCAGACAACGGGAACGATCTTGTTCTCAATACAGCCCTTACGGATAGCCTTACGGATCATATCCGTAGAGATCTCCTCGTCTGCGCAGTAGAGCTCAAAGAGTTCCTCATCGCACTCGGCGATGGCTTCAATCATCTGCTTGCGGTACTGCTCTGCTTTTTCCTTCATGTCGTCCGGGATCTCTTCGACACGCATGTCCTTACCCAGATCGTCATAATATACGTCAGCATTCATCTCGACAAGGTCTACGATGCCGCGGAAAGTATCCTCAGCTCCGATAGGAAGCTGAATCGGCACGGGATTTGTCTTGAGACGCTCACGCATCATGTCAACGACACGATAGAAATTTGCACCGCTTATGTCCATCTTGTTGACATAAGCCATACGCGGCACTCCGTACTTATCTGCCTGTCTCCAGACAGTCTCGGACTGCGGTTCAACGCCGCCCTTGGCACATAAAACGGTTACGGAGCCGTCGAGTACTCGAAGCGAGCGCTCGACCTCGACAGTAAAGTCAACGTGGCCGGGGGTATCAATGATATTGATACGGTTGTTCTTCCAGAAGCAGGTGGTAGCTGCGGAGGTGATTGTGATACCTCTCTCCTGCTCCTGCTCCATCCAGTCCATCGTTGCGGCACCGTCATGGACCTCTCCGAGCTTGTGCGTACGGCCTGTGTAGAACAGGATACGCTCGGTCGTAGTGGTCTTTCCGGCGTCGATATGTGCCATAATGCCGATATTTCTTGTATGTTCAAGTGAGTATTCTCTTGGCATTAATGTGCTCCTTAATTTTAGTAAGTTATCGGTTTTCAGGCTCGGGAGTCCGCCCGCAGTCACGCCGCGCGCGCCCTACGCTGCATATCCCTGTGCCTCAAAATCAATATCTGTAATGTGCAAAAGCCTTGTTGGCTTCAGCCATACGGTGTGTCTCGTCCTTCTTCTTGACTGCTCCGCCGGTGTTATTGAGAGCATCCATAATCTCTCCGGCAAGTTTCTCAGCCATGGTTCTCTCGCTGCGCTGTCTCGAGTAGAGAGTGATCCAACGCAGGCCGAGTGTCTGACGACGCTCGGGGCGAACCTCCAGCGGCACCTGATAGGTGGAGCCGCCGACACGCTTAGCCTTGACCTCAAGGCTGGGCATGATGTTTCCGAGCGCTTCTACGAAAGCGTCGAGCGGGCTCTTACCGAGCTTTTCCTCAACGATAGAGAAGGCGTCGTAAACGATCTTCTGTGCTACGCCCTTCTTACCGTCGTACATGATGTTATTGATGAGCTTGGTTACAAGCTTGGAATTGTACAGCGGATCCGGCAGCACATCTCTTTTAGATATCTGACCTCTTCTTGGCACTGTTCTTCCCTCCTTCATAAGAATATGATATCATAGGTACTCGAAATCATACCTTCCGATGTTCCGTTAATGCTGAGGCCGCAGTTTTACCTTAGGATATATAATGGAAAAGTATTTTCCAGCATTGTCATCCGGGATTATTGCGGCATTCGCACCCTGCGGTGCTTACCAACATAAACCGACAGCGAAATTACGACTTCGGTCTCTTGACGCCGTATTTAGAACGGCCCTGACGGCGATTTGCGACGCCCTGGGCGTCAAGCGTGCCGCGGATGATGTGGTAACGCACACCGGGCAGGTCACGTACTCTTCCGCCTCGGATGAGAACAACCGAGTGCTCCTGGAGATTGTGGCCGATACCGGGAATGTAGGCTGTTGCTTCCATTCCGTTGGTGAGTCTTACTCTCGCGATCTTACGAAGTGCGGAGTTAGGCTTCTTCGGGTTGACTGTCGTTACCTTTGTGCAGACGCCGCGCTTCTGAGGAGCACTGAGGTCTGTGCGCTTATTCGTCAGAGAGTTGAAACCCTTCTGAAGAGCAGGCGACTTAGACTTGTAGGTCTTCTCCTTGCGGCCCTGTTTTACAAGCTGGTTAAAGGTTGGCATACTTTTCCTCCTTCTTTAAGTATTTGTCGCGTCGCGGCAGCGTCCCGAAAGACACATCCCGCAGCGCCGATCTGCAGTCTCGCGTCGCGCACGCGCGCGTTTTCACCCTCGCGCAACCGAGCCTCAAGCCCGAATCACGAGGTAATGGCATCACATACGAGCGACACCGCACATCACAGAGATAATTATATCACTTTATCCCTATAATTGTCAAGTGAAAATATATTTATGCAAAAATTCAGCCATTTGCACAATAGTACGGCGATATCATGCAGTACTTTCCTCCCCGGCGTACACACCGTCCGCGCGCAAAAAGCAACGAAATGTCAATTCGGCTCAATATTAACAACTCGAGATACTTCCCTCGATTCTAAGAATTCTCAAAAAAAGCAGACTGCCGCAGCGGCATAAGCCGACGCGGCAGTCTGCATATATTCTCAGAGCATTTCGGCAAGAGAGTATCGCATCAAGCCGAGCGCCGAAGGCGATTATTCGCCGACAGCCTCATCCTCCGCTTGCTCCTCCTCGAGCTCTGCCTCCTCGTGAGCCTCGATCGCTCCCTCGTCAGCCTCGACCTCGACCTTACGGTAGCATTCCATACCGGTACCGGCAGGAATGAGCTTGCCGATTATGACATTCTCCTTGAGTCCGAGCAGATGGTCGACCTTTCCGCGGATAGCCGCCTCGGTAAGGACCTTGGTGGTCTCCTGGAAGGATGCCGCACTGAGCCAAGACTCGGTAAGGATGGATGCCTTGGTGATACCGAGCAGAACGGGAGAGCTCGTTGCGAGCTTGAGCTCTGTCTCGCCCGCATCGATGCGAGCCTGAATGCGTTCGTTCTCCGAATCGAACTCGGTAACGTCAACCATGCTTGCGTCAAGCAGCTCGGTATCGCCGGAGTCGACGACACGAACCTTTCTCGTCATCTGACGTGCGATGACCTCGATATGGCGATCGTTAACGTCAACATTCTGACGGCGGTATACCGACTGGACCTCACGGATGATGTAGTCATAGGCTGCATCGAGTCCGAGGATCTCGGTAATATCCTGCGGTGCGAGCTGACCCTCGGTGATTGCCTGACCGCGCTCAACGTGATCGCCCTCGGATACGAGCATCTTAAGACCGTAAGGAATAGGATGCTCCTTATCCTTCTCGTCTGCGGGGATGGGGTCGCCTTCGACAGGAACTATACGCGCTATCTTGCGGCGCTTCTCCTCGGGTATCGAGATAATACCGCTGCACTTGGCGATAACAGCCGCCTTCTTCGGCGAGCGAGCCTCGAACAGCTCCTCGACGCGAGGAAGACCCTGCGTGATGTTAGAGCCTGCGACACCGCCCGTATGGAAGGTTCTCATCGTCAGCTGCGTACCGGGCTCGCCGATGGACTGAGCTGCGACGATACCGACCGACTCACCGATGCTGACCGGCTTGCCCGACGCCATGTCGGAGCCGTAGCAGTGAGCGCAAACGCCGTGCTTGCTCTTACATTTAAGGATAGTTCTTATCTCGACCTTATCAATGCCTGCGTCGATGATCTTCTGTGCCTCGTCGTCGCCCATGAGAGTATTGGCGGGAACGAGCACCTCTCCGGTCTCGGGATTGATAACATCATGGCAGGTATAGCGTCCGACAAGGCGCTCTGCAAACGGCTCGATAATATTGCCGTTTTCGTCAATGATGGCGCTGACAACGATACCGGAATCGGTACCGCAGTCAGACTCGGTGATGATAACATCCTGCGAAACATCGACAAGACGACGGGTAAGGTAACCGGAGTCGGCGGTCTTAAGAGCCGTATCCGACAACGACTTACGCGCGCCGCGCGCTGCGATGAAGTACTCGAGGATATTAAGACCCTCACGGAAGTTCGACTTGATCGGGATCTCCATCGTACGGCCGTTTGTTGCGAACATCAGTCCGCGCATTCCGGCGAGCTGACGCATCTGAGTGATGCTGCCTCGAGCTCCCGAATCACTCATCATTTTGATCGGGTTAAAGTCGTCAAAGCCATCCTGAAGAGCGGCAACGACATCCTTTGTCGCCTTATCCCAAAGGGCAACGACGTTGTTGTAGCGCTCCTCCTCGGTAAGTTCACCCTCTGCAAAGCAGCGAGCGATCTCCTCGACATCTTCCTCAGCCTTTTTGACTATCTCGTACTTCTTCTTCGGGATGGTGATATCTGCGATGGATATCGACATTGCAGCCCTTGTGGAGTACTTATAGCCCATGCTCTTTATCTCATCGAGCACGCGTGCGGTCTCGGGAATACCGTGTATCTTAATGCAGCGGTCAACGAGCTGACCGAGCTGCTTCTTGCCGCAGCGGAAGGATATCTCAAGGTCGAGCTTCTTTGCGGGATCGCTGCGGTCAACATAACCGAGATCCTGCGGAAGCGAGCGGTTGAAGATCAGCCGTCCGAGCGTAGCGTCGATAATGCCGGTGACCTGCTCGCCGTCAATCTCGCGGGTAACGCGGAGCTTGATGGGGGCATGGAGTCCGAGCAGCTTATTTTCATATGCCATTACAGCCTCGTCGAAATCACGAAATACGTGTCCCTCGCCGGGCTCGCCGGGCTTATCCATCGTAAGGTAGTAGCAGCCGAGGACCATATCCTGAGACGGTACCGTAACAGCCTTACCGTCTGCGGGCTTAAGCAAGTTGCGCGCGGAGAGCATAAGAAATCTCGCCTCTGCCTGCGCCTCGGAGGACAGCGGTACGTGTACCGGCATCTGGTCGCCGTCGAAGTCGGCGTTGAATGCAGGACATACGAGCGGGTGGAGCTTGATAGCTCTTCCCTCTACGAGGATAGGCTCAAACGCCTGAATGGACAGACGGTGAAGCGTAGGTGCGCGGTTGAGCAGTACGGGATGCTCCTTGATGACATTCTCGAGTGCGTCCCATACCTCGGGCGCGACCTTCTCTACCTTCTTCTTTGCGTCCTTGATATTTGATGCCTTCTGAGTCTCTACAAGGCGCTTCATAACGAAAGGCTTGAAGAGCTCAAGCGCCATCTCTTTAGGAAGTCCGCACTGATAAATCTTGAGCTCGGGTCCTACGACGATAACCGAACGTCCCGAATAGTCGACACGCTTACCGAGGAGGTTCTGACGGAAGCGCCCCTGCTTACCGCGAAGCATCTCGGAGAGCGACTTGAGCGGACGGTTGCTCGGTCCCGTTACGGGCTTGCCGCGTCTGCCGTTATCTATCAGGGCGTCGACAGCCTCCTGAAGCATTCTTTTCTCGTTGCGGATAATGATATCGGGCGCGCCCATCTGGAGCAGATTCTTCAGACGGTTGTTTCTGCCGATAACGCGGCGGTAAAGATCGTTCAGGTCGGATGCCGCAAAGCGTCCGCCGTCGAGCTGTACCATAGGACGGATATCCGGAGGAATTACCGGGATAACGTCCAGTATCATCCACTCGGGACGGTTGCCGGACTTGCGGAATGCCTCGACTACCTCAAGACGCTTGCTGATGCGCAGCTTCTTCTGTCCCGATGCGCTCGCGAGCTGTGCGCGAAGGTCGGCAGAGAGCTCGTCGAGATTAAGTATAGGCTCGGAGAGCAGCTCCTTGATAGCCTCTGCGCCCATGCCGACGCGGAAAGCGTCCTCGTACTTTTCGTAGTAGGATTTATACTCGCTCTCGGTCAGCAGCTGATTGCGGACAAGAGGGGTATCACCGGGATCTATTACTATATAGGATGCGAAGTAAAGCACCTTTTCGAGTGCGCGAAGCGGTATATCGAGCAGCAGACTCATACGCGAGGGGACCGCTCTGAAATACCAGATGTGCGAGACGGGGGCTGCGAGCTGAATGTGACCCATGCGCTCACGACGGACCTTCTTGCTTGTCACCTCAACGCCGCACTTTTCGCAGACATGAAACTCTTTGTTGCGAACGCGCTTATACTTTCCGCAGGAGCACTCTCCGTCCTTGGTCGGACCGAAGATACGCTCGCAGAAAAGACCGTCGCGCTCGGGCTTGAGAGTTCTGTAATTGATGGTCTCGGGCTTTGTTACCTCTCCGTGAGACCAGTTAAGTATCATCTCAGGAGAAGCAAGACCGATCTGTATAGAATCAAACGTGTTGTGTTCCGTTGACATTCACTGTCCTCCCATTACTCTTCATCACTTGTGAAATCGGAGTACAGCTCATCGCCCATGCCGACGCTGAAGCCGTCATCCTCTGTTTCGGACTCTTCTGCGAAGTCGTCATCATCGTCCGAATCATAAGCATCGCGGTCGTCGCCGATATCGTTAACGACGGATGCGTTCATATATTCATCTCTTTCTTCGTCGCGGTAGGTATTGCCTACGTATACGGGCTGCTCCGGCTCATCCTCTCCGATGGTGGACAGCTCGATCTCCTCGCCGTTCTTATCGAGGACGCGTACATCAAGCGCAAGCGCCTGAAGCTCCTTGACAAGTACCTTAAACGACTCGGGAACGCCGGGTGTAGGAATGTTCTGACCCTTGACGATAGCCTCAAACGCCTTTACACGTCCGTTTACATCATCGCTCTTGAAGGTCAGTATCTCCTGAAGCGTGTAGGCAGCGCCGTACGCCTCGAGTGCCCAAACCTCCATCTCTCCGAAGCGCTGACCGCCGAACTGTGCCTTACCGCCGAGAGGCTGCTGCGTCACGAGCGAGTAAGGACCGGTGCTGCGTGCGTGGATCTTATCGTCAACGAGATGGTGGAGCTTGAGGTAGTACATTATACCTACGGTTACGGGGTTGTCGAAAGGCTCGCCCGTTCTTCCGTCATAGAGAGTTGCCTTACCGTCGGGACTGAGTCCCGCCTGCTTGAGCAGCTCGGTGATATCCTCCATGTGCGCGCCGTCGAATACGGGGGTCATGACCTTCCATCCGAGCTTGCGCGCCGCAATGCCGAGGTGGACCTCAAGCACCTGACCGATGTTCATTCGCGAAGGAACTCCCAGAGGGTTAAGCACAATATCAAGAGGCGTACCGTCTGCAAGGAACGGCATATCCTCGGGCGGAAGAATTCTCGAAACGACGCCCTTGTTACCGTGGCGTCCCGCCATCTTATCGCCGACCGAAATTTTTCTCTTCTGAGCGACATAAACACGGACGACCTTGTTAACGCCGGGCATCAGCTCGTCGCCCGCCTCCTTAGTGAATACGCGGACATCGACAATGATACCGCTCTCACCGTGCGGCAGACGAAGCGAGGTGTCGCGGACCTCACGCGCCTTCTCACCGAAGATCGCGCGGAGCAGGCGCTCCTCTGCGGTCAGCTCGGTCTCGCCCTTAGGCGTTACCTTACCGACAAGTATATCGCCGGCTCTTACCTCTGTACCGATACGAATAACGCCGTCGGGAGTAAGATCCTTGAGCGCGTCGTCGCCGACATTCGGTATCTCGCGGGTAATCTCCTCCGGTCCGAGCTTGGTATCGCGAGCCTCATGCTCGTACTTTTCTATATGAATAGATGTATAAACATCGTCACGGACAAGGCGCTCGTTAAGGAGAACCGCGTCCTCGTAGTTGTAGCCCTCCCATGTCATAAAGCCGATGAGAGCATTCTTACCGAGCGAGATCTCGCCGCCGGAGGTCGCGGGACCGTCCGCAATGACATCGCCGGCATTAACAAGCTCGCCGACATCTACTATCGGGCGCTGATTTACACAGGTGCCCTGGTTGGAGCGCTTGAACTTGATAAGGTGGTAAACATCCTTGGTTCCGTCCTCTGCGCGAATAGTGATATCATCAGCGGTAACACGCTCGACGGTACCGTTGCGCTTAGCGCAGACAACAACGCCGGAGTCGACGGCAGCCTTATACTCCATACCGGTTCCGACAATGGGAGAGTCGGTGACCATAAGCGGGACAGCCTGCTTCTGCATGTTGGAGCCCATGAGCGCACGTGAGTTATCGTCGTTTTCAAGGAACGGGATGCACGCCGTAGCGACCGAAACGACCATCTTAGGCGATACGTCCATATAGTCGACCCTGCTCGCGTCGATCTCGATGATTTCGGCGCGATGGCGGGCTGTGACTTTCTTATTGATGAAGTGTCCCTCCTCGTCGAGCGGCTCGTTAGCCTGAGCGACGATATAGTTATCCTCGGTGTCGGCGGTCATATACTCGACCTCGCGGGTAACTATGCCCTTTTCCTTATCCACGCGGCGGTACGGCGCCTCGATGAAGCCGTAGTCATTAATGCTCGCGTAGGTAGAAAGATAGGAGATAAGTCCGATATTAGGTCCCTCGGGGGTCTCGATCGGGCACATACGTCCGTAGTGGGTATAGTGAACATCGCGCACCTCAAACGATGCACGGTCACGAGAGATACCGCCGGGTCCGAGCGCAGAGAGACGACGCTTGTGCGTCAGCTCTGCAAGCGGGTTGTTCTGATCCATGAACTGCGAGAGCGGCGAAGAGCCGAAGAACTCGCGGATGGCGGTAACTACCGGTCGGATATTGATGAGCGCCTCGGGGGTGATGGACTCGCTGTCGTGAACGGTCATACGCTCCTTGACGATCTTATCCATACGTGCGAAGCCGATGCGGAGCTGATTCTGAAGCAGTTCGCCTACGCAGCGCAGACGACGGTTGCCGAGATGGTCGATATCGTCCTTTTCACCGACTCCGTGGAACAGACCGATCATGTAGCTGACCGATGCGAGAATATCATCGCGGGTGATGTTCTTAGGAGCAAGCTCGGAGAAGCGCTTCTTAGCCTCAGCCTTTACATCGCCCTCCTCGGTACCCACAGTAGCAATGATCTCGGAGAGAACACTGTAGCGGACCTTGTGGCGCAGTCCGATATCCTCAAGACTGTAACCGAGTATAGCCTCGGGGTATACCATACCGTTGGAGAGCAGCTTGAGCTCTGCACCGTCTATCTGAATATACGCCTCGTTGACCGCGCCCGCGCGGAACTCTGCGAGCATCTCATCGTCGATGATGTCTCCCTCATTACCGATAAGCTCACCGGTGATAAGGTTTACGGCAGGACGGGCAAGCAGCTGTCCGCGCAGACGGGACTCGAGATCCATCTTGCCGTCGTACTTATAGCGTCCGACAGCAGCGAGGTCATAGCGCTTAGGGTCGAAGAAGAGATTGTTGATAAGTACCTGAGCGCTCTCCACAAGCGGCGGATCGCCGGGACGCAGACGCTTATAGATCTCCTTGAGAGATTCGTCTACCGCGCTTGTATTATACTTGAGCGCCTCGCTCTGCATCTCGTCCTTTGCGAGCGTCTCACGCAGGCAGTGGTCGTCGCCGAGAAGCTCGATGATCTCCTCATCTGTCTCGAAGCCGAGCGCACGGATAAAAATGGTCAGGGGCATCTTGCGGTTCTTATCTATGCGGACATACATGATATCGTTCATGTCGGTCTCGTACTCGATCCATGCGCCGCGATACGGGATGACCTGAGCGGAATAAATAAGCTTGCCGCTCTTGTCGAAATCATGGTCATAGTACATTCCGGGCGAGCGGACGATCTGTGAAACGACGACGCGCTCCGCGCCGTTGATGATAAATGTACCGTTCTCGGTCATCAGCGGGAAATCGCCCATGAATATCTGCTTAACGATAGGCGTTCCGGTCGCCTTGTTGAAAAGACGGACGGTAACGCGGAGAGGTGCGGCGTAGTTAACGTCTCTCTCCTTGCACTCCTCTACCGAGTACTTAGGCTCGGGGTCTATTGTGTAGTCGATGAACTCGATCTCGAGATTTCCCGAATAATCGGTGATAGGGGAGACATCACGAAGAACTTCCATCAGTCCCTCACGGCGGAACCACTCGTAGGACTTCTTCTGAACATCAATGAGATTCGGCAGATCCAGAGTCTCATCGATCTTGGAAAAGCTCATACGTGTGTTCTTACCGAGCTTCTGGGGCTTTACCATTTAAACAACCACTCCATTCACATAAAAGTCTTGGGGGAAAAACGGAGCTCCCGCATACCGTCCGAGGCATTCGCACAGTCCTCCGTGAGCACCGGGATACGGCGCCCGGAATCATGCGTCCGTGCCTTAACGGCAAAATACGGGAATAAACCCCGCCGAAAGCAGCTCGAAGTCACCCCTACGGCATGCTGGTTACAGCCGAATTATAAGCAGGCTTCGAGTGTCCGGCGGTATTTCATTCCCATATCCGTTATCTGCGGTGGCAGTAAAATTACCGTCCGTTATTAGCTTGTTTCATCGCCGTACAAAGTCGCAGAAAGCGCATTCCGGAGCGGTTTTCACCGCTTTTCGGCTCTCGCGAAAAAGAAAAAAATCCCTTATGGCGAATCAAGAATATAATACCACAACGCATCCTGCTTGTCAAGGCTTTTTTCTGTAAAAAGGCTTATTTTCTTTAATTGTAAATTAAAGTTTTTATTTATTTTACATTTCGTTAATTTGTGTCGCGAACATACCGAATCAAGCCCGAGATCGGGTCGAATCACGACAAATAACAGCCCGATACCCGTGCAATTCCCTATTGCGGGAGCATAAAATCCGTGTTCTCCGAGCCATCCGGCACATTTTTTCAAAAATATGAAAAAAGCTCTTGCAAAACCGTAGGCATAGTGATATAATATAGCGGTAAATGCAATCGGCGCACCGCTGTCCACACGTCCGCGGACATGCAGCGCCGCAATGTACGCTCACCCGTACAAATCTTTAAGGAGGTGAAAAACTTGCCGAACATTAAATCCGCTAAGAAGCGTGTGCTCGTAACCGCAGCCAAGACTCTTCAGAACAAGATGTTCAAATCGGATATGAAGACCACGATCAAAAAGTATGAGGCAGCAATTGCAGCCGGCGATAAGGCAGCAGCAGCCGATACATATAAGGCAGCAGTCAAGATCATTGATAAGGCTGTGGCAAACGGCACTATTCACAAGAATAAAGCCGCAAGAAAGAAGAGCCAGTTCACTCTCGCTCTCAACAAGCTGAACTGATAGGTTCAGACGATTTCGAAATCGGAAAAGCAGACTCGGTCACTCACCCCGGGGCTGCTTTTCTTTTTTTATTTTTTCATTCATCGCGCATACTCGTGTCTCAGAGCCGCCGCCCGATGAGCAATGCCGCCTGCCGCCGAACATTTTCACTTATCACCGGGGATCACATATCCCATAGGTTATCATCTATTTCATCGGTAATCAAAGCCGACTGCCTAAAAACTGTTTTTTAACAGCTCGCTTTTTTGCTGCTCTATTATAATAAATTATTATAATTATATTGTTGCTTTTTTATTGACAGATTTGCTTTAACATGTTAGACTATGTATATAATGAACAAAGTCGGATGCTGCACTCCATCATCCGCATCAAAAAACGCACTACAAAAAGGAGTAGTCCAAACATGAAAATAACATTTCCGTCAAATGCGATACGAAAGGTCTCCGCACTTGCGCTCGCGCTGCTGACAGCATCGGCATCGCTCACCGTCTTTGCTGAGGGGGAACTGCCGCTCGCACAGATATATGTCTCGACCGAGGGAGACGACAGCGCCGCCGGAACGGAGTCTGCGCCTCTCGCGACCCTCGAGGCGGCAAGAGATGCCGTACGCGCCCTCTCGCGCGAGCAGTACTCCGGCGCGCAGGTCATTATACGCGGCGGCGAGTATCGGCGCGACACCACCTTCAGGCTGACGGCTGAGGATGGCGGCAGCGACGAATTTTCGGTCAGCTATGTTGCATACGAGGACGAAACTCCCGTATTTACCGGAGCGGCGACACTCGACCCCGAGAAATTTACAGAGCCGGACGAGGCATTCCGTTCGCTGCTGCCGGAGGAGTCGAAGGATAAGGTACTTGCCTACGATCTCGCCGCAGACGGACTCGATTATGCCCGTTACGACCGCACCGGTATCCACAATGCCGTACTTCCCGACAACCGCATATATGTCGGCGATGTTCGCTGCACTCAGGCACGTTACCCGAATCTCAACCGTTCCAACAGCATCAGCAACTACGTCTACGCGACAAAGACAAGCAATAATGAGAGCGAGGGTTATTACAGCTTTTACGACGAGTCGGGCAGAGCCGCATCGTGGTCCGAAGAGTCGAGGAAGAATGCTCACATGAACGGCTTCTTCCCTATCGACTGGATACAGTCGAGCGCCGATATAGTCGGCATAGACGAGGAGACCGGCTATGTCGTCTATACGCCCACGAACGGCGACTACGGAAAGGTCATACAGAACTCCCGCTATGCGTTCTACAATGTTCCCGAGGAGCTTGACGCGCCTATGGAATACTACATTAACCGAGATACCGGAATGCTCTATATCTATCTGCCGGACGGCTGGCAGGAGAGCGGTGTGACCATCGGTCAGTCGCTCTGCACGAGAATGCTCGAATCGACCGCATCGAATATCACATTCTCCGGTCTTACTTTCCGCGGAACGATGCTCGACGCAATGAAGCTGACCGGCGACGACATTACCGTATCCGGCTGCCGCATACTCTGCATCGGCAGAAACGCCGTTGATGCCACGGGCAACAGAATTCTTATCGACGGCTGTGAGGTATACAATGTCGGCGGCAACGGCATCCGCATAGGAGTCGACAAGGAAGTAAGACGCGCTAATATATTCACAGACAGCCAGGTATCCAACTGCAAGATACATGCCTTCGAGGAGCTCGACCGCATCTATAACCCCGGTCTGTCGCTTCAGGGGCTCGGCTCGCGCGCACTGAACAACGAGATATACGATGCTCCGCACCTCGGTATGTCCTACGTCGGAACAAATATCGAGATAGCCTACAACATCTTTGAGAACCTCTGCTACGATTCGTCGGATGCCGGTGCGCTGTACATCTACGACGCGACCATCAACTCCGGCGGTACGAAGATACACGACAATATCGTACGTAATATTATTAATGATGAAAACATCTACTTCAACCCGCACGGCATTTACCTCGACGCGGGCAGCGGCGGAATGCAGGTGTATTCAAATATCCTTGAGAATGTTGACGGCTTCGGCATTCTCAGCGGCGGCCCCGACAATGAGCTGTGCGACAACCTCTTTATCAACTCCGTATATCAGTTCCACGGCGGAAATTATTACAAGGTTCAGAACGAGCACACCGGATGGAACGGTCTGCTCGAGGACGGCACCGGCAATATCGGAACCTATCCGAACGGCATGTTCTGGCAGTTCCTGCTCTCCGACAAAGAGAATCCCGGCTACGGCACCGAGCGCTGGGCTTACCTCAATCCGTGGGTAATGCTGCTGAAAACGACCAACTGCTATGACCTGAACGACAACTATGTCGCTTACGCATACGGCGACGCAAGGGTGAGAAACAATGTGTTCTCCTCCTCGAGCAAGTCGAACGATGTTTCCAATGCCGCCGCGCGTCTCATAGTCATACGCGACAACTTTGACCTCACGCTCTCGCAGATAGGTCTGGCAGACCTTGAAAACAGAGACTACCGTCTCACCGACGATACCATGATCTATCAGGTAATTCCCGGCTTCAGATACTGCAACGTCGAGCGTGTCGGTATCGGCAAATAAGATATAAGACAAATAAACAACAGATTATATCGCGAACATCATAACTGAATAAAACAGTTTTATATGTCGACCACTCGCCTATATATAGGCATTGATAATCTAAGGCGGGGTGAGCCATGCTCCCTCGCCTTTTGCTTTGACACTGAAATGATACGGCAAAAATTTTTTTAAAATTTTCGGTAAAAAAATGTAGTAATTTCGCGATGTAAATCGTAATAAGTGTTGTAGACAAAAAATGACCTTATAGCGCAGATATTTGCCTTGCAGCTGTATTGTGCATAGTCTTTACGGCTGTCAGAGGTAAGGCGCACCAGACACTGCGCACGATATTTTTCTCGATCCGAAAATCGAAGGAGGATATTTTTATCAATCGGAGATATAATTTTGTTTCACTGCGATAGACGTCAGTACTTGCAGGCGAGGAAAGGAGACTCTTTAATGCAGCGCATCGCGCACCGACGAATATCGCCTTAACCGGATATAATTTCAACCACGTCAAACGGGCACACTGTCCCGAAGGAGAACGATATGAAAATGTATTCAAAGAGAATTTTAACCTCCGCCCTTGCACTCGGATTGTGCATCGGCATGACCGCTTGCGGCGAGGATAAGATCGCAGACGAAACGACGGCAGAGACGACCGCCATCACCACAACGGCACCCGAAACCGCCGCCGAGACAACCGTTGAAACCCCTGCGCCTGAAACTGAGGAAGAAAAGATAGGTATCAATCAGGACCTTGTATCGGAATATGGGCAGACCTTTGCCGAGATATCGGCAAAGCACGGAAAGATAACCGGGTATGTCGCACTCCACGGCGGACCGTTTTTCGAGTTTGAGACCGGATACGGGGTATACTTCTTTTACGGTACCGACATCATGAATCCGAGCGCATGGGGTACAATTGAAGAAACCGGAGAGAAATTTCCGCTCCCCGATGACGATTTTAAGTGCATCAATATTGAAGGAATAAAAGCATCGGACTTTTTTGACCGCGAATTTGAGACATTAACTCCTCAGGATGTCGGAAGCATTAAAGGAATGCAATTACATAATGCCGGAAGAAACGAATTAGCGTGGGAAAAGAGCATACGTAATTATTATTCTACCTATTCTTACGATGCATTCAGTCATGAAAATACCGGATTTACGGGGGATAACACGATAATTACCATGTATCAAATAGACGACGAAATAATAGCACCCGACACGATGGTAAACATTGACCTTTGGAAAACTGATGCAGATGTATATTTAGGGACAACACAGAATTAAGGAGAACGCTATGAAAATGTACTCTAAGAGAATTTTAACCTCCACACTTGCACTCGGTATGTGCATCGGCATGACCGCTTGCGGCGAGGATAAGCTTGCTGACGAAACGACGGCGGAGACGACGGCTGTTACGGCAACGACACCCGAAACCACCTCTGAAACAACCGTTGAAACCACTGAGCCCGAAACCGAGGCAGAAAAGCTCAAGCTTAATGCCGACCTTATTTCGGAATACGGGCAGACATTTGCCGAGATATCTGCAAAGCACGGAAAGGTTATAGACCAGGTCAACGATAAAGGCGGAAAACTTTTCAAATTTGAGACCGGATACGGCTGGTATTTTTTCTACGGCAAATACAGCATAGATACTTCAACATGGGTAGAAATCGGAGATACCGGAAAAAAAGCGCCGCTTCCTAAAGACGATTACAAATGCACAGGTATTGATGCCATTCCCGCATCCGATTTCTTTGACGGAGATTTTGAATATCTGACAACCGACGACCTCGAAAATATTGATGGAATAACCGTGACATACAACGAGGTGGCAGGCGAGCTTTCAACAGTTGATGGGTTTGTGATAAACTTAAAATATGACGGATTCAGTCAAGAAAAGCTTGGCTTTACTGATGATCGGGTAATTATACATTTCTTTACCACCGTCAAAGACAGACTTTACCCGGATACAATGATGAACATTTATCTTCATCCATCTATTGCAGAGAAATATTTAAATCTCGATAAATAAATTTTTGTTCCGTCACGATAGTCATAGGCACTTACCGGTGAGGAAAGGAGAAATTACGCTACTGAGCACTGTACGTTTCGCCGCCGATGATATCGCTTAAACACTACTATAAGGGACACGGTCCCGAAGGAGAACGATATGAAAATGTATTCAAAGAGAATTTTAACCGCCACCCTTGCGCTCGGCATGTGCATCGGCATGACCGCTTGCGGCGAGGATAAGACCACAGACGAAACAACAGCAGAGACGACCGCTGTTACAACAACAGCATCCGAAACCACCGCTGAAACAACCGTTGAAACCACTGCGCCCGAGACCGAAGAAGAAAAGATCGGACTTAATGCCGACCTCATCTCGGAATACGGGCAGACCTTTGCCGAGATATCAGCAAAGCACGGAAAGATAATTGAATATCAGATTTTGAAGGGCGGAGCAAATTAACGTTTTGAAACCGGCTACGGTTGGTATTTCTTTTACGGTACAGACTACACGTATCCGTCTGCATGGGGAACCATAGAAGAAACGGGGAGAAAGATACCTCTGCCGGATGATGATTTCAGATGTATTGATATTGACGGTATTCTCGCATCAGATTTCTTCGATGGAGACTTTGAATATCTTACTTATGACGAGATTGCTGCAATTGACGGTATCACTGTGACTTACGATGATGTATCCGGCGGTCTTTACGGCGATGAGGGGTATGAGTTCCATTTCAAGTATGACGGATTCAGTCACGAAAAACTCGGCTTTACCGATGACAGAGTTAACATAGGACTTTATACTACTGTCAGGGGAAGAGTTGATCAGGATACTAAGATTGATATTTTCCTTAGCCTGCGTGTGGCAGAAAAGTACTTAAATACAACTTCGGAGGGCTAATCATGAATAAGAAAACAAGATTTTTGCTCGCACTGTCTGTTGTCATAGTCATTACGGCAGCGATATTTGGGATAAGCGCATATGCGACCGATGATTTGTACGATTCAACAAACGTTTTGACAGAGGTCAATATGGCAAACAGTTGCCCGCACAGTGTATATTTTACATTCAACGAAACGAACAAAACTATAACCGAAATGCACGAGGATTGGAAGGTCGAGTCTCTTATCTACGATGTAGAGACCTTTTCCGGAGACGGAATAAAGGTGTATGACGGCGAGAAAGAGGTTACGGAAGGCTTTGTCAAGGACGGAATGATCGTTCAGATTTTCCATAAAGATAAGCTTTTCGGGGAATACAGAATTACAAATTTACTTCCGCCGCTTGACGACAACGTTTCTGCGGATTCTTCGCAGAAAGCCGACGTAAATAACAGTATTGATTTGCAAGCAAACGACACCGGCTTTATACTCCCGATCAGAGGCATTAAATTGAAGAGCAAGGACAGTGGGGGTAATATCAGCCAGTTCTTCGACCCGACTCACAGAGGTATAGATATTGCAGGCAGCACCAGCTTCGGCAGCGTTGCAAATGCAGAAATATTAGCAATAGCCCAGGTATCTGTTCTGTGACGCGGCGCTGTAAGCAGCACACGCGGAAAGCTGAAAAAATAGGCAAGCGATATAATCAATAACATAAAGCTCATAACGGGACTGTTAAAAGATTAACAACAGTCCCGTTTTAGTATTATTGGAATAAAGACCGATTAAATCTCCGGCGCAGTATACACATAAAGCGATAACATAAAATTTATTCAAAAACGAAAGGATTCCGACCCCATAACCAAAATGCTGATTAAACTAAGGCTTCATCAATTTAAAAATTAAAAACTGTTTTCGTTTTTTCGTTCCTGACGGTTTTAGCCTCCCCATGCACCATTCGATATAATTGCATATACTTTTCTCCCGAACGGCGCCACGAAAAATCCCTCAGCATTATGCGCTGACCGAGAGCGGTAAAAGCTGAGCGGTCACGGCGGAATAGCCGTTCCGCACGTGCCACCGCGCCGAGCAGTGCCTCGCCCGAAAACCCGTCAAAAGCAAAACCGTCGCCCTCTCCCGACTCGGCATCATAGTCACGCACCGTCTCGCGCAGACCGCCGACCGAATGCACGATAGGCACTGTGCCGTAGCGTGAGGCTATCATCTGCGACAGCCCGCACTGCTCACTTCGCGACGGCATGATGAACGCATCCGCGCCCGCATATATCAGGTGCGCGAGCTCGGGGTCAAAGCGCAGCACCGACGCTATCTTTCCGGGAAAACGGCGCGCAGCATCCCGCAGATCGAGCTCGTATTCTCCGTCGCCCGTGCCCTGCACCGCTATCTGGATATCGCGCTCTACAAGCTCGGGCAGTATGCTGAGCAGCAGCCCTATGCCCTTCTGCTCGGTCAGTCGCGAAACGACCGCGAACAGCGGAACATCGAGTCTGTCGCCGAGCCCGAGCAGCCGCTGCAGCTCCGCCTTACAGCACATCTTACCGCCCATATCCGCCGCAGAATATCGACACGGAAGAACGATGTCGGTAGATGGGTCGAACAGCTCTTCGTCGATACCGTTTGTTATTCCGAACAGCTTGCCCCGGTTCTCGCGCAGCAGACCGCCGAGTCCCGCACCGCCGCCCGGCGCAAGCATATCGTCGAGGCTTCCGCGGCTGACCGTAGTTACCGCATCGGCACATAGCACCGCGCCGCGAGTCAGATTTAACCCGCCGCCGTCAAGAAGCAGCTCCGATGCCTCCTCGAGCCCGAGAATATCACCGAGGGTGCCCTCCGAAAATCTGCCCTGATACTCGATATTGTGTATGGTATGTACGCCGCGAATATTTTCGTACCCCGCACGGCTTCCGCGAAAGCGGCACTCGAGATAAACCTGAGCCGCCGCGCATTGCCAGTCTCCGGTATGCAGCACATCCGGAAAAAATCTCACCTGCTCCATCATCTCAAGCAGCGCAAGCGAGAAAAAGGCAAAGCGCTCCGCATCGTCGTAATAGCCGTACAGCGCGCCCCTGCCGTAGTATTAATCGCAGCGAACGAGATATAGGATATAGCCGTCCATCTCTGCCTCGAGAATCTCGCAGTCCTGCCGCCGCCACGACAGCGAAACGGTGAATTGCGCCGCACTGTGAAGCCTGTCTCCAAGCCGCTCTCGAATACCGCGATAGCACGGCATAACGACCCGAATCTCCGCACCGAGCCTGCCGAGACACGGCGGCAGAGATGCGGAAACATCGCCGAGACCTCCGGTATACGCATACGGCGCAAGCTCGGATGTGGCATACAGTATCTTGATTCTATCCGTTTTCTCCGATACTGCGGGATCCTGCTTTTCTCCCGCCTCGCCGCCTGCCGCTGCTATTTTGTCAAGCTGTTTTTTCATCCCCGTCTTCCGCCTCCCTTCCCGGTGCGGTGCTTTGCTTCGCTGTCAGCCTTTCTTTCATACCCTATGGTCTTATCGTTCTTCCCGGACAATTTGCTCTGCCTTTCGGTTCTATCGCTCTTTCCCGCCATAGCGCTTATTCCCGCAGGCATTACGCTTTTCTTAACCGAATCGCTCTTACCTGCGGATACCGCACTCTTTTTCGATATTTTTCCCCGATCCGATAAACTGTCGTCTTTTTCGGTACGCTTTTTGCTCCGCGCAGCGGTATTCCCGCGCGCTCCAGCCGCTCCTCCGACCGCATCTCCGTCCCGGCTTGCCCGCCGGCGTTTCTCAGCATATCTGCGTCTTGTCGCCTCCCCGCCGCGCAGATGGCGCTGCGCCTTGTTCCTGCCGAGAAGCTCTGCGACCTCCTCGGCAAGCGCGGGATTTTTATATTTCAGCGCGGTCGTAACATCCTTATGTACCGTGCTCTTACTCATTCCGAAATATCTTGCCGCCTCGCGCACCGTGGTACCGTGACTAACGAGATATTCACCGAATTCCTCGCACCTCGCCTTTTCCTCGCTATGCATACAATCACCGACCTCATTTTGTGTGAATAGTGTTTACGCTACATTCTATTTGCACCGGGCGGCGAATATTCCGTATGCGGAGCCAACGGAATATAAAAACACTTCTGTTGTTATTTAAAATTGTACACTGATATATATAAATAAGAAAACGTACAGCGTCAAGGAGAGGTTGCGAAATACAAAATCCCGACGCTGAGGGAATGCAACAGCATTCGAGCATCGGGATTTATGTTATTATTCTGCGCATCAGGCACCGCACTTAGCCGTCTGCCGCTAAAAGGAACAAAAATCGGCTTTTGCGATTTTGTCCGCAACGGTATTACCGGAGCAAGAATATCGAAATTACTTCTTTGCGCTATTACTCGGGCAAGAATGAAGGAATTACTTCTTTGCGCCGTGCTTTATATCACAGCAATGCGCAATGCCGTCAAGTATCGCCGCAACGCCCTCTGTATGCGCAAGATCAAAGCCCGCAAGCTGAACCGAGCCGTGCTCGACAAGGTGCACGAAATGCCGCAGCTCATGCGTCATGGTCGGCAGCGGCTGAACCGCGTCGGACGGGGTATGCCCGTCGGCATCGAGTTCTATCGAGGCGAGAGCGGCATCATCAAGGCGCTTGATATCAAAGCGTTCAAGGTCGAGACGGTCGCCGTCGTAGCGGCGCACGCCGCCGGAGCGCAGGCGGAGCGTCACGTATCGCGGGCGCGAAACGGAATCGAGCGTTATAACGCCCTCCTCGCCGCATATCTCAGCGCCTCGGGCACCGTCGCATATCTTTGAATAGGTCAGGTCCGCCATCATTCCGTTATACATAAGCGAGGCTGAGCCGAGACCGTCGACTTCGGTCTCGAGGAACATAGCCTCCGCTCCGATACGGTGCGGAGTTCCGAACAGTCCCTCAGCGACCGCGGCGCAGTAAACTCCGAGATCGGTCAGCGCTCCGCCGCCCAACTCGGGGTTAAAGGCATTTTCTACCTTGCCCCGCTTCAGCGCGTCATAGCGCGACGAATACTGACGGTAAGAGAGCGTCGCGCAGCGAACCGGAGCTATATTGCGTATCAGACGCTTTGCTACCGCAAACGCGGGAGTATACAGGGGCATCATAGCCTCCATGAGTATCTTTCCGTTTCGCTTTGCGGCTGCGGTCATATGTCCGAGCTCCTTAGCCGATACGGCGGCGGGCTTTTCCACAAGCACATGCTTGCCGGACTCGAGCATGGCGACCGCCTGAGCGGCATGTACGGTATTAGGCGTTGCAATATATACCGCATCGATATCCTCGGCGTGCGCAAGCGCATGAATGCCCACATATCTGTGCGCGGGATCAATACCGTACCGCTCTCCAAACTCGCGTGCGCCCTCCGCGCTGCGTGAGCAGATACCGCACAGTTCAAGCTCCGGCACATGCTTCATAGCCTCTATCATGCTGTCAACGACAAAATTTCTGCCGATTACCGCAAGTCTTATCATACAGCTGTCAACCTCCGAGCTTGGATGTGAATTTTTCTATGCGTTCGAGAGCGGTCTTGATGTGCTTGACCGAGTATGCATAAGAGATGCGGGCAAAGCCCTCTCCGCAGTCGCCGAACGCCGTTCCGGGGACGATAGCAACATGTGTCTCCTTAAGCAGCTGTGCGCAGAAATCCTCGCTCGTCATGCCGAATGCCGTAAGGTTAGGATAGACGTAGAACGCGCCCTCCGGCTCAAAGCACGGCATGCCGATGCTGCGCAGTCCGGACACGATGAGCTTTCTGCGGCGGTCGTATTCCGCTGCCATCTCTGCGATATCGCCGTCACCGTTCTTCATTGCCTCGAGTGCCGCGAACTGACTCGTGGTCGGCGCGCACATGATGGCATACTGATGTATCTTGAACATCTGATATGTTATTTCACTCGGCGCTGCGGTATACCCGAGCCGCCAACCGGTCATGGCATATGCCTTGGAAAAGCCGCTGGCAACGATTGTGCGCTCGCGCATTCCGGGCAGCGACGCTATAGACACATGTTTCCTGCCGTATGTAAGCTCCGCATATATCTCGTCCGAGAGAACAAGTATATCGGTGCCGCGCAGCACCTGTGCGATAGCCTCGAGCTCTTCAGCGGTCATGATAGCGCCGGTGGGGTTGTTAGGATATGGGAGCACGAGCATCTTTGTGCGCGGGGTAATAGCCGCACGGAGCTGCTCGGGAGTTATCTTGAAGCGGTCCTCTTCCTTTGTTTCGAGAAAAACCGGAGTGCCGCCCGCCAGGGTAACGATAGGTCCGTAGCAGACAAAGCTCGGCACGGGAACGATGACCTCATCTCCGTCGTCGACACAGGCACGGATAGCAAGATCGATAGCCTCGCTGCCGCCGACGGTGACGAGTATCTCGTCGTTTGCATCGTAGTGCAGATCGAAGCGACGGGCGAGATAACGCGATATCTCATGGCGAAGCTCAGCGGTACCGCTGTTGGAGGTATAATAGGTCTTTCCCTGCTCGAGGCTGTCGATAGCAGCCTCACGTATATGCCAAGGAGTGACGAAATCCGGCTGACCTACGGTCAGCGAGACAACGTCCTCCATCTCGCCGAGAATATCGAAAAACTTTCGTATTCCCGACGGCTGAAGTGACTGTGCCTTTTTCGAGAGCACATTTTCATAACTGTTCAAATTGTGTACCCTCTTTCGTCGTTATCGATTATAGTATAGTTAACTCCCTTGTCCTTGTACTTTTTCAGCACAAAATGCGTCGCGGTAGAAACGATGGAATCGAGCGGTGCGAGCTTCTGCGCGACAAAGAATGCAACCTCCTTCATCGTTCTGCCCTCGATAAATACGGCAAGGTCGAATCCGCCCGACATCAGATAGACGCTCTGAACCTCGGGGAAATTACGGATCTTCTCCGCCATGCGGTCAAAGCCGCGCTCGCGCTGCGGAGATACCTTAAGCTCTATCAGGGCGGTAACATATTCACGGTCGGTCTTATCCCAGTCGATAAGCGTCTTATAGCCGACTATAACACCGTCCTGCTCATACTTCTTTATCATGTCTCTGATATCGCCGACTTCTTTATCACACATTACCGCGAGCTGCTCCGCAGTGAGTGTGCTGTCGTTTTCAAGCAAGCGAAGAATAGCATTATTTTCTTTCATTTTTTGTTACGTCCTTTCACTGCCCGCGCTCGGCGGGGGATATTATTATTATTTTATTATACATGATTATCCCTGCTTTGTCTATAATTTCGCACAAAATAAATTTTCCATAAATATTAAAGAAAAAACAGCCCGCATCGCGGGCT
>ULWN01011631.1_pt1 | contig 28474 bp, 19 predicted proteins | sample 1960371 | NCBI WGS metagenome assembly ULWN01 (sample SAMEA4835813, study PRJEB28245) | human gut metagenome | biome: gut microbiome; material: fecal sample | place: Denmark | collected 2008 | reverse complement strand
AACAATCAAAGTCTTTTATTTCAAAAAATAGGAGACCTAGATAGTGCTTTTCTTATAAGTAAAAAATGTATTTCTATTATAGAAAAAAGAAATATTACCATTAAATCTTCTTTTTATATGGTATTTGTCAAAATTCTTAGAATGAAAGGTGAAATTGATAGTTGTAAAATCTATGGATTAAAAACAAAAGAAGCCGCAGAAAAAGAAAATAATTTATTCAATTTAGTAAGTTGCTACAAAATTCTATCTCAAATAGAAGAAGAACAAGGAAATTACAAAAATGCATGCAATTTTCACTTAAAATATAATGAATTAAAGGATAAGCTAAATTCAAATCACGAAAAAGAAATTTTAAAAGAATTAGAACAAAAATATGTTTTAGCAGAAAAAGAAAAAGAACATCTAAGAGATCGTAATAGAAGTCTTTGGTATTTTACAATTTCTTTGACTATTGCCTTAACAGCTAGTATTGTCGCGTTATATTTTAGCTGGATACATCGAAAATTAAAAGTTAAGAATGCTCATTTATCAGAAGAAATAGCAAAAACTCAATGGGGATTTGCTTTATCAAAAGAACTAATTGCAGATAATAGCAGCGCTTATGAAAAACTAGAACTTCTTTTGACTAAAAATATAAAACTCATTCCAGATAAGGTCTACTATGAATTTGAAAACTCATTAAAAGCTCAAAAAGAAGAATACTCCCAACGTCTTTTTTCTGCACTGACAAATATCGATAATAATTTTATCGAGAAACTTCAGCATAAATTTCCTGATTTAAATATAGATGAAGTAATGCTTGCTTATATGCTTCGGCATGAATGGGACATCAACGATATAGCACAAGTATTTCGAATTACCTTTGAAGCCTTTAAGAAAAGAAAGTATAGACTCAAAATAAAAATTCTAGGAGTTGATAATAACAAAATCAATCTAGAAGATTATTTAAGTAAGATGTAATTTCTAAAATCTTATACAAATTTTATTCAAAAAAAATAACTTTTTTCGAAGTGTCACCTATTCATTGTATTTAAATATCTAATTATTAAAGTATTGATTTTTCACCTGTCCCCTATTTTGTCCGACAAAATGATTTGGAAGTAGGACTAGATTTACCTTAAATTTGCCAAAAAGTTTTAGAGAACAAAAACAAGTGTGTATGAAAACGAAATTTTTTGGTGTATTGGTAATATTAATAGGCTTAATGGTAGTACCAGTTTTTTCGTCTACCTATTATACAGATGAAGATTTAGATTTTTTAGCAACTGATGATGGAGATTATATATATCCAACAGATACAGCTCCCACATATTTAGATGGAACTTTATCCCAAAACAAAATGACAATAGACTGTAATTTCTATTATGATTTAGGGCAAGTAACTTTTAAAATAAACAACTAAGCAGAAAGTAAAATTAAGCAGAGTGTGGCGAATTAGCTGAACCATCGTTCGTTACACTCTGTTTGGCTTTATAATACAAAAGACTGAAAAGCATACTTAGGCAGAATATAGTAAGAGTTTTGTTACTATCTCGTTACTTGAATAGCGATGCATATTCTTTGCTAATGTGTTTTTATTCAGAGTCTTGCGTAGTTTTGCATACCCTCAGATAACTCAATGATAACTAATTTTGTAACCAGAAAAAAACATTGAGTTATGAGGTCAACATCCAAAGTATTATTTTACGTGAAGAAAGGCAGCGAGGAACCTAACGGAAACCTTATAAAGCGCAGGACGATATAAGCCTATTGCTTGGCGTATTTTCTCATTTAAGTGAACGCTTGCGGATAGCACAGCTATGTAAAGGTATCGGATTGGCTACAAATAGCATCAAGAGGCTTTTTAACGGCGAATTCCTAACGTTTACCGGTAAACTTCATTCGCCCGAATATGACCAATCATTCAGCGTACAGGAGGCCAAATTGCAGCTATTTAAGAAGAACAAGGACTCTGGTAGGTTAAAACTAACTATCAACGGGCAGAATATCCTTGACTAGTTCAAACAGAAATATCAAGAATTGAAACAGGCTACAAACTACTATAAAAGACCCATTATTAAATCCGAAATAGGTAAAAACAAAGGTTTTAAACAATAAATAAGGTTATTTTCAAAAGATTCTGTATCTTTGACAATCATAAGGAATCAAATGAAATATTTAATTTACATATTGCCATTTATTTTCTTCTCTCAGCTAAATGCTCAATTTTATAGCTTAGGGTAAGGTAGAGATGACTTTCAGCGAAGCAGGAATGCTTTGACTCAACCAGTGCCTGCTCATATTCAAACACATTTTAATATTGCTATTAATGAGATAGACCAAATGCTGAAAGGAGAAAAACCGTTAAGCTTCAAAAGAGCGATTTATCTTGTAGAAAATGCTTATTACGAAGGTAAAATCAGTTGGAAAGAATATAATGATGAAATTTTGAGTATAAAGCCTATCCTCAATAAAATGATTGACGACCGCAATTTACGACAGTATAAAACAGCAGGGAATTGGGCTGTATTCACTTATATGTCAGACAGTATTCCCGAAAATGATTTTAAACCGTACCCGTATGACTTTGAAAATTTCATGAGTGATTCGGATAAAGAAAGTTGTATGGTATCACGGCTTTTGAAAACCAGAAAAGGGAATTGTAGGGCGTTGCCTTATTTTTATAAAATTTTAGCCGATGAAGTTGGAGTAGAAGCATTTATTGCGATTGTTCCAATGCATTGTTATGTAAAACACAGGGATGAACAGTGAAATTGGTGGAATTTGGAAATGACAACAGGTTCTTTTTCCCGTTCAAGCTTCATAATGGAAACATTTAATGTTTCTGAAACTGCAATTAAAAGCGGATTGTTTATGAAAGCATTTGATAAAAACACACTGTCCTTGAGTCTATTGGATGAAAATGACAATGTGATTAAAACATTGGTATTTGATCTTACTGAAAAGAAATTCTTGACTATCGACCTGCTTGCTGAAAAATACTATTCGATTTCTCCATATGCCTATTAATACAAATCATGAAACATACCTTTTTATCATTATTCTGTCTAGCTTTTTTCGTTAATGCCTGTGCTCAATCTAATATTATTGATTTCATTTCAGCAACAGGATCGGCTCCCGTCGACGAAAAAATATATATCACAGACGTAATTTATCGAGACGGCAAATTTGATGCTATAAAAGAACGGATAGAAAGAGACAGCAAGTTCAAACAAGATTACAAGGATGTGAAAATGGGGGCTGTAATTGATGAAGCACAATTAATCAATTATAAATCAGATACACTTTATCTATTATCGAACTATTATGTGCCTGATGCTTCCGTTTCAATAACAATCAAGACAAAAAAGGGAGTTTTTGATTTAATTCATAATGTAGATGGTGACTATAGTCTTCGATCTTTAGAGGATTCTTATGCCAACATACCTGAAGATGAAAAAAAATCTGACTTTTTGCTATATGAAACCATATTCACGTGGAATATTGATTTATTAATTAGCCTTATTAAATCATCAGGAGGATTATTGGGTAGCGAGAATGTGATATCAGCTACAAGAATTATCCTAAAAAATAATCAAATTTTAGAAAAAGACATTATTCACTTTGAGCCTGCATTACGTTGGCACTTAGAATAGTTATTGAATCTAATAATATCAATTTTCTCTTTTTTAAGTTTTTTACATAAATGCCCCAAAGTCAACCTAAAAATCCTTTTTTTATCTAAACACAAAAGTATATTCCAAGAATAAAACATCAAGGCTGAGATGAATTTTATCGAAAATACTCTTTTGAAGAATGAGAAAGGAAGATTTTCGATGAAAGCTTTGCCTCATTTATTCTCTCCATAAGAGAGGTGTTTATCAGAGAAAAAAAGAGGAAAAAAACACATAGAATTCTAAAAAAATTGTCTACCTTTATCCTCCGAGTTATTTAACAGAATAACACCGCAAAATGCTGAAATGCGTACGGTTACTAACTCGTTACCTCTGAAATTCAATAACTCTGCTAAATGTTTATTCTACAATCGGTTAAATCAAACTGATGAAAATCTAAAATAGAATCACAGCAAGCAAAATCGATTGTTTTAACAGAAAATACAATAGCTTATAAGGGTGGTACTTATACATTAGACATAAGAAACTTAGAAGCAGGAAGTTACAAAATTTCTTGTTATAGTGAAGAGTTGGCAACGCAAGTGGCAAAATTTGAAATAAAGAAATAAAGATATCCCAAGTTGATAATAAGTCAATTTTGTGTTTGCTGTGCCCTTTCCCAAGTGGGGCATGGCAAACTTTTTAAAGAAAATGTCAAGCACTATTTAAATACTCCGGGATAGACCCAAATATCCCTTATTCATCACCACTGGAGTGCCTGCACAACGATTGAATTTTACTCGAATATTTGACCAAGCGATAATCGACAATGTAAATTCAATTTGTTTGTGCAGGTTTTTTATTATTTTTTTCCTATTCTGATACTTTCTTAAAGTATTTTTTGTAAGTTCGTCCATAAGAAAAGTACCTACTCTATAGGGGTTCAACTGTGCGGATCTATCCAAAATAAAATCATAAATTTAAAATGTCTGTTATGAAAAAATGTTTCATCCTTGTCTTTTTAATGGCATTTGTATTCGGCACCTACGGAGAAGAAGCCAGATTATTGAGATTCCCGCACATTCAGGGAAATAAAATCGTATTTTCCTATGCAGGAGACCTGTATACGGTAGACGCTACAGGAGGCACAGCCCGGAAACTAACTTCCGATATCGGTTACGAAATGTTTCCCAGATTTTCTCCCGACGGAAAGTACATAGCTTTTACTGGTCAATACGACGGGAATACGGAAGTATTCGTCATGCCCGCAGAAGGAGGACAACCCAAACGTCTCACTTATACCGCTACTCTTGGAAGAGATGATTTAGGTGATCGGATGGGCCCCAACAACATCGTGATCGGCTGGACGCCAGACAGTAAAAATATATTGTTCCGTTCCCGGCAGTATACCTTTAACGATTTCACGGGACAACTCTTTACTATTCCTGTAGAAGGCGGAGAAGCAACCGAAATTCCGTTGAAAAACGGAGGTTTTGCCTCCTATTCTCCAGATGGGAAGAAATTGGCATACAATTATGTCTTCCGGGAATTCAGAACTTGGAAAAGATACCAAGGAGGAATGGCTGACGATATCCGGATTTTTGATTTCGATACTAAAAAATCAGAAAAAATTACGGACCATATCCGCCAGGATATTATCCCGATGTGGTCGGCCGATGGCAACGAAATTTATTATATTTCCGACCGCGATAATGTGATGAATCTCTACGTTTATAACATACAGGACAAAAGCACCAAACAACTGACGTTTTCAAAAGATTACGATATCAAATTTCCGGCTATCGGAAAAGATCAGATTGTTTACGAACAAGGAGGATATATTTATAAGTTTGACACTCAAAGTAAACAAATAACCAAAGTTCCTGTAGAAATCGACAACGACCAATTGTATTCCCGCCCTTTGCTAAAAGATGTAAGCGGTCAGATTCGCAATATCGATATTTCTCCCAACGGGGAACGGATATTGCTGACAGCGCGCGGGGATTTATTTTCTGTACCGGCCAAAAAAGGGATTACCTATAACCTGACCAATTCTTCCGATGCCAATGACTTTGCCGGCACCTGGTCGCCCGACGGACAAAAAATAGCTTATATTTCCGATAAAAACGGAGAATTCAATATCTGGATCCGGGATGTATTCACAGGAAAAGAACAAGACCTGACCCAAAATCTGAAAACCTATATTTTCAATATTCTCTGGTCACCCGACAGTAAAAAAATAGCCTGGAACGACAAACAAAATAATTTAAACATTACAGACGTCGCTACAGGTAAAACAGAAACCGTAGAAACATCCGGTATCGGTACTTTCTATAGCTATAACTGGTCGCCCGACAGCAAATACCTGACTTATGTACGTCCGGAGAAAAATACAAATAATCTTATCCTTTATAACCTCGATACCAAAGAGAAACACCAAATTACCGACGGCTGGTACGAAATCAATTCTCCCAACTTCAGTTCCGACGGGAAATACCTGGTATTCTCTTCGGCCCGGACATTCAATCCTACTTATAGCCAAACGGAATGGAACCATGTTTATACCAATATGAATAAAATATATATATTACCTTTAACAGAGGAGGCTCCCATTCCATTTGCTCCGGAAAACGATAACTTAAAATCGGCTCCCATAGAAAAAACAGTAAAACCGGAAAATACAAGCAAAAAATCCAAAACGAAACAAATAACCTCTACCGAAAAAGCAGTAGTATATAATTTCGAAAACCTGAACAACCGGGTGATTGAATTGCCTGTACCCGCTTCTTATTACTACAACATAAACATGATCGGACAAAAAGTATATTACAACCGGGGAAGAGAAACACATGTTTATGATTTGGATGCTCAAAAAGAAACAAACTTAAAAGCTTTTATCAGTTTTGGACCGGGTTATAAAAAAGCAATTGCCATGGAAGGCAAAAATATGCAGGTCATCGATATTCCGAACGGTCCGGTCAGTATATCCGAGCCCATTTCTTTGAAAGATGTAAAAAAATACATCGATTTCCATCAGGAATGGATGCAGATTTACAATGAAAGCTGGCGGCAAATGCGTGATTTCTTCTATGCCAGGAATATGCATGGAGTAGATTGGGAAGGGGTACGGGAAAAATACAAAGTATTAGTCCCCTATGTAAATCATAGAACCGACCTGACCTATATTATCGGTGAAATGATCGCAGAATTAAGCGTAGGCCATGCTTATTCTGAAAACGGAGAGCATCCGGAACCGGCCCGTATTTCAATGGGACTATTAGGTGCTAAATTTGAAAAAGATGCTTCCGGCTACTTCCGGGTGAAGAAAATCATTGAAGGAGCCAACTGGGACAAAGCGACCCGTTCGCCACTTACAATGCCAGGGGTCAATGTGAAAGAAGGGGATTATATTATCTCCATTAATGGACAGTCGCTGAAAGATACCGACAATCTTTTTAAATACTTGGTGGATAAGGCCGATAAAACCGTCGAAATGGAAGTAAATACGGTAGCAGATGCCAAAGGGGCCCGGAAGGTACTGGTTGTTCCCTTGGCTGACGAATCGCAACTTTATTACTACAACTGGGTACAAAACAACATCCGGAAAGTCAGCGAAGCCACCCATGGAGAAGTAGGGTATATCCACATTCCGGATATGGGCGTTGCCGGTTTGAATGAATTTGTAAAACACTATTATCCCCAACTCGGCAAAAAGGCTTTGATTATTGACGATCGGGGAAACGGAGGCGGGAATGTATCTCCGATGATTACGGAACGGCTATTGCGTGTACCCACTTTCTACACCATGCACACCAATCAGAAAGAAGGATCTGTGAATCCGGTGGGGACATTCGTAGGGCCGAAAGTATTATTAGTCAATGAATATTCTGCTTCCGACGGAGATTTATTTCCTTATCGTTTTAAATACAATAAATTAGGAACAATCATCGGACACCGTACCTGGGGTGGCGTAGTCGGTTACAGTGGTATGGTACCGGTTGTAGACGGCGGGGCTATCGTAACGCCTTCTTATGCGCCTTTTGCAGTTGACGGAAGCGGTTTTATCATTGAAGGGAGCGGAGTTACTCCTCACCTCGAAATCGACAACGACCCTTATAAAGAATACATGGGAGAAGATGAACAATTAAACAAAGCCATCGAAATTATTCTGGAAAAACTGAAAACAGAAATGCCTCATGAACCGGCCATTCCACCTTTCCCTGACAAATCAGGAAAATAAAACCAAACATTTCCGAAATGTATGAAAAAGATACTTCTTTTTATTGCCTGTAGCCTCCTAATGGGAGGCTTACAGGCACAATCCCTTTTAGAAGTAAAAACATTTACTCTTGACAACGGATTTACAGTCTGGCTGAACGAAGACCATACACAAACCTCCGTTTTTGGAGGAATAGTAGTAAAAGCGGGAGCCAAAGACTGTCCCGGCACCGGTATTCCTCATTATTTCGAACATATCCTGTTCAAGGGAACCGATAAAATCGGTACGACTGATTATGTTTCAGAAAAATTATACCTCGATTCCATTGCTCAGCAATACGACACACTAGCTATAACGAAAAACAAAGCAAAACGCAAAAAGATTCAAAAAGAAATCAACCGTTTGAGTATTGCAGCAGCCGAATATGCCATCCCCAATGAATTCAACACTTTGATCTCTCAATTTGGAGGAAGCGGGCTTAACGCGGTAACCTCTTATGATTATACATTCTATTACAATAGTTTCAACCCTCAATATATTCATCAGTGGCTGGAATTATACAGTGAAAGGTTAATCCATCCGGTATTCCGTTTGTTTCAAAGCGAACTGGAAACCGTTTATGAAGAAAAAAACATGTATGAGGATTCTGACTATACATTAGCTCTTCAAGAAGCGACAAAGCGCTTTTTCACTCCTCATCCTTATCAATATCCCATCATCGGAACCACAGAACACTTGAAAAATCCGCAATTATCGGAGATGCAGAAATACTATGAAAAATACTATGTAAGTGAGAACATGGCTCTGATTTTAAGCGGAGATTTCAATGCCGAAGAAGTCATCCCTTTAATCCGGGAAAAATTTTCCCGCATAAAGGCCGGCAAAGCGCCTAAAACTGAATTTACAGCCCTTCCTGCTTTTCAAGGGAAAGAAACGGCTGAAATCCGGATTCCCATTCCCATCGTAAAAATGGGAGCCATTGCCTGGAGAGGGATTCCCAATAATTCTCCCGATTATTACGCCCTGAAAATTGCCCTTCAGTTACTGAGCAATAAACATACTACCGGTTATCTGGACCAATTGAGTATAGACAATAAATTGATGGGTGCCGGTATCGATCAACTCAATTTGAACGAAGCTGGAGCGATAGTGCTGATGTTTGTTCCGAAACTTCTCTTTCAGTCCTTCCATAAAGCGCAACAAATTGTCCTCCGGGAAATTGACCGCATTAAAAATGGAGATTTTACGGAAAAAGAACTGGCCAATCTCAAACTAAATCTGAAAATGGAATTTGAAAAAGCACAGGAAATACCCTCCACCAGAGTGACACAAATGGCAGAGTTCTTTACACAAGGTAATAATTGGAACGACTATTTGAAAACCCCGGAAATTATAGAATCCCTTACAAAAGAAGATATTACAAAAGTAGCCAACCAATATTTCACTTCCAACTACTTACTTTTTCGGAAAAAAAATGGTCGTTACCAAAGAGAACGGGTTAGTAAACCGGATTTCGAACCTATAATTCCTCCTCACCGGACAGGAAGCTCGGCCTATGCTCAGAAACTAAAAGAAGAATCAGCTTCTATAGCTGCCGTTCCACCCCGTATATTGGATTTTGAAAAAGACGTGACAACCTTTTCGCTCTCTCCTTTAGTAACCTTGTATGCAAAAGAAAATCCAGTCAACAATATTTTTGAATTGACGTTAGCTTATAAAAAAGGAAGTAATATCGACCCCACTCTGTTACTTTTACCCAGTTATCTAAATCTCTTAGGAACAAAAAATCTCTCTTTCAAAGATTTCCGGAACGAACTTCAAAAGATAGGTAGCAATATTGTTTTTGACGGAGACGAAAAATTCTTCTATATTCAAATTTCGGGAATAGATGAAAATTTCGATCAAACTCTCCTGCTGACCAATCAATTATTGGAATACATCAAACCAAACAAGAAACTATTTAAACAAATTCTAAGAGAAGAAAAAATAAGTCGGCTCAGCATAGAAAAAGAGCCGGAAATTACAGGAAGAGCTCTTTATCAATATGTAGTATGGGGAGAGCATTCTCCTCAATTAAAAAATTTATCTCTGCAACAAATTAAAGCCCAAGGAGCAGAGAAATTTGTCGATTTATTTAAAGAACTATTGAAAACGGAATGTGACGTATATTATACTGGGAAATCCTCTCTTCAGGAAGTAGCAAATGCCACAAAGAAATACCTCCTGACAGACGAGGTAACAGAAAAAGGCTATGGTCCTATTTATCATCCGATTAAAACATACGACCGGCCGACTGTATTTTTTATAAATACTTTTTTTACGAACCAAACCATCATATACAGTTACACTCCTTCCAAAACAAATATGAGCGAAGCTTTTCGGGATTCCTGTTTCTTTTTCGACTGCTATTTTGGAATGGGAATGTCGTCTTTGATTTTTCAGGAGCTTCGGGAATTTCGGTCTTTCGCTTATGCTGCTACAGGTTATCACCAAAGCCCCAGTCCTGTCAATTGGGATAAAGGCAATTTCCTAAGCTGCAGGCTCTCTACACAAGCAGACAAGACAATAAATGCTTTAAGTGTTTTGGATTCTTTATTGAAAAATATGCCCGAGAAACCGGAATTTACACCTTACGTAAGACAATCGGCACAAAATTATATTCATGACACCTATCCCTATTTTCGTCACCTACCCAGTACAGTTGCTCTAGGGAAGTTTTACGGCTATTCCTCAAATCCCAATCAGGAACTTATTCAAAAAGTAAGTGAAATGGATATGACTACGATCCGGCAATTCTATAACAACAACATCAAAAACCAAACAACTTGCTATATTATCGCCGGAGATCCTTCAAGAATTAATATGGAAGCTCTGAAACGCTTTGGAGAATTAAAGATTATAGATAAAAGAGATGTATTTGGTAAGTCTATTAAATAAAAAACAAATTAGTGCTTCCTGACAGAGCAGCGCTTCCCTGATTAACGGAACTAAAATTTTTGATTCCATACAATCCTGAAACAGAGGTCCGTTAATCGGGGAAGCAAAAAAGGAGCATCTTTTGAAAATGAATGCGATTTTTTCTTATTCTCCTAACCGGCCGATGGCTTTCAGGTATTCGGTTTCACTTAATTGGAGGATAGCTTTGGCATCTACCCATTGGCTCCAGGCATCCTGCCACTGGGCTTGGGCTTCAAGTAAATTGGAAAGGCTTTCCGTCCCTATTTCATATTCTGCCTGACTGATCCGCAAGTTTTCTTTAGCCTGCGCCAACGCATCCCGGCACATTTCAATCCGCTTCTGGGCATCTTTGATATTAAAGCGGGTAGAAGCGACTTCCAGCTCCATCAATTGGGCCGATTTTTCCAGATTTAATTGGGTCATTTCCTGTTCTGTCTGGGCTACACGAACCTTATTCCTCCCTTCTCCCCAATAAAATACAGGAATTTGTACAGAAGCCATTGCATTTAAAGAAGCATTAGCATCCGATTTCCCATTCAATTCTAATCCTCCTCCATACCCATATCCCACCGACACTCCTATCTGCGGAAGAAATTCGGAACGGGTAAGTTGAATCTGCTGCTGTTTCAATTCCACCTCTTTTTTTAGCAGATGATAATCAGGACGCTCTGTAATATCTTCTCCTTCCCCTAAAATACCAGGAGTAATGGTTTCCGGCAAAGTATCCTGAATCACTATTTCGGTATGCAGGTCTAAACCGATCAGCCGACACAAATTCATTCGGGAAAGAACCAAACCGTTCTCCGCTTTTTGCAACATCAACTCGGCCTCATTATATCTGACCTTTACTTTCAATACTTCATTACTCGAAGTCATCCCCACTTCTTCAGCATCCCCAATATTCTGTACCAATTCTCCTACCACCTTCCGATAGGCCTTAGCAGCCCTGATTTGTTCCTGCACCCGCATCAGTTGCCAATAAGCTTTATCGGTCTCCAGCAATACCTCAGAACGGTTTAAACGCAAATTCTCATCGGCCATCCATTCCCCTGTTTTAGCCATGAGGTGAGCTGTCCGGATTTTCCCCCCCATATATACCGGTTGTAAAAGTTGTACTCCTGCCATATAAACTCCTCTTAACCCAACTTTTATGCCGATATCTGGCAAAAAAGCATATTCTTTAAAAACAGGCCGACCATCTGCTCCCATTACCGGCTGACCCGTTTCAGGGTTTAATAAGACATTCGGCTGTAATTGTCCCTGTTCATCCGGTACAAACGTAGGTAAATACCCTCCTTTCAATTTATAAGAATACTTCTCCTGATTGTCAAATCCGAAACCAGAAACAGAAATCTTCGGGAAAAAATCCGCCCTTACCGATTTCGTAGTATAAATGGCTTTCTCTTTATCTTTCCCGGCAATGGCCATCTGTTTACTATTTTCCAATGCCATCTCCCGGCATTGCTGACGGGTAAGTTGCACCTGAGCCATCAGCCGGCCACAGTACCCCCAACTACTGAGCCAAAGAAATAATATAATAATTTTCATCTTCATAACATTACATTCTCTACTCCTCTTGTTTTTTTCTGTCGGATACGATAAAATACGGCATATAATACGGGCAGAATCACCAAAGTGATGATCGTCCCGATAAACAATCCGCCCATAATCGTTACCGCCAGCGCTCCGAACATATCGTCGTTTACCAATGGAATCATCCCCAATATTGTTGTCATGGCTGCCAGTAACACAGGACGCAGACGGGAAGAAGAAGCATCCAATACAGCTAAAAACGGCTCTTTGCCGCCCTGAATCTGAATATTTACCTCGTCCACCAAAACCACTCCGTTTTTAATCATCATACCGACCAATCCCAAGGCTCCGACAATAGCCACAAAACCGAACTCCTTCCCTGCCAACAACATTCCGGCAACAATTCCAATTATCGCCAAAGGCAGACACAACAAAATCATCAAAGGTTTCCTGAAATCTCCGAATAAAGCAATGAGAATCACCAAAACCAAAACAATAGCGATGGGAACATTCTTAAACAAATATTGCTTCGATTGGGTACTGGCCAGATATTCTCCCTGCCATTCCGAATGATATCCCGGAGGCAATTGGATAGAATCGATCTTAGGTAAAAGACTATTCCGGGCTTCAGTAGTCGTAAATCCCGGAGCATTATTACACTGGACGGCTATAGAACGCTGTCCGTTATAACGCCGTACCAAAGGGACTTCCCAAGCCATATCCACTCCGTTTGTGGTCTGATTCAACGGTTTGGAACCGATCAACCCGCTTAAAATTTCATCTTCGGAGATCATACCGAGCATTAATTCCCGAATGGTTTCCATATTCAAACCATTGAGGGAAGGCGTCAAACTCCAAACCGGTATATTATCAATCCGTTCCGGGCGTTCTCCCCTATCGTTCACGCTTTTGATATAAATCGGCAAATCGTGTTCTCCCTCATAATAAGAGCCTATGGGCAGTCCTTCGGTCGCCGCCAGTAAAGCCAAGCTGACATCCTGGCGAGAAAGTCCGGCTTCCCGGGCAATCTGCTGGTGATATCTCACATCCAATACAGGAGTTTCCGGTCCCCAGTTATTGGTAACCAGTATAACGGTCGAATCCCGCCGCATAATATCCTCTACCTGCTTACATAAATCTTTTAAGACGGCAGGATCCGGCCCGGTAATCATAAATTGCACCGGGAAATTCATATACATCAGATTATATTGTTTCATCCGGACATAGCCTTGGGGATAATGTTCCGAAAGATACTTCTGCAAATCGTTTATATTTTCCTTTAAAGTAGCGGGAGAAGTAAAATCCACGATCAGCTCTCCATAGCTCAAAGCCGGCTCCGCCACCGTCCGAACCAAATTATACCGGGAAGGGGTTCCTCCGAGACTGGTTGTCACGGCTGTAATTTCTGGCCGGCTTATCAGGTAACGTTCCATCGAAGCCAAATCTGCTTTAACCTTTTCCGGATTCGTCCCATAAGGCATCTGATATTCCATATACAGTTGATTATAACTCAGATCCGGAAAAAATCCCTGGCGTATAAAACGGAATGCCCAAACGCTGACCAGCAATAAAACAGCCAATATCAAAATGACAATCCAACGGTAGTGTAAGGAAAATTGTAAGATATTCCGGTAAAAACGATATACTTTTCTTTTATACATCACCTCTTCACTCATCGGTTTCCCTTTTACTTTCAGAACCCGGTCCGCCTGTATAGGGACATACGCTAAAGCCAATATCCAACTCAGCCAAAGAGATACCGCCAACACAATAAACAGATCCCGTACATATTCTCCCGTGGTATCCGGAGAAAGAAAAATAGGCAAGAACGTCAGAATTCCGATAGTAGTAGCTCCTAATAAGGGCCAAGCAGTTTTCTTCGTGATATTCACCAGTGCTGCCGGCTTTTTTACTCCTTTCTGCAAATCGAACATAATACCGTCTACAATCACAATGGCATTGTCCACCAGCATTCCCATAGCGATGATAAAAGAAGCCAGGGAAACCCGTTGTAAAGTGCCATGCATCATATGCAGTACGACAAAAGAGCCCAGTACGACAATGACCAGTCCCGCTCCAATAATATAACCGCTCCTGAACCCCATCGACAGCATTACGATAAAAATAACGATCAATACTGATTCTATGAGGTTGACCATAAACACATTTATTGCCTCCTTCACCCGGGTAGGCTGGAAAAACACTTTTTGAAACTCAATCCCGGCCGGAATAATATTTTCTTTCAATTCCGCCAGTTTCTGATCGACTTTCGTACCGAGCTGAATGATATTCCCACCCTTTTGCATGGCGATAGAAATAGCAATAGCAGGGAGAGTATCGTACAGCACTCCTTCCCGGGCCGGTTCGACATATCCTTTGGCGATGTCTGCAATATCTCCAAGGCGAAGTTCGTCCTCCTCATGCCCTCGTATCAACAAATTCCGAATATCATTAATATCGGTAAAGTTTCCGTTTACTCCTACTCGGATCCGTTTTTCTCCGCTATTGTAATAACCGGAATAAACCGTTTGATTCTGGTTATTAAGCGTCAGAATCACCTCGGCAGGATGCACACCCAAATTAGCCATCTTGTCCTCCAATATCCGGATATCTATACAGGACTGACGTTCTCCATAAATATCCACACTACTCACTCCGTCTATATCCAAGACGGTTCGTCTCACCAATTGTGCATAATCGATCATTTCCTGGTAACCGAAGCCCTGGGAAGTCATGGCATAAAACATTCCGTATACATCCCCGAAATCGTCCATAACCAAAGAAGGTTGTGCTCCTTTGGGAAGCTGGGATTGTACATTTGCAACTTTGCGGCGTAGGATATCCCAATTTTGCTGCAATTCATCCAATGGTACAGTACTGCTCAACTCCACCAATATTTCCGAAACGTCATCCATAGAACGGGATTCTACATGATCCAGATCGCCCATAGAACGGATAGACTCTTCCAATACGTTGGTCACTTCCAGCTCCACCTGATAAGCATTTGCTCCGGGATAAGCCGTAACAACCATTGCCTGTTTTACAGTAATAGCAGGGTCTTCCAGCTTACTCATCGTCATAAAAGAATAAATCCCCCCGACAACAAGTACCACAACGAAGAAATATACTAAAGCTTTGTTTTTTAATGCATATTCGGTAAAATTCATATCTGAAAATTGAATAGTTAAGAATCAAACGCGGAATTGTATCACAAAAGTTTACCGACATTGGAAGGCGGGACAGGAGGTAACACTCTGACCACCTGTCCTTCTTTCAGATCATTCACTCCGGCAGAAACGATTGATTCTCCGGGACGCAAATCCGATTCCACAATCACTTCCCCATCCTTCAATACCCGTTTCACTTCTACCGGCATCATCTTCACTTTGCCGTCGTTTTCGTCGAAAAGCCATACATAAGAGCGGTAATCTCTCCAGAATAAAGCCGATATCGGAATAATAGCTAAATTTTCAGCAGAAGGAGTATATTGAATCGTCACACTGACACTCATGCCTGCGGCCAGATTCAATTTTTGTCTTTGTTCCCGTTTCAATCGAAACCGGGCTTTAAACAATTGGTTAAAATTGGCTTTACGGGTAATATCCAGAAACTCAAGAGGTAAAATATCCTCTGGATAGACATCGGCTACACAATAAAATTCAGCAAAATCTTCCTGACGGATGTAATCCACAGAAGGGATATCGACGCTTACCTCCAGATAATCGTTGTTAATCATAGATAACACGGGAGTTCCCTGATTCACTATTTCATAAGCATCGAAATACTTTTTCTGAATATAACCGTCAAAAGGAGCCCTCAAACGAGTGTCCTCCAGCGCATTTTTTTGTCCGTTATACAAAGCGGACACCCGTTTCAAAGCTGCCACTGCTTTATCGTATTCATTGACGGGAATACTCTTTTTCTGATACAATTGCATGATTCGTTCCGATTCGCCTTTAACTTGTATATATTCGGCTTGGGCAGCATCGTATTGAAGCTGATAATCACGGGGATCCAAACGGGCTAATAATTTCCCTTTTCTGACGTATTCTCCTTCCTGTACATAAATATCCTTAATCGGACCGGCTACCCGAAAAGCCAACTTCACATCGGAAGCCGCCTGTAATTTACCTGGATAAGTAATTTTAAACAATCCCTGATAAGCTTTCACTTCCGAAGTTTTTACCAATTGAGAAATCGTCAAAGGAGCAGTTTTTTGACGGCATGCTCCCCCTATAAATACAAGCCCTACTATTATTACAAGCCGGATAAATGTCTTTTCCATATATCATTCTATCATTTTTACAAAAGCTAAAAGAATAAAACGTTTATATATACTTATCTGAAGGCACAGTTGTTACATTTTAACGACTAAAAAAGACATTTTCAATTCTATAACATTAGTCCAATTATTAATTAAAACTTTTTCTATATTTGTAGTAGGTTATTTTTTTTAACAAGGTTAAATATGCAGCATCTCATCATTTCTTTTTACTTCATAAAAAAAAGGAGTAGATCACTTCTTTTCACTTTTTGTACAAAAGCCGTATAGAAATACCGACACTCTGTAACAGGTGTTTACAGACATCGCATTTTTCTATCAATCGGCAACAAATATTGTATTGAATTCGTTATCCGGTGTAGATACGACTTTTAATTACTTATATATTATCAACTTGGGAAAAAAACAAAAAATGGAAAGGAAACAAATTGTAGCTGCTTATCTGCGTGTCAGTACAGATAAACAAACGATTCTGAATCAAAAAAGCGAAGTGCTTAATTTTTGTCGGAAGCAGGATATGCAAGTTACGACCTGGTGTACAGAAACCGTCAGCGGCACCAAAAAAGAAAATGAACGTCAGTTGGGAACGTTATTGAAAAGGTTGCAGCAAGGGGATATTCTGATCATCACTGAAGTGTCTCGTTTAAGTCGTAAAATGCTAAACATCATGAACATTATTCATCAGTCTATTGAAAAAGGAATTACCATCCACAGCATTAAAGAAGGATACAAATTCGACACTTCTATCAATAGCCAGGTACTTGCCTTTGCTTTCGGCCTTTGTGCAGAAATTGAACGTACATTGATTTCTCAACGCACCAGAGAAGCTTTGGCGAGAAGGCGGGCTGCTGGTATAAAATTGGGAAGACCGAAAGGAAGTATCAGTACCAGTAAATTATACGAACACATTGACGAAATTTTTCAATTCCGCGCAGAAGGACTCTCTTTTCAAAAAATTGCACGGAAATACAAAGTATCGCCAGAAACCGTCCGGTTATTTTACTTAAGAAATCTGGTAAAAAAAACCAAGAAAATACTTCCAGCTTCGGAAACCCAGCCTAATGAAGCTTCTTCTTAAAGGCAGCATGAAAAAGAGGCTATCCTAAAAAACTTTTTGTACGAACGAATGGCATTCTAAGCCTAATCAGCAACATCTTTCTGTTCTTTGATCAGTCCCGGGTTCTAATAGATAAATATAAATCCGGAATTTTAGTCCAAGCCCATCAGTATTACACTGAACCGCTCCAAAAAAGGAACGCTAATCTTCAAAAAGTCAAAACTTTATCTTTAAGGATAGCCTCTTTGCAAAACTTTTAAAAAGTCGTTACTCCGTTAAACGACCTGTAGCTTTTAAGTAATGAGTTTCACTCAAACGTAATTCAGCTTTAGCATCGATCCAATCGCTCCAGGCTTTCTGCCACTGTGCCTGAGCTTCCATATAATTTGTCAGATTTTCCATGCCCACCTCGTAGCGGTTTTTACTGACTGTCCGATTTTCCTCCGCCTGAAGTAAAGATTTACGGGTCATTTCCACCCGGCTAACCGCATCTTCTACATTGAAACGAGCCCGGGCTGCTTCCAGTTGCATCAATTGCACCATATCTTCTTTCTTCAATTCACTTATTTCCTGTTCAGAGCGGGCCGCTTTTACTTTATTCCGCCCTTCGTTCCAATGAAACACCGGTACTTTTAAAGAAGCAATAGCCATAAAAGACGACATTCCGTCGGATGTACCATTCACCGTAATTCCATCCGTATATCCATAAGAAGCGGAAATCCCCAATTGAGGTAAGAAATCAGAACGGGTTAAATCCACCTGTTTTTTCTTCAATTCAATCTCCTTCTCCAACAGATTATATTCGGGTCGTCCTATAATACCCGGATTCCCCTCCAATACGCCCGGAGTTAAACCGTCCTGTAAAGAATCCCGGATTTGCAAATCACTGTAAAGGTCTATTCCAATTATCCGGCATAAATTCATGCCCGCCAATGTTTCCCCATGTCTGGCTTTTTGCAACATCAACTCCGCCTCATTGTATTTTACCTGTGCTTTCAATAAATCGTTGCGAAAAGCCATTCCCGTCTGATAGGCATCTGTAAGATTCTTTACTAATTCTCCCACGACCTCCTTATATTTTGAAGCAGACAACACCAATTCTTTTACTTTCAGATATTGCCAGTAAGCTTCATCAACCTCTGTAATCACCTCAGCCCGACTATATTTTATATTCAAACGGGCCATATCGACCCCCAAGGAAGCCATACGAAAAGCGGAACGAATTTTTCCTCCCATATACAAGGGCTGTTCCAGAACACCTCCTACCGTATAAGCATGATCCAATCCCAGCGATAAAGCAATATCCGGCATAAAAGCGTATTGGTTAAATACAGGCATGCCGTCCGCTCCGACAACCGGTTTACCGGTAACGGGATGGATCAGATAATTTGGTTTTAACTGCCCGGAAGCATCCGGTACAAAGGTAGGCAAATAGCCTCCGTCAATTTTAAAAGAATAATCTTTTTGCATATAGGCATACATTCCCATAGCCGAAATTTTCGGAAAGAAATTAGCCCGGTAAACTTTTTTATCATAATTTGCCTTTAGAGCTTGCTGACCGGCTATTGCCATTTTCTTACTGTTTTCCAAAGCCATACTCCTGCACTTCTGCAAATCAAGCGCTGTCTGTGCCTGCAAAAAACAAACTTGCAAAAGCAAAAATACTGTCAACAGTGTTTTCATTTTATTTATCTTAAACACATTTATTTACTATTATTCTTGTCTTTTCCCTTTTATATGGAAAAAAAGAGAAAACAATACCGGAATGAACACTAAAGTAATCACCGATCCGATCAATAATCCCGACATAATCGTAACCGCCAGAGAACCGAAAAGGTCATCTCCCAACAAAGGAATCATTCCCACTATAGTCGTCAAGGAAGCCATCATCACCGGGCGGAAACGGGAAGAAGAGGAATCCAGCAACGCTTGATGAGGTTCCTTTCCCGATTGTATCTGTAAGGTAATCTCATCCAATAGGACTACTCCGTTCTTTATCATCATTCCGATCAATCCCAAAGCTCCGACAATAGCAACAAAACCGAAGTCCTTTCCGCTCAGCAGCATCCCGAATACAATTCCAATAATGGCCAAAGGCAAACAGAGTAAAATAATAGCCGGTTTTTTAAAATCCTTAAACAACATGATCAAAATAGCCACCATCAGAATCACAGCCCACGGCAAACTCCGGAAAAGATATTTGGTAGACTCGCTACTGGCTCTATATTCACCTAACCATTGTTTTGAATAACCTTCCGGTAAAGTAATGGTATCGGTTTTTTCCATTAAAGCGGCCCGAACTTCAGCAGCCGTGTGCCCCGGAGCATTATTGCACTGTGCTTTTATAGCCCGTTGCCCGTTATAGCGCCTTACTACCGGATCTTCCCAACAGATTTGAATCCCCCTTGTCGCCTGATTCAAAGGAATTGAACCGATTGTTTCCGACAAAAGCTCCTCTGATTTAATCGTTCCCATTAACAATCCTTTTAATGTCTCCCCACTTATTGCCGCCATAGAAGGCATCATACTCCAGACAGGAATATTATTCAAGGATTCCAGTTTTTCTCCTTTATTATCTACACTTTTGATATAAATAGGCAAAGAATGTGTCCCTTCGTAAAAAGATCCTACAGGCATACCATCGGTAGCCGCTAACATGGAAACTCCGATATCGGAACGGGATAAGCCGGCAGTCCGGGCTACTGGCTGATGATAATCTACCGTCAGCACTGGCTTCATCGGTTCCCAGTCGTTCCGTACCAACATAGCGGAAGGTTCATCCTTCATAATCCGTTCCGCCTTTGCGGACAATTCTTTCAACACAGCCGGATCGGGCCCGGTAAACATCAACTCTACCGGAAACTTCTCGTACATCAGATTATATCGTTTAATCCGCACATAAGCATCCGGAAAATTCTGTGTTAATTCTTCCTGCAGAACTGGAATAGAAGCTTTCAAAGCATCCGGATCTGTATAATCTACAATTAACTCCCCATAACTCATGGAAGGTTCTGCTATCGAACGAACTAAATTATAACGGGAAGGAGTGCCTCCTATACTAGTTGTCACATGCGTAATACCCGGGTAACTCAACAAATACTTTTCCACTTTTTCCAGATCGGCTTTCAATCGCTCCGTCCGTGTGCCCTCTGACATACTGTATTCAATATAAAGCTGGGAATAACTCAAATCCGGGAAAAAGCCCTGCGGTATATAGCGGTATAAGTAAACACTTAATCCCAAAAGTAAAACGGTAACGCCTATCGCCAACTTCTTATGCCACAACATATAGGACAATAAAGTCCGGAATTTCCGGTAAATCGGGCTATCGAACAAATCTTTATCTTTCCGGGCCTTCACTTTTAAAAAGCGATCGGCATGCATGGGGATCTGTGTCAAAGCCAATATCCAACTCAACAACAAGGACACCGCCAACACAATAAACAAATCCCTTACATACTCCCCGGTTGTATCAGGTGACATAAAAATGGGTAAAAAAGCCAGAATAGCTATCAAAGTAGCTCCCAATAATGGCATAGCGGTTTTTTTCACAATATTGACCAAAGCAGCCGGCTTTGGAACACCCCTTTCCAAATCAACCTGAATGCCATCAATGATAACAATGGCATTATCCACCAACATCCCCATGGCAACAATCAAAGCTGCCAACGACACCCGTTGCATGGTCCCGTCAAAAAGATACAAGACCACAAAAGACCCCAATACAATAATCAACAACCCTGCTCCAATAATAGCTCCGCTCCGGAATCCCATTGTCAGCATCAGAATAAGAATCACTACGAATATGGATTCTACCAGATTAACCATAAAAATACCGATTGCATCTCTTACCTGGTCCGGCTGAAAGAATACTTTTTGAAATTCTATTCCCACCGGAATACGGGATTGTTTTAATTGCTCTAATTTCCGATCGACGATTTTTCCCAAGTCGACTACATTCCCCCCTTTTTCCATAGATACTGATACTCCCAAAGCTCTTGCCCCATCGTAACGCATTTGGTTACGCGAAGGAGTATCATACCCCCGGGTGACAGAAGCAATATCTCCCAAGCGCAGCTGGTCCTGTTCGTGCCCCTGAATAATCAGATTTTGAATATCTTCTATCGATTTATAATCGTCGCTTACCGCTACCCTGATCCGTTCATCTCCACTGTCAAAATAACCGGGATAAACCGTTTTATTCTGATTATTAAGGGTTGACAAAACCTCCAAAGGATGTACGCCCAGATTGGCCATCTTATCCCGGATAATTTCGATATTGATACAAGGCTTTCTGTCCCCGTATATTTCAACCTTCCGCACTCCTTCAATATCCTGCAATTCCCGTTTTACTAATTGTGCATAATCGATCAGTTCTTCATCCGCTATACCATCGGTCGTCATGGCATAAAACATACCGTATACATCCCCAAAATCATCCATTACCACAGAAGGACGAACTCCATCTGGCAAACTGGCCTGAGCATTTGTCACTTTACGCCTCAGCATATCCCATTGTTGTTCCAACTCTTCCGGATTGACTGTACTTTTCATTTCGACGGTAATCTGGGAAACATCGGCTAAAGAACGGGACTGAATGTTATCAATTTCTCCCATCGAACGAATCGACTTTTCCAATACATCTGTGACCTCTAATTCTACTTTATGGGCAGAAGCTCCCGGATAAACCGTAATCACCATCGCCTGCTTGACCTTGATCTCGGGATCTTCCAGTTTACTCATCGATAGAAAAGCAAAAATTCCGCCTACCACCAAAACGGCGATAAAAAATTTCATCAAAGCTCTATTGTTCAGGGCATATTCCGTTATTGTCATTCTCTTACTTTTTAATTAAAACATTATCCTGCCGAAATCCCTAAATTCTCTTCTACAGTAAATATCTCTTTCTTTTTCTGATTCACAACAAGCCTCCTACATTTGTTTTCGACAGGGGCCTCAACATCTTTACTTTCATACCTTCCTCCAAACTATGCACACCAGCCGACACAATAATTTCTCCGGCATTTAAACCTTCATAGATCACAGCTTCCCCGGTTTTCAAAAACTTTCCTGTTTTTACAGCACGCCGGTGCACTTCTCCTGTACGAGCATCATATATCCAGACGGCGGATTCTCCTTCATACTCGAAAAGAGCACTCACTGGCACAGAGGTTAAGGTCACCTCGTCCGGCGTATATTCGATCGTCACATTAACGCTCATACCTGCAGCGATATCCACTCCTGAAACAGTTCGCAACCTCAGCCGCATCCGATAAAGCTGGTTTAAATTTGCCTTGCGGGTAATCTCGATGAGCTCCAAAGGAAAAACTTTTCCCGGAAAAACATCAAAGGTGCAGGAAAAAGCTTTAAAATACGGTTGACGGACATAATCACTGGAAGGAATATCTATCTCTACTTCGAAATAACTATTATTAATCATCGAAATCACCGGCATACCGGCACTTACCGTTTCATGTGCATCAAAATATTTTTTCTGGATATATCCGTCGAAAGGAGCCAGCATCCGCGTATCCTGAAGAGCATTTTGATGAGCCTTATATTTAGCCGTAATCTGCTGAAGCCCGAAAACGGCTTTGTCGTAATCATTTACCGGTACGCTATTGCGTTTATAAAGCTCTATTACCCGCTCGGCTTCAGCCTTAACCTGTTTGTACTCCGCCTCCGTAGCCGAAAATTGCACTTCGTAATCCCGGGGATCGATTTCTGCAATCAATTCTCCCTTTCTCACGAAAGCTCCTGCTTCCGCCGGTATACGCAAGATAGGTCCGGCTACCCGGAATGATAAATTAACATCCGAAGCCGGTTTTACCTTTCCCGGATAAGTAATATACAACTCGTCCTGATAATTTTTTACCACTTCTGTTTTTACTGTAACAGTCGTGTCTTTTACAGCTTTATCCGAATGACAAGCCACACCCAAAACAGACATACCCAGAAGAAAATAATAAAAATGACATTTCATATGATTATAATTTTATTTCCAGCTGTCATACAAAATTCCCTTTTCCTGATTATTTTTTCAGAGTTAAAACACAAGGGAATTTCCTATACACACCTTTTAAACCACTACACTTTCCGGATTTTGAATCCCAAAGTCCCGCTTATTTAAAATCACGAGCGAAAAGAAAAATTATCGCTGGGAACATCCTGTTGCACACTTAAAAACTTCCGTTCCTCGTCTACGGCCTACTTAACTTTCAGACGACGCGACTTTAAAATTCTTATTTCCCGATCATACAATAAATATGCCAAAAGAAAATAAAAAGCGGTTAATACCCACAAACTATTAAATTCACGGCTTACCTCTCCGAAGGTTGCTCCCAAACTATTGATTTTCACATAACCTTCGATACCGTAAGTGGAAGGAAAAACTTTCGAAAAAGCGACCCAATAATCCGGTATAGAAGTAACAGGCCAGGAAATACCTGAAATAAACATCAAGGGAACAGAAGTAAAGACAAAAATCAAAAAAGGAGTTTCCCGTTCTTTGCATAAAAAAGAAAGAGTCATGGCAAAGAAAATACAAGCCAACAAAAAAGGTAAAATAAACAAGAAAAAATCCCATTTTTCACCGATACGAGTCAAATTAAACATTCCGGGGACTACGACAAAAATCCATATAGCAACAAAAGCATAAATCGGCAGATAAGCCAAAGCCTTTCCCATTACGACCGGGAAGGGATGCTCATAGTGCACATTGAAGGGCAACATCGCCCGAAAGCGGTTGCGGTCCCGCCCCGTTCCGGCTATAGTTCCTACTCCCAGCAACAAAGATTGCTGTATCACCAATATCAGAATCGCAGGAATAATAAAAGTTGCATATCCGCTTTGGGGATTAAACAATTTAACCTCCGTCATCTGGACAGGAGCAACAGTCTGCTCTTGTCGGACAGGAGAAGCATAAGGTAAACCTTCCAATTGAACAATCCTTCCCATCCCGACAGCCACATTACTGGCAGCCTGTAACAAAGCTTTATAATTCAACAAGCCTCCCATATCACAATAGAGAGAAACGTGAGCCTGTTCTCCGTTTATAGGCCGATGACTAAAATCGGCCGGTATTTCCAATATCCCATAGATTTGTTTTTTCCACAATAAACGACGGGCTTCTTCCATATCGGCACAACGGGCCACGACATCCACCCCTGAAGAAGCATTCCAGGCCCGGATAAATGCGCGGCTTTCATAAGAATTGTCCCGGTCGACAACGGCTACAGGCACTTTAAATACTCCCTCATTACTATAAATATAAGTATATAGGACCGGATAGAACAGGGGAAGAGCCACAAAAAAAGTAAGTACAGCACTATCTGCGGCAACTGCTTTCAGTTCCTTTTTCCATACGTACCAAATATTATAAATTATCTTCTTCATCTTTTCTGTTCCTTCACAAAGATTTCCTCTCCTCAGGATAAATACACATTTCTCACAAATTGCGCTTTCAAGCGGGATAAAACCAAAACCGGCAATAGGATAAATATTCCCAAGGCTACATAAGACGACCAGGAATATTCCATCGGAACTCCGTTTAAAGCTTGATCGACATAGAGCAAAAAGTAATGCCGCATGGGAAAAAGATTGGCAAACCATTGCATCGGCTCGGGCATAGAACGTACCGGAAAAGTAAAACCGCTAATCGAAAAAGAAAGTACGGCCCAAAGTGCACAACTACTCAGTGCCAACCGGTTGCGAGGAAAGATCCCCACCATCAACAAAGCGAATCCCTGAGAAGCAGCAATTAATAAAAACATAGCTAAAAACATGGGAAAAAATCCGCTGTTCAAAGGGAAATGCAAAAAACGATATAACAACACCAGACAAAAAGTCCCGGTTATCAAAAATAATAACAACTGTGTTATTCCTTTCCCTGCTATAGCGACTCCTATAGAATGCCGGCTAAGTCTCATCCATTCGCATGCCGTTCCCCTCTTCAATTCTTCTCCTATACTGAATACCAGGGTGAACATAGCAAACATACTGATAAAGGCAGGCATTAAAATATTAGATAAATATATAGCATAACTCAACCAAGGGTTATTCAAAGGGTGTATGTCTACCGCTACCGGGTTCAGGCGGGCAGAAAGCTGAGGTTCTGTCATCCCTTTTGCCTGTAAAAGTGCCCGTTGAACGGCTCCGTTAGCCAATGCCGCCTGTAAACGCATATCCTTATATATCAAAGAACCCGGCAAAATATAAGAATCGTTTGTATAAAAAGAAAGCACTGGCTCCTTTCCGGAAGAAGCATCCCGCTGAAAATGAGCAGGGATAAGAAATATTCCATAGATTTTTCCTTCCTGCATAGCTTTCCGGGCTTCTGTAAAATTCTCTGCCTTCATGACAATTTCCGTTTGCCCGAAAGCATCCAAAGAACGGGTCAAAGAACGAGATACGGAAGTGTTATCCAGGTCCACAACGGCTACCGGTAAATTTACAGGTACTCCTCCTTTGAATAAATCGGCAAAAAAGAGAAAGCACAAAACCGGAGCTATTACAATCATAAAGAGATAGATCCGGCGAAAAGCCAACTGCCTTATTTCCCGTTTCATTATGGTGATCACTCCCATTTCCAATTTCGGATTAATATCGGATAACAGATTCTCTATTCTTCAAAAGATATCGTCCTCAGTCAGGCATTTTATCTTTTTTTCAATACGCTCATTCCAGGACGGAAACCTTCCACCTTTTCCGTAGGGACGGCTTTCACCTCGAAGGTCTTAGCATCAAACTGTCCGGTTGTTTTGGTCGCCCTCCAGGCAGCATAACTTCCCCTATCCTTCATATAGGTCACCTTTAAAGTCACTTCGCGATTGTTCAAAGCAGGAATAACAGCCGTAAAAGTTTCCCCCATCCGGATATCTCCCAACAAATCTTCGCGGATGTTGAACGACACCCACATATCCTCCAGATCCATTACATCCATAATAGGAGCACCTGTTCCCACCAGTTCTCCGACTTTGGGGTAACGTTCGGAAATTTCTCCGTCGATAGGAGATATCAGAAAAGTTTCATTGATATAAGACTCCACTTCCGCAACAGCTCCACGGGCCCGGTTTACTTGTGCTTCCGCTGCCAGTTTATCCTCCCGTTGAGCTCCGTTTTTCGCCATCTCATACTGAGCATGAGCAGCCTTTTCGGTAGCTTGCATCGCCTTATAGTTTGCTTCAGCTTCATCCCGTTTTTGCGCAGATACCACCTCATTTTCAAACAAGGATTGCACCCGTTCATACGATTTACGGGCAATCTCAAGAGCTGCTAGTGCCTTTTGCCAATTTTGGTAAGCCATAGATAACTGTTCGGAACGCGATCCTTTGTCCACTTTTTCATTCATCGCCCGGGCTGCTTTTTCTGCAGCCATTGCCTGTTCAAATTTGGCTAACACTTCCGGGCTATCCAAAATGACCAAAGTATCCCCTTTACGTACCGGCTCTCCTTCATTTGCCCTGAATTCTTCAATACGTCCGGGCACCTTCCCGGAAATTCTCACCACCGTTGCTTCTGCTTCTCCTTGAATCACTTCCGGTAAGGGATTCCAAAAAATAAAAGCAAGGATCACGACGAACAATACGAGCCCGATGACCCCCAAAAATACGGCTAACTTATTTTTTTCTTTCTTTTCCATCCTATTTGAATATAATTCATTATGTATTAATTCTCTTGTCCTAAAATACCATAAGCTTTTTGTAAATAAACTTCACATAATTTCATTTCTATACGGGAATCGATAAGCTCGGCATGGGCTGACAACCAAGCAGCCTGAGCTTCCAACACATTGGACACCGGAATAGTACCTTCCTGAAAGCCGAGGTTCGCCAATTTCAGATTTTCATCCGCCCTTTCTAGATTATTCCCAGCCATTTCCAGTTTTTTAGCCACTTCTTTTATTTTAAATTCCGACTGCCTGACCTGCAACTCAATTTGTTCTTTCGCTTCCAACAAGCGATATTCCATAATACCTGTCTGAGCGCGGGCATTTCTCAAACTCTTACGGGAAGCTCCCCAATGAAAAATAGGAGCTTTTACGCCAATACCCACACTCCACATGCCGTCGAACTTGGTGCTGATTCCATCGAAAAAAGAAGGAGCCATCGTCAGGTAATTTGCTGTTAAAGCCACTGTAGGTAAATATTGGGAAAGAGCTATTTTCTCTTTTTTCTTATACATCTGGGTAGCCAACTCCAGACCGATCACTTCCGGACGTTTTGCATAAACCTGTTCCAAAGGCAACTGTTCAATATTCGGCAATCCGTTTCCTTCTATATTTTCGTCCCTTAACGGAAAAATCGTATCGGTACTCAAACCACATACCTGATTCAAGCGCATACGGGAAAGGCTTAAACCGTCTTCTACCCGCAACTGCTGCATTTCAGCTTCATTTAACTTTACTCTTACAGAAAGTACATCGGCTTTCGTGGACAATCCGGTTTTATACATTAAATCGATATCGTGTTCAAACTTTTTCAGAGCCTCCACATATTTTTCAGCCAACTTTTTACGATTAATAAGAGAAACGACCTGCCAATAAGCTTCATCGGCCGTTTCGATCACATTTTGAAGTTCCAGTTCCCGCTTACTGTATGCCAATTGCAAGGAAAGTCCCGCCAGATGATTATAAGCCCGTATTTTACCACCCATATATACAGCTTGTATCAACCCCAACTGCAAGAGAGCCGTATTCCGGTCGTCAACCGTCATCGCCTCTTTCGGTAACAAGGCATAATCTTTCGGCACCGGCTGTCCGTTTACAATCTGCACCTGATCGGGCCTAGGCTTCCAAGTTCCCTCCTGAATAGCCCCCACCGGCAAATAAGCAT
>ULWN01016115.1_pt1 | contig 29640 bp, 39 predicted proteins | sample 1960371 | NCBI WGS metagenome assembly ULWN01 (sample SAMEA4835813, study PRJEB28245) | human gut metagenome | biome: gut microbiome; material: fecal sample | place: Denmark | collected 2008 | reverse complement strand
AAGGAAGTGCCCGCCGAGGCGGCAACCTCAGACGAGCACACAAACAATACCTGTGAACCTATTTTATCAGGCCGGGAGGATGAAGTCAATGCGTGCGATCGTAATTAAACCAGGGCAAGCCCGGCCCCTGATCTGGAACTTCGACAGCGTGGAGGCACTCCGGGCAGCTGTGGACGGTGAACCGGAACTGGGGTGGTATAAATCATATGCGGTGCTGTCCTCGGCAGACCCGCATGCAACGCCAAACCGCACGCTGGACGGCCGCACATTTTGCGGCACGATTATCATCACGTCTGTCTGCGGGCTTGGGCTTGCCGAAGCAATGGCTCTGCGCGACGACTGTGCGGCATGGCCGCAGGCAAGGTGGGGTGCGGCAAATGGTTGACGAACCGGCAAAATGCAAGTTTTACCCGAGCTACAGGGATAAGCATCAAAGCTGCACCCTGTTGAACATCGGGAAACGGTGTGATCCGGGCCGCGCACGCAAATGCAGTTTCGGGGTGACGCAGGCGGAATATCACAATGGTATGCTACGCCGCTACAGCCGCATTGCGTTGCTGGATGAGGCCGAGCAAAGCAGCATTGCAGACAAGTATTACGGCGGTCAGCAGCCGTGGAGGTGGGTACATGAGTAAACCGTACTGGACATGCCCCGACTGCGGGGCGAACCTGGATCCCGGAGAGAGGTGCGATTGCCATGACTCCTGCGAGGAACCGATATGAAATCCTGCCCTGCGGGCGTGCGGTGATCTACATAATGGAGGGCGGCGCGGAGCATGCAACGCTGATTGACGCGGAAGATCTGCCACGGGTGCTGTCGGTGTCGGGGAAGTGGTATGCGCAGCGGAGGCGGTGGACATTGTACGCGGCGTGCACAATCCGTGAAGCAGGCGCGCGTATGACGATCCGGCTGCACCGGTTTCTGACGGACTGCCCGGCGGACATGGAGGTGGATCATCTCGATCACGACGGGTTAAACAATACGCGGGCGAACCTTCGCATCGTGACGCCGGATGACAACAAGCAGAACGTCCGTGAAGCCGGATACGGCAGGGATGTGGCTGAGCGCTGGTACGAGGCTGGATGTGCCGGGAGCCTGGCGGCAGTGGAAGAGTTCCCGTTTTAATTGAGCAAATCGAAAGGAGCGCAGCATGATCAAGATCAATAAGCTTGAAATCGAGAACGTGAAGCGGGTGAAGGCCACCCGCTTTGAGCCGGAGGAAAACGGCCTGACGGTGATCGGCGGGAAGAACGGCCAGGGGAAAACTTCCGTGCTAGATGCAATCACCTGGGCGCTTGGCGGCGAACGGTACCGGCCGACACAAGCGCAGCGGGATGGCTCAGTCCTCCCGCCATATATCCATATTGTTCTGTCAAACGGGCTCGTGGTGGAGCGCAAGGGCAAGAACAGCGACCTCAAGGTGATCGACCCGGAGGGTCGCAAGGGCGGGCAGCAGCTGCTAAATGAATTCGTGGAAGAACTGGCGCTGAACCTGCCCCGCTTCATGCAGGCCAACAATCGGGAAAAGGCGGATACGCTGCTTCGGATCATCGGCGTCGGAGACCGGATGTATGAGTTGGAACAACAGGAGCGCGAACTGTACGCGAACCGCCATGCCATCGGGCAGATTGCGGATCAGAAAAAGAAATACGCGCAGGAGATAGCCTACTACCCGGACGCGCCAAAGGAACCCGTGTCCGCGACGGAACTGATCCTGCGGCAGCAGGAGATCCTTGCCCGCAACGGCGAGAATCAGCGGAAGCGGATGCGCCTGCAGCAGCTGGAAGGGGAGGCAGCGGAGGTGCAGCGCAAGCTGGATGAGCTGCTTGCCAGGCGGCAGGCGGTGCTTGCGGATCTCGATACCGCCCGGCGCTCCGCCGCAGACCTTGCGGATGAATCCACGGCTGAACTGGAGCAGAGCATTGCAAATGTCGAGCAGATCAACCGCAAGGTGCGCGCCAATCTGGATAAGGACAAAGCCGAAACGGATGCGCTCGCATATCAGAACCGATATGCCGAGCTGACCGAACAGCTGGAATCCGTGCGCAAAGCGCGAACCGATCTGCTGCAGAATGCAGACTTGCCCTTGCCCGGGCTTTCTGTAGAAAACGGCGAGCTGCTGTATCAGGGGAAGGCATGGGACTGCATGTCGGGCGCGGATCAGCTCCGCGTGGCCACGGCCATCGTGCGGCGGCTGAACCCGAAGTGCGGCTTTGTGCTGCTCGACAAGCTGGAGCAGATGGATCTCGATACGCTCCATGAATTTGGCGCATGGCTGGAGCAAGAGGGCCTGCAGGCCATCGCCACAAGGGTGAGCACCGGGGGCGAGTGCAGCATCATCATTGAGGATGGATACATCGCAGGCGAATGCGCGGCGGAGCCCGCGCCGGCTGTGCCGAACTGGAAGGCAGGTGAGTTTTAATGCAGATCACGCGCGGAAAGATCAAAAGCGCACAAAAGGTCGTGGTTTATGGTCCCGAGGGCATCGGGAAATCCACATTTGCGGCGCAGTTTCCGGAGCCGCTCTTCATCGACACGGAGGGCAGCACCCGGCACATGGACGTTATGCGCATGGAAAAGCCTTCAAGCTTCACTATGCTTATGGAACAGATCCGGTATGTCAAGGCAAACCCTGGCCTGTGCAAAACGCTTGTGATCGATACGGCGGACTGGGCGGAACAGCTCTGCATGGCGGAGCTCTGTGCCAAAGCGCAGAAAAAGGGCATTGAGGATTTCGGCTACGGCAAGGGATATGTTTACCTTGCCGAGGACTTCGGCCGGATGCTGAACCTCCTCGAGGATGTGATCGGCATGGGCGTTCATGTGACCGTTACGGCGCATGCCAAGATGCGCAAATTTGAACAGCCGGATGAGCTGGGGGCATATGACCGCTGGGAGCTGAAGCTGCAGAAGCAGACGGCGCCGCTGCTCAAAGAATGGGCGGACATGGTGCTGTTCGCCAATTACAAAACGTTTGTGGTCAATGTGGACGGTCAGGGTACGGCCAAGGGGAAAAACAAGGCGCAGGGTGGCGCACGGGTGCTGTATACGATGCATCATCCCTGCTGGGATGCGAAGAACCGGCACGGCTTGAAGCCCGAGCTGAAGTTTGAATATGCGGAGATCGCGCATTGCATTGAAGGCGACATGCCGCCGCAACCCAAGATTGCCACTGCACCTATGGCGCCGACGGATCCCATTCCAGAACCTGCAACGCCAGCACAAACGGCAACACCGGAGGAAGCGGTGCCGGAAGTAAAGGCGCGGACGATCCCACAAGCACTTTCAGACCTCATGCGCACCTACAACGTACTGGAGCCGGAAATCCAGATGGCCGTGAGCCGCAAGGGGTATTATCCGGCGAATACGCCGATTGAAAATTATGATCCAGGCTTTGTAAATGGTGTGCTCGTGGCCGCATGGCCGCAGGTGCATGAATTGATCAAGCAGATCCGCAAGGATGAAATACCATTTTAACGAACAGAGAGGAGAACAAACATGAGCAGTTTTGACGAAGGCCGCGAAATTGGCTGGAACGATGAGATCGAGAAGGACAGCGACTTCCATGTAGTTGCTGAGGGGGATTACGACTTTGAGGTGCTCAGCTTTGAGCGCGGCCGGCACAACGGCAGCGACAAGCTTCCACCGTGCAACAAAGCGATTTTGAGCCTGCGCGTTTCATCCCCGGAGGATGAAACGACACTAACGCATAATCTGTTTCTGCACACAAAGACCGAGGGCATGCTCTGCGCCTTCTTCACGGCGATCGGGCAGCGCAAAAAGGGTGAGCGCATCACAATGGACTGGACTCGGGTGGTGGGCTCCCGCGGGAGATGCAACGTTGGCGTGCGCAACTGGACAGGGAAGGACGGTGCGACCAAGGTTTCCAACGAGATCAAACGATTTTATGAGCCCGCGGAAGACGCTGCACCGCGGGCATATGAACCCGGAAAGTTTTAAGGAGCAGGGGCAATGGCGATGGATCTGAGACCCTATCAACAGGAAGCGAGGGAAGCGGTACAGGCAGAGTGGGCGGCAGGCCGTCGCCGCACGCTGCTTGTGCTCCCGACCGGCTGCGGCAAAACCATCGTGTTCAGCAAGCTGATTGAGGATTGCGTGCGGGATGGCGAGCGCGTGCTTGTGCTCGCCCACCGTGGGGAACTGCTGGACCAGGCCGCGGACAAGCTCGCCAAAACCACGGGCCTCGGTTGTGCGGTGGAAAAAGCGGAGGAAAGCTGCATCGGGAGCTGGTTCCGCGTGGTGGTAGGCTCGGTACAGACGCTTATGCGGGAAAAACGGCTCGGGCAGTTTGCACCGAATTTCTTCAGCACGATCGTGGTGGACGAAGCGCACCACTGCATTTCGGACAGCTATCAGAAGGTGCTCATGCACTTTGACGGCGCAAAGGTGCTTGGCGTAACTGCCACGCCGGATCGCGGCGACATGCGCAACCTGGGCGCTTATTTTGATTCCCTGGCATACGAATACACGCTGCCCAGAGCGATTAAGGATGGGTATCTCGTGCCGATCAAGGCACTTACGATTCCCTTGCAGATGGATCTCACGGGCGTAAGCATGCAGGCGGGCGATTTTAAGGCAAGCGACGTCGGAACGGCGCTTGATCCGTATTTGCACCAGATTGCGGCGGAAATGGCGAAGAATTGCCGTGACCGCAAGACGGTGGTCTTCCTGCCGTTGATTAAGACAAGCCAGAAATTCTGTACGATTCTCAATGAACACGGATTCCGCGCTGCCGAAGTGAACGGCGGGAGTGAAGACCGCGCCCGCATCCTCGCAGCGTTTGACCGCGGCGATTATAACGTTTTGTGCAACTCCATGTTACTCACGGAGGGATGGGATTGCCCCACGGTGGATTGCATCGTAGTGCTCCGGCCTACGAAGATCCGCAGCCTGTATGCTCAGATGGTGGGTCGAGGCACGCGCCTCGCGGCCGGTAAGGCTGAGCTTCTGCTGCTGGACTTCCTTTGGCACACGGAGCGGCACGAGCTTTGCCACCCGGCGCATCTGATCTGCGAAAATGAGGATGTGGCGCGGCGCATGACGGCGAACATCGAGGCGGCGGGCTGCCCCGTGGACATTGAAGAAGCGGAACAGAAGGCTTCCGAGGATGTGATCGCGGAACGCGAGGAAGCGCTTGCAAAGCAGCTTCAGGAGATGCGCACACGCAAACGCAGGCTCGTTGATCCGCTCCACTTTGAAATGAGTATTCAGGCCGAGGACTTAACAGGGTATGCACCCGCGTTTGGCTGGGAGATGGGCCCGCCGTCACAAAAGCAAATGCAAGCGCTCGAACGTATGGGCATTTTCCCGGACGATGTGAAGTGCGCAGGCAAGGCCGCAAAGCTGCTCGACAGGCTCGATAAGCGCCGCACCGAAGGGCTGACCACACCGAAGCAGATCCGTTTCCTTGAAGGACGCGGCTTCCAGCATGTCGGAACGTGGCAGTTTCAGGATGCGAAGCGCCTGATCGACCGAATCGCGGCGAACGGATGGCATGTCCCGAACGGGATCCGTCCGGGCGAATACGTGCCGGAAGCGATCCCGGCGCGCGCGGAGTTTGACGAGGTGGCGTCATGGTAAACGAAGGCTACGACCTCCGGGAGGTGCTGCAAGCGCTCGACCCCGCGCAGCTCGACTACCAGGAATGGCTCTCCGTGGGCATGGCGCTCGAAGAGGAAGGGTATACCGCTGCGGATTGGGATGCGTGGAGCCAACGGGATCATGCCCGGTACCATGCGGGAGAATGCTTCCGCAAGTGGGACGGCTTCCATGGACACGGCGCCCCGGTAACGGCGGGAACGATCATCCAGCTTGCAAAGAACCAGGGCTGGCAACCGCAACGCGCTGAAGTGGATGCGGAACTCGACTGGGAGGCCGCCATCGGAGCGAAGGACGAGCTTATGATCGTAAACCGCAATTGGGTGGAGGGCAAGGAGGTTGACGAGCCGAAGGACTGGGATCCGGTGCGGCAGCTGACCACCTATCTGGAGACGCTGTTTGAGGCCTCAGAAAACGTGGGCTATGTGACGCGCAGCTACGAAAAGGACGGCCGCTTCCTGCCGGAAAAAGGCTGCTATGACCGGACGGCCGGCAAGCTGATCGAGCTGCTCAGCAAATGCGGCGGGGATGTGTGCAGCGTGATCGGCGATTATAACCCGGAAGCGGGCGCGTGGATCCGCTTCAACCCGCTCGACGGACACGGCGTAAAGAACGAAAACGTAACGGAGTACCGCTACGCGCTTGTGGAATCGGACGCGATGGAGATCGAGGCGCAGAACGCCATAATCCGCGAGCTGGAGCTTCCCGTTGCCTGCCTTGTGCACAGCGGCGGAAAGAGCCTGCATGCCATCGTCAAAATTGATGCGGGCAGCTATGACGAATACCGTAAGCGCGTGGATTATCTCTATAGCGTATGTCAGAAGAACGGGCTCAAGATCGACAGTCAAAACCGAAACCCATCCCGCCTTTCCCGCATGCCGGGAATCCTGCGCGACGGCCGCAAGCAGTTTCTTGTGGACACCAACATCGGCAAGGCAAGCTATGCGGAATGGAAGGAGTGGATCGAGAGCGTAAACGACGATCTGCCGGAGCCGGAGAGCATGGCAGACGCATGGGACAATCTGCCGGAGCTGTCGCCGCCGCTGATCGACGGGGTTCTCCGGCAGGGGCACAAGATGCTTCTTGCCGGGCCGAGCAAAGCGGGAAAGAGCTATGCGCTCATCGAGCTCAGCTGCGCGATTGCGGAGGGACGGCGCTGGCTTGGCTGGGTGTGCGCACGCGGCAAGGTGTTATACGTGAACCTTGAGCTGGACCGCGCAAGCTGCCTGCACCGATTCCGGGACGTTTACACGGCGCTCGGCTGGCAGCCCAAATACCTCAACAACATCGATATCTGGAACCTGCGCGGAAAGTCGATCCCGATGGATAAGCTCGCACCCAAGCTTATTCGCCGGGCGGCGAAGAAGCAGTACATTGCCATCATCATAGACCCGATCTACAAGGTCATTACCGGCGATGAGAACAGCGCGGACCAAATGGCGCATTTCTGCAATCAGTTTGACCGCGTCTGCACGGAGCTTGGCTGTGCCGTGATCTATTGCCATCACCACAGCAAAGGGCGGCAGGGGCAGAAGCAAAGCATGGACCGTGCCTCCGGCAGCGGCGTATTCGCCCGCGATCCGGACGCGCTGCTTGACCTGATTGAGCTCGACCTTGATGACGATGTGCGCGCTCAGGCTGCAAACAACGCTGCATGCGCCGTATGCGAGGCTGCGCTGCGGGAAGCGAACCTGTTGAACGAAGTTTCACAAGACGATCTGTGCAGCGAAAAAGCGGCCTTACGCGCCTGCAGGGAGCTTCTGCCGGAAGATGCCTGCCTGCGTCTCAACCGCGCCGTAGAGGCCGCAAAACGGGCCGCTGAGGCGCGTACAGCATGGCGCATCGAGGGCACGCTGCGCGAGTTTCAGAAGTTCCTGCCGGTCGACCTGTGGTTCGATTACCCGGTGCATGCGGTCGATGCGGGCGGCATGCTGACAGACCTTACGGCAAACGCGGATGAGCCGCCGTGGAAGAAAGGCGTGCGTAAGCGGCAGAGCGGCGCCTTGCAGGAGCGCCGGAGCAAGGCGCAGGAATTCTGCGATGCGGTGGAACGCTGCAACATGGGGGAGCCGCCGACGGTGAGCGACCTCGTGGAATGGTATTCGAGCACCGGTAAAAATGTTGCGCCGCGCACCGTGCGGGATTGGATAAAAAGATACGGATTTTCCGTCGATAAGAACACGGGGAAGGTGGTTCGTGCGTCTAAAACGGACGAACAGAGTGCGGCGGACAACTGAAATTTCAGTCCGCCGCCGTGCGGCGGGAACCTGATTTTTCAGTCCGCCACACTGCGGCGGGGAACTGGAATTTAAGGTCGCCGCCGTGCGGCGGGGAACCCTTAACTACTACGTAGTTAAAACTACTCCGCCGCATACGCGTCGTCACGTGTGTACGTGAAGGGGAACGCGTGAAACGGCGCGTTCCCCCCTACGTGACACACATGCCGTGACAAAAATGTTTTTTGCAAAACAAAATTGCACTTTAGCGAGGTAAAGTGATATGATCGAGTTCTTTATGCCGATGGAACCGCCCACGGCAACGCATCAGGAAAAGAGCGTGAGGGTAGTTGGCGGCAAGCCGGTATTCTACGAGCCGACGGAATTGAAAGCGGCGCGTATGAAACTTCGGGGGCATCTTGTAAGGCATGCGCCGCAGGATCCTATGCGCGGCCCCGTGCAGCTGTTGGTGAAATGGTGCTTCCCTGTTTGCGGCAGGCATCGCAACGGCGAGTACCGCGCCACGCGCCCCGATACCGATAACCTGCAAAAGCTTCTGAAGGACGAAATGACGCATGTGGGCTTCTGGCAGGATGATGCGCAGGTAGCCTCAGAAATTGTGGAAAAATTTTGGGCGGTTACGCCGGGAATCTATATCGCCGTGCGTGAGTTAGGGGAGAAGCCATGAGAACGGTTGCTGATGATATCCGCTTTTGGGCTGCACGCAAAGCGAAAGCGGAAACTCTGCCGGCCCGCACGCGGGAGCGGTATCGGGAAACGTATGAGGCCGTATGTGCACGGCTGCAGACGATCACGGACGCCGTGTTTCGGGACGCTGTCGCCGTGATCGATACGGCGTTGGATGCGCAGCGGGTAGAAGCTGCTGCGGCTGTGATGCAGGCGTGTGTAACGCATGACAATATGGCGCTTGCTGATGCGGTCGCAAAATACAACGCGGCAGGATATGCACCGCTCGGTTTTGTAGATATCGAGCCGGACGAGCTGCCGGAGGAATGGAAATGCCCGTATCAGGGGTGAGAAAGGAGAAGCAATGGCAACGATTCATGATTACGCACGGATGTGCAGATCCTTTGGAGGAAGATGTTCTATCTGTCCTTTAAACAAATTTATGGACAAATACATGAAAAATTGCGGTAGAGTTTTGTTTATACATGCATCCGAAGTCTCTGCAATCATCGACAAATGGTGCTCGGAGCACCCGCAGAAAACGTATAAGCAGGACTTCTTGGAGAAGTTTCCGAAGGCAGCGATGTATGGGAATGGTTGTCTAATAGATTGCAGAAATAATGTCTATGGTTGGAAGGGTCGGGCATGCATTGGGAATTGCATAGTTTGTTGGCACGAAGTAATGCCGGAGGAAACGGGGAATGAGTGATTTAAAGTCGTGCCCTATATGTGGGAAACAACTTAAAGTATATGGGCCAGAAGATTGGAAGCCAAGTTTTTATGACCCTGATGGTGGTGGCGATCCATATTGCTTTGTCTGTGATTGTGGTTTCCATTTCGACACAGACACATACGACTACCAAGAAGCGGTGGAGCGAGCAAACAGGAGGGCAAACGATGAGTGACTATATAAGCCGGGAAGATGCAAAGCGCAATCTTAGGACGTGGATTACGGAATGTGTAATTGATGGGGATAACGAACGTGCGGACTGTTTCAGGGATTGCATTGATATGTTGGATGACCTTCCCGCCGCCGATGTTGCGCCAGTGCGGCATGGGGAGTGGATTGAAGATGAAAGCGGCTATCAGATTTGTAGCAACTGTGGAGATGAACATTATTGGGATGAATACAGGGCTACATATTGTGAGAGCTGCGGCGCAAAAATGGGAGGTAAGCATGGATAAATACATAAGCACAGATGCGCTAACCGAAGAACTGAAACGGCGTGATTTTCTGCCCGTAATTGTGAAGCAAGCGATTGAAGCTGTTCCTGCCGCCGATGTTGCCCCGGTGCGGCATGGGCGGTGGCTGGAAGATGGGACTTGTTCTAAGTGCAGATGCGATATACCTGTTATGGAAGATAAGTACTGCCCAAACTGCGGCGCGAAGATGGACGGAGGCAAGCCATGAAGCATTCCACTGATTTCAAGCCAACGTGCAAATGCGGCGCAGAGCTTAAACGGCTGTCAACGAACGTGTACACGAATTTCACAACGATCTATTACGACTGCAAGCAATGCGGTGTGAGACATTCGTTCAAGATGAAGAAGGACGGAACTGTAGTGGAACACAGGGAAATCGGGGTTCGGGATCATCCGCACAGAACGGCACACAGGCAGATGAAGAATAATCAAACGTTATGTTGGGACTGTAAAAACGCCATAGGCGGCGGGTGTAGCTGGTTCACTGATTTCACGCCGGTTGCAGGATGGAAAGCGAAAAAGGAACGGTTATATTCGGGATGTTCGTATACAGTAGATGATTGTCCGCAATTCGAGGATGGGAGGGCACAATGAGTAATGACAACATGCGTGCCGCGGTTCGGCGGCTATTGAAGCGGTGGGGGCTGCGACACAGATGCTTTGAACGAAAGACGGGTGACGAAACTTGACCCTTGAAGATCTGAACCGCCTGCGTTTCCTGCGTGAGGAGATCCGGCGGCTGGATGAAAAAGCCGATGTGCTGCGCGCCCGGGCAGAGCGGTTGACCCCGATCCTCACCGGCATGCCATCCGGATCGCACGACCATGACCAAATGGCGGGGATCATCGCGGAACTGGTGGACAATGAGCGCCGCGCCGCAGAAAAAGCGCTTGCGCTCACGCAGGCATGCGAGGACACGGAACGCTGGCTGGACGGCCTGCCGGAGCAGCAAAGGCGCGTCATGCGGCTTTATTACGTGGACGGGGTGCGGACGTGGAAAGAGGTGGCGGAAAGAACGCCATATTGCTATAGCCATGCTAAGAGAATAAAGGCTGCTGCACATAAAAAACTTAATCATGAGCCCCAATGAGCCCTTTCTACGTGGTAAAATGATAGTGTGAAAAAGTATAGGGAGCGCCTCCATTCCACGGGGCGCTCCCTTGCGTTGCAATTATTGGATTCCTAACCGTGCTTTCAGTCCATCTTGCAGAATTTGGGAGAAATTCACGCCGGCGCGCTCCGCCTCGGCGTTTAACCAGCTGGGGATGGTGAGGGTCTTCTTTATCGCGCGGTTGTCGTTGATGCGGCGGTACTCGTCGGTATCCAGCAGCACCAGGGTTTTGATTTGCCCCGGTTCAACGTCAACTTTCTCGATCGCCGTAGGCGCGGGGATGGTTTCTGCTTTGTTCTCAGCGTCCCAAAGCCACATGGCGCCGGCGTCCTCAACCATGGCGATCGCGTCGGCCGCGTCCTTTCCGCCGATAATACAGCCGGGGAGATCGGGAATGCAAGCGGAATATCCGTCCTCGACGGGGATGAAGATAGCGGTATATACGTACTTCATGCAACAGGCTCCTTTCGGTTTTAGATTATACCCAAGCAGAGGGGCTATTTAAGCCCCGCCGCTTTCAGAATACCCTCGATGGTGTACTTGTTCGGTTCGGTGTGCCGTGGGATCGGGATCTTCACACCGGGCCGGTTTGGGTTTGTGGCCAAGTCGTGGCGGCTTCCGGGAATAATCTCCCAGCCGTTTTGCTTGAGCAGCTTTACCAGTTCCCGTTTGTTCATGTGCACCTCCTGAGTATGGTTCTATTATAATGCGTGTTAACACGTATGTCAACAGGAAGAGCAGAAAAAGTTTAGGAATTTAGCGCCTTTGGGGCGCTTTTACGATGTGAGAAAACGGGGGGAATGCGCTGTGAAGATACCATGCCCGCGTCAGCGATGCGAATACCGGCGCGGCCCGATGTGCATACGGGTTATTTGCCCGTACAGGGAGGTGAGGCCCAAGGATGCCGAGGAAAAGGAACCCGCTGCGGGACCGCGCGCGGGAACTGTGGGAAGCGGACAAGAGCCGCCCGCTCAAATCGATCGCGGAGGAGCTTGGGATTGCGGAAAGCCTGCTCCGCAAGTGGAAGTGCGATGACAGATGGGAGCCCTCCGGAAACGTAACGTTACGAAACTCGGAAAAGGAACGTTACGTTACGAAAAAGGCGATCCGAAAGGTGATGGAGGCCGTGGATGAGGCGGAGCTTACCGAGAAGGAGAAGGCCTTCTGCTTGCATTACGTCCAGGCCTTCAACGGCGCGTCTGCCGCACGGCAGGCGGGATACGAGCCGCGCAGCGCGAAGCAGATCGCATGGGAGCTTTTACGCAAGCCGCGGATCCGCGAGGAAGTACAGCGACTGAAGGAGATCAAGCATGCGGCACTGCTGCTGGGCGACAAGGAGGATGTGCTGGCACTGCATTGGCGCATCGCGTTTGCGGACATCACGGATTTTGTGGAGTTTGGCAGGGTTGAAATCCCGGTCATGTCCATGTACGGGCCGGTGCAGGTCACAGACCCGGTCACGGGTGAGAAAAAGACGCTTATGCAGGAGGTCAACGACGTGCGTTTCCGCGATTCTGCAGAGGTGGACGGGCGGCTTCTTGCCAAGGTGAAGCAGGGGAACGGCGGTGCGAGCGTTGAGCTTGCTGACCGGCAAAAGTCACTCGCATTTTTGGAGCGGTATTTTGAGATGAATCCGATGGACCGGCATAAGAAGGCGTTCGACCTTGCACGGCTTGAAATGGAACGAAAGAAGCAGGGCGAAGGGGATAAAGTGGAGGATGACGGCTTCATTGAGGCGCTTCAAAACTCCGTAAAGGAGGTGTGGCGCGATGAAGCAGAGGGCGACCTTCCGGTTTGAACGGTTCAGTGCGCGGCAGCTCAAGGTGCTGACTTGGTGGTGCTCTGGAAGTCCTGTGCGCGAGCATGACGGTATCATTGCCGACGGCGCGATCCGCTCCGGAAAGACGCTGTCCATGTCTCTCTCGTTTGCGATCTGGGCGATGTCTTCTTTCAACGGGCAGAACTTCGGCATGTGCGGGAAAACGATCGGCAGCTTTCGCCGCAATGTGCTTGTTTCGCTCAAACGTATGCTTTCCGCGCGTGGCTTCCGGGTGGAGGACCGGCGCGGTGATAACCTGATGATCGTACGCCGCGGCGATGTAGAGAACTATTTCTACATTTTTGGCGGCAAGGATGAGCGCAGCCAGGATCTGATCCAGGGCGTGACGCTTGCCGGCGTGTTTTTTGACGAAGTGGCGCTGATGCCGGAGAGTTTCGTCAACCAGGCGACGGGCCGCTGTTCCGTGGACGGTTCAAAATTCTGGTTCAACTGCAACCCGGAAGGGCCGGAGCATTGGTTCCGCACGCACTGGATCCTGAAATGCAAAGAAAAGCGGCTTTTATATCTCCATTTCACGATGGAGGATAACCCGAGCCTGACGGAGCGCGTGAAAGAACGCTACCGCGCGATGTACTCCGGCGTGTTTTATGACCGTTTCATCCGGGGGCTTTGGGTAATTGCGGAAGGGCTGATCTACCGGCAGTTTGCGCAGAACCCGGAGCATTGGCTTGTGGATGGGCTCAGCGACGCGCAGAAGGCGAACCTGCGCTTTATTTCCATTGGCGTGGACTTCGGCGGAACGCGCTCGCTTACGACATTCGTGGCAACTGCGGTGATCGGAAATTTCGATGAGATCGTCGTATATAAGGACGCGCACATCCCCGGCATGAAGGGGGAGATCGATGCGGAGCGGGTCGCAACGGAGTTTATCCGTTTTTGCCGCACCATCGAGGCGGAGCTTCCGAATGCGCATATCAAATACGCGTTTATGGATAGCGAGGCGCAATATCTCATTAACAGCGTACGCAAAGCAGCGCGTGCCGCGGGGCTCAGCGTGCAGATAGGCGACAGTGCAAAGCATGAGATTATGCAACGAATTGTTTGCACGCTGACATTGCTCAATATGAACCGGATGCATATCCTGCGTCGTTGCACGCTGCTCATTGGTGGCTTGAAATCCGCCAGTTGGGACGAGACGAAGAAAAAGGATGTACGCCTTGATAACTTTTCATCAGACATCGACATATTGGACGGCTTCGAGTACAGCCTTGAACGCTTCATGAAAAAGCTCGTGCCGGAGGGGAGGCAGGAATGAATATCAACGCTGTAATCGATATGCTGAACAAGGAGTTTGGTACGAACATTGACGGATCTTATTATGCTTATGTCTCGGAATGGCGGGATTGGTGGGCGGGCAAGTTCAAGCCCTTTCACGAATTCAGTGAATGGAGCGGAGACGGAGAAACCGGGAAGCTGATCACGCGCGAGCTTTATTCAATGCGTATGGGCAAGAAGGTTTGCGAGGATTGGGCGAGCATCTTGCTTAACGAAAAAACGGAAATCGTGGTAGAGGATAAAGCTTCATCGGATTTCCTTCAGGGCGAAGACGGCATGGCGGGCGTGCTCGGCGCAAACGATTTTTGGACAAACGGCAATGCACTGATCGAGCGTAGTTTTGCAACCGGAACGGGCGCTGCCGTGCTGCGTGTGCAGGACATGGCGGTTACAAAGCGCGGAGATGTCGTACCAGATGCTAGCGCGCGCATTGTGCTTGAGTATATGGACGCGCTGCACATTATTCCGATCACCGTACGGCATGGCAAGGTGGTGGATGTTGCATTTGTCTCCGAGGTTTTGGAGCATGGAAAGCACTATATTTACATGGAAACGCATGTGCTTAATAACGGGCGCTACCGCATTCAAAACCGCTACTATGAGGAGGACGAAGGCGCGCTCCGCCCGGCAGAGTTGCCGGAAGGCATGAGTCCGGAAATTTTTCTGCCGACGGACATCCCCATGTTTGCACTTGTATCGCCGCATATCTCCAACAACGTGGAAGCGCGGCCTGTGGGGCTTGGCCTTTCCGTGCTGGCCAATGCCACCGATCAGCTCAAGGGCGTAGACCTTGCCTATAACAATTTCAACCGGGATTTTAAGCTCGGAGGCAAGAAAGTGTTTCTGGATCACAGCATGCTCCAGCATGATAGAGCGGGGCGGCCGGTCACGCCGGATGACGTTGCGCAACAGCTCTTTGTGGCGACCGGAGATGGAGACCTTGATGCGGATGGCGTAAAGAAGCTGATCCAGGAATACAACCCCACGCTGCGTGTCGCCGAAAACAGGGACGGCGTGCAGGCGCAGCTTGATTACCTTTCCTTCAAGTGCGGCTTCGGTACAAAGCATTACCAGTTCAACGGCACAACAGTCGTCACGGCAACGCAGTACACGGGCGACAAGCAGGAACTTGTTCAGAATGCTGCAAAGCATTATCTTTCTGTGCAGCGTTTCTTGCAGGAGCTGGTACGCGCAATCCTTTGGGCGGGCAAGACGTTCCTGGGCGCGGTGGTGAATCCGGATGCAAAGGTCACGGTCAACTTTGAGGACGGATATATTATCGACAAGGAATCCGAACGGGAGCGTGATCGGCAGGATGTACGTGACGGGCTTATGCAGCCTTGGGAATACCGTGTGAAGTGGTATGGGGAAACAGAGGCAGACGCAAAGGCGATTCTCGCAGAGCGGGAGAACGACGACGATATGATGGGATTCGGAGGCATGGAATGAAAATACCGAATGAAGTAAAAGTTGGTGGCATTACATATGCGGTAGAAACCGTCAAGTTTCTGCGCTCTGGAACGAACAGGTTCTGTGCCGAAATAGACTATTGCGATTGCAAAATCAGGCTGACAAAATCCGCAGATGCCAAAATGATGCGGGATTTTCTGCACGAGTTAGTCCACGCGCTTTTTGATCAATGTGGCTATATCAACCATGACGAAGAAATGATCGATCGGCTTGCAGCGGCCCTGCATGGCATTATTGTGGACAATCCTGCTTTGTTTGAGGAGCCCTGATGCTTACGCCGGAATATCTTGCGGCGGCGCCGGACACGCTTGTACAGCTTTATTCAGCGGCGGAACTTGATATCCTCTGCAACATCGCGCGGCGCATCAGCCGTTATGATTTCTTCATTCCTGCCGCCGCATGGCAGGTGCGCAAGCTGCAGGCGATGGGGCTCTGCTATGAGGAGATCATGTCCATCCTTTCGCAGCTCACGCGCAGGTCGCGGCCGGAGATCGAGCGGCTTGTGAAGGAGGCGGGGATCGAGACGCTCCGGGCAGACGACGCCGTTTATAAGCGGCATGGGCTGAACCCTCCGCCCATTGGCGCAGCGCCGGAGTTGCAGCGGATCCTGCGCAGCGGCATCGCGCGCACGGAAGGCCTGTTTGAGAACCTTACGCGCACGACGGCACAGACCGCAACGCAGCAGTTTGAACATGCGCTCGACCGGGCCTGGATGCAGGCGCAGTCCGGCGCGTTTTCGTATACGGAAGCGATCCGCAATGCAGTCCGCGCGCTTGCGGGGCAGGGCATACGCTCCGTATCTTATGCAGGTAATGGCCGCAAACGGACAGAAACGCTGGAGGTTGCAGTACGCCGTGCGGTGATCACGGGCATAAATCAGACGGCATTGCAGATGCAGCTTGCCCGGGCAGATGAGATGGGATGCGACCTTGTGGAGGTAACGGCGCACGTGGGCGCGCGCACGGGGGAAGGTATTGCAAACCACGCGGGATGGCAGGGCAAAGTTTATAGCCGTTCCGGCGCGAACCCAAAGTATCCGCACTTCGCCACAGCTACGGGCTACGGTACCGGGGCAGGCCTTGGAGGTTGGAACTGCCGGCATTCCGCATATGCGTATTTTGAAGGCGATCCCCGGGCCTATACGGATGAACACCTCCGTGAGATGGAGAAAGAGACCGTGACTTACAACGGGAAAAAAATGAGCGTTTACGACGCCACGCAGAGGCAGCGCGCCATCGAACGGCAGATCCGGCGCTGGAAGCGAGAATTCAAGGCGTTGGAAGCCGCCGGTCAGGATCCGCATGAAGCCGCGGCAAAGCTGCGCAAATGGCAGAGCATAGAAAAGGATTTTGCAGCGCAAACCGGCCTGAAGCGCCAAAGCGAGCGCACGACAGTATACGGTTTCGGACGTGAAACGGCGGTGCGGGTAATAAATGCTGCAAAAACCGTTGAAAATCGTGGCGATTCTGCTATAATGGCAACTAACGTTAACAAAAACAGTGGAGCGCAATCTGTGAATCCGGTTGGCAAGATCAGTATCGAAAAATACAAATGTGTTTCTGCGGATATTACTACGGATGAGGTGGTGATTACTGGAAAGCAGATACAGCATATTGCTGAGCGCCATCCAAACGACTATGAACGGTTTTCGATGTACTTTTCGCAGATTGTTGCGGAGCCAGATTATATTCTGGAAGCAAACAAACCATATACTGCGGTTATACTCAAAGAGATCGAGGATCACGGCGAAGTGTTCAAAACAGTGTTACGGCTCGCTGTATCTTCGGACGAGCCAAACCGCAAGAATTCAATCATCACGTTTATGAGAATTGACAGGAAGGATTTTGAACGCCTGCTTCGCAACAAAGCGATTCTTTACAAAAGGGAATAAATATGCTATGATTTCTGTAGGATAAGAATGGGTTTTGAGGTGGAAGATTTCGTACAGTCCACACGCCGATGGTACTGACAGGGGAAACCCGAGAGATGCAGGAGAGTTGTACGCCTGCCAAAACCCACTTCGGGAAGCCGCGTTATGCGGCTTCTTTCCATGTGAAAGAATATTGTTTTGTGAATAAAAGGCACCGTGCAAAAGGCACCGTGCTTTTGTTATGCCCAAAACCTGCTTACGGCATGAAACTGTGCAGGGTGCCGACGGGCGAAAAACGGAATTATGGCCGACGGGCCTGAAACGGAGGGAACTCGATATGAGGAAAAACGACGTCGTGAACCATATGGACCTTCAGCTTTTTGCGGAACCCGTGCCGGGTGGTGACCCCGCCCCACAGAACCCACCCGCATCGAATGGCAGCAACCCTGCGCCGCAGCCCGCCGCATCGCCGGAGGCGATTGCAGCAGCGATTCTCTCTGCCGTTGAGGTGCGTACCAAACGCGCCGAAAGCGGCGTGGTCAAGTCTATGGCCGAGCGGTATGGCATGACGGATGCGGAAGTGGCGGAGATTCTTGAGGCGGAGCGGCAGAAGCGTGCAAAACAGCTTTCGCCGGAGCAGCAGAAGCTCGTGGACGGGCAGCTTGCCCGTGCGAACGAGCTGCTTATTGCGGCGGATGTCAGGAACACTGGCGCGATGATGGGGCTGATCGACGCGGAAACGGCGCTTCTGCTCCTTGACCGCACGAACGTGAAGGTGGATGACAAAGGCGCCGTGACAGGCGTGAAGGAGGCGCTTGAGACGCTTAAAACGGCGAAGCCGTACCTGTTCGGCACGCCGCAAGCCGCGCCGGACGGAAACGCTGTTGTGCGCGTTACGAGCGGCGGAGCACATGGGGGCGGCGCAGAGCCGGACTATTCCAAGATGTCCGACGAAGAGTATTACAAGACGATTTTCAACAAGAACAAATGAGAGGAGATAACACATGCCCAATACGTTTCTTACGATTCAGAACATTGCGCGGCAGGCGCTGCCGCGTCTGATCGACAACCTGGTTTTCCCGAACCTGATCCATAAGGATTATTCCGAAGCATTCGGCTTCCAGGGTGATACCATTCAGGTGCGCAAGCCTGTCGTTTATGAGGCAAAGGAGTTTGACCAGACGGCAGGCGTGACCGCACAGGACGTGAAGGAGGAGAGCGTCCCCGTAAAGCTCGACCATCTGGCAACCGTTGACATCGAGTTTACCGCGATCCAGCGCGCTACCAACGTGGACGACCTGAACCGGCTGTTCCTGGAGCCTGCGGCAGTTGCTCTCGCGGAGAAGATCAATGCGGACGGCCTCGGCCTTTATGCGGATGTACCGTATTTCGGCGGCACTGCAGGCACAGCGCCAGGCGCGCTTTCCGACTTCGCAATGGCGCGCAAAATTCTCAATGCCAATAAGGCGCCGCTTCCGACGCGCCGTGGCGTATGGGATACGGAGGCGGATGCAAAATTTGTGGCGCTTGACAGCCTTGTAGAATGTGACAAGGCAGGCACGAACCGCGCTTTGCGCGAGGGCGAGATCGGTCGTGTGTATGGCATCGACAACTATACGTCCCAGGCGATCAAAACCCATACCACCGGCGCAGCCGGCGCACCGCTTGTGGACAATGCCGGCGGTTATGAAAAGGGTGCGACCACCATTCATGTGGACGGCCTGACCGCAGCCTTTGCGGTAGGTGACGTGTTCACGCTTGGCGGGCATCAGTATGTTGTGACTGCGGCGGGTGAACTTTCCACCGCAGATCAGGATATTACAATCTATCCTGCGCTTGAGGCTGCTGTAAAGGATAACGATGCACTCACCGTCGCGGCGAGCCACACGGCAAATCTTGTGTTCCACGAGAATGCCTTCGCGTTTGTCACGCGCCCGCTTGCCGTCCCTGCAGGCGTGGAAGCTTACGTAACCTCCTACAACGGCGTGACCATGCGCGTCGTGCGCGGCTATAACATGCAGTACAAAAAGGAAATGCTCTCCATGGATGTGCTGTATGGCTACAAGACGATGTACCCGGAACTTGCCGTGCGCTATCTCGGCTAAGGAGGGTGCAGCAATGGCTTACGCGGATTACAGCTACTACGTGATCAATTACGGAGGAGCGAAGATCTCTGAAGCGGAGTTTCTGCGTCTGAGCGAACTGGCGTCCGCGTATATCAGCCGCGCGCTGCACGGACATCCTGCAAAGGTAGATGTTACGGACAATATGCGAACCTGTATGTGCGCCGTTGCGGATGTGCTTGCACAGGCAGAGGCTGGTGGCGAGGTGCTCAGCGCATCAAACGACGGTTATTCAGAAACGTATGCGGCCAGCGGAAAAAGCACCTATGGCCGCATACGGGAATTGATTGAACTATACCTTTGGGACTGCGGCAGGCTGTGCCGCTGGGTGTAATGCGATGCTGATGTGCAATCAAACAGTGACGCTGGTCCGCCTTGAATACGATGAGAAGCAGGATACGGAACGGTATGTCTGTACCGTTCTTGACGGTGTGAGCTGGTACGGCACGATGCGAATCACAAAGGATGCGAACGGTCGGAAGGCAGCGAACGAATACCGGGTGCGCATCCCCGTGGCTGTGGCGGACAATGCGGGCGTTACGCCAAAGCGAGGGGATTTCCTTGTGCTCGGTGCAGTAGCGTCCTTTTCCTGCATCGAGGAGATCTCTGCGCATACGGGCTTTGTGATTCATTCTGTGGGGGACAACCGCCGCGGCAGGTTCCAGCATTGGGCGGTGAGCGGCGAATGAAGCTGACGTATGATTCTGAAGTCGAGTTCAACGCGCATCAGATCATCCGCATGCGGGGGCTGGATGGCGCAGCGCAGAAAGAACTTGTCCACACGGTTGCAAGGATGTGCGACGCATACGTTCCGTTCCGAAGCGGTCCGCTGAAAAACACCGTGCAGGAGCTGCCGGACGGGCTGCTTTACAACACGCCGTACGCGCATTACCAGTATGTTGGCATCCTGATGGTGGGCGAAGCGCCTAAACAGTATACCAATATTCCGCTGACTTACAACGAGGAGCCGATGCGCGGAAAAGAGTGGGACAAGCGCATGTGGGCTGACCATGGGGACGAGATAGTGGACAGCGTCGCAAGGCGCGTAGGAGGAAAAAGGGAATGAGCATCATCGAGGCGGTGCGCAGTTATCTGCGCACCTGCCCGCTTTTGGAGGGCGAACGCCTGAACGTGGATTTTTTGCCGGAGGAAGCGCGGGCGTATTCCATCGATGTCGTGCCATGTAAGGCCGTGATGGAAGAGTATATTGACGGGAGCAGCCGCCGGCAGTTCCTGTTCGTGATTTCAAGCCGTGAGTTTTACGGCTCTGAGGTTACCACAAACATGGGAAACCTCGCCTTTTATGAACAGCTGGGGGGCTGGATGGAAACGCAGAGCCGCGCAACGATCCTCCCCACGATGGCGTTTGGGAAAAGCGCGGAGCGGATCGAGCTCCTTACTTCCGGCTATGCGCTCAGCTCGGACGCAAAGACAGCACGATACCAGATTCAATGCCGCCTGGTATATAGCCAGGCAGAATAGGAGAATGCATGAAAAAGATCAAAAGAAGCCTGTTTCGGACGTTTCTCGACACCACGCCGGCGGGGGAAACCCCAACCTATAACCTGCTCGGCGTGAATGTATCTGAGCTTTCCGTCGATTACGCGCCGCAGTCGGAATCGAGTGTGGATATCGTAAGCGACAGCGCGGATACGGAGATTACATCCTATCAGCCCACGGCCGGCGTAAGTGCCGTCGCGACGGAGGATGATCCGGTGTTCGAATTCATTAACGGCCTCCGGCGTTCCCGCGCGGTGCTTGACGATGCATGCACAAGCATCGTGAACGTGGATCTGTATGATCCCGTATCGGACTCTCCGGGCAGTTACGTTGCCGAAAAGCAGGATGTATCCATCCAGATCGACAGCTACGGCGGAGCGGGCGGCGAATCGCTCAAGATTGAGTATACGATCAATTACCGTGGCGATCCCGTAAAGGGCACGTTCGCTGTGGCATCAAAGACCTTTACTGCGGACACGTGATAACGGCGGGGCAAATGCCCCGCTTTCTGACAGGAGGACAACATGAACGGATTTCGAATCAATACCGGCATAAAGCGGATCGAAGTGAACGACGCCGGGGAGTGCATCGAGCTGCAGCTTGGAGACGCGACGCTGTTTCAGCGCATCTGCGCGTTCATGGATGAGATTCAGCAGAAGGCACAGACGCTTGCGGAACGCACGAAGGCGGCTGATTTCGATGCGGATGCTTTTGCGGCCTTCTATGCCGATGCGCATGTGGAACTGATGCAGAAGGTGGATGCGCTCTTCGGGCCGGATACCTGCCGCAAGGTGTTCGGGAACATCGTGCCTGGAACGGATCTTCTCATCCAGTTTTTTGAGGCGCTGACGCCCTATTTCGAGGAGCACGCCAGGGCACAGCAGGAGAAACTTGGCAAATACAGTGCGGAGCGGACCGGCGGTGCGTAACATTCTGCTCGACGCGCTGCCGGATCAATATCAGGGGTGGCTGATCCGGACGGATTTTCGCATCGGCGTGCAGATTGCGCAGGCGTTCGAGGATGTAGATTTGTCCCCGCAGGAGGCGTATGCAACGGCGCTGCGCCTACTGTTTGGGCGGAGCGTGCCGCCGCCTGAAACCGCCATGGCTGCACTGCAATGGTTCATGCGCGGTGGGAAGGAGCCGCAGCCATCTGCCGGGAGCGGGGCGAAGGAAACTCCGCGCGGCTTTGATTTTGACTATGACGACGGGCGGATCTATTCCGCATTCCGCCGGGCATACGGCATTGACCTACACCGGGAGCGTCTGCACTGGTTTGCCTTCCTGCACCTGATGAGCGACCTCGGCGATTGTGCGCTCACACAGATCGCGCATTACCGCACGGCGGATCTTTCCAAAATGGGCGAGCAGGAACGCAAGGCGTACGAACAAATGCGCAAGCGGTATGCAATTCCAGAGGCGATTTCACAGGAGGATCAGCGAGTGATCGCTGAGTTTATGGCACAATTGGAAGGGGGATAACGCATGCCGAACGGCGGATATGACGGATCCATTCGCATTAAAGTTGACGCGGAAACGGATCGCGCCATGACAAAGATCCAAAACCTTGAGGCAAAGCTCAGGCGGCAGACGGAGGCTATGGATCGCCAGGCGAACCGCGTTAGCGACTTGAAAGCCAAATATGACAAGCTTGCTTCCGGGGACGTTACGCCAAGATCCCTCGGTGCGATGGAACGCAAACTGCAGGATGCGCAGCGTGAAGCCGCCGCGCTTGAAATGAAGATGCAGGAGCTTGGTACAAAGCAGGAACTTGCGATCGGAATGGGGGACACCCGGCAGGCGCAGGCGTTGGAGCTTGAGATCGAGCGCCTCGGGCAGAAGCTGATCGCGGCGGAAAATGCTGCCGCAAAGCTGCGCTCCAATATCAGCGCGGTTAAGATGAATCCGGCAAGTTCAGAGGAGGCGCAGAAGGTCAAGCGCGATCTTGAGGCGGCAGAGCGTACGCTTGCCCGCATGCGTGATGAAAGCGCGCGCACCGGGGAAACGCTGCGACGTACGGTCGTCACGCAGGCGGATGATGCCGCGAAAAAACTTGAAACACTCTCGCAGCGCGCTAAAAAGGCCCGCGGCAGCGTGCAGAGTATGGGGAAAGCCTCCAAGGGACTTGGCATTCTTAGCGGGAAGCTCGGCGACATTCTGAATCGGCTCAAAAACATTGCAATTTCCGCGCTCGTGATGTCCGCGGCATACAAGGGTTTCCGTGCTTTAGCTGACTACTTATCCGGCGCTGTAAAAGCAAACAGGGAATTTTCCGCTTCGCTTGCGCAAGTTAAGGGAAATCTGCTTACGGCATTTCAACCGATTTACAATGCGATTATGCCGGCGCTGAATGCGCTGATGAGCGCGGTTGCCCGCGCCACAGCTTACATCGCGGCCTTTGTGAATATGTTATTTGGCAAGTCCGTAGCAGCCTCAGCAGCGGGAGCAAAATCGCTCTATGCGCAGGCAAAGGGCTTTGGCGCAGCGGGCAAGGCAGCAAAGGAAGCAGGGAAGAGCCTTGCAGCCTTCGACGAAATCAACCAGCTCATTATCGATGAGGCGGAGGGTGGCGGCGGAGGCGGCGTGGAAATGCCGGAGTTCGGCGATACGGCCGACATGTCGGGCCTGCTTGGCCTTTGGGAGAAGCTCAAAGGAGTGATTCAGGAGATTGCAGACATCTTCATGACCGGCTTTTGGGAAGGTTTTGGGGAATTTGATTTTTGGAGGCTACAAACCGATCTGAGTAATATCGGAGATACTTTGAAACGGATCTTTACCGATCCTGAAGTGTTAAGCGCTGCAAAGCGTTACTTTGAATCAATTGTTCTAAATGCAGGTAGAATTGTCGGATCTATTACCTCGATTGGCCTGAGCATCGGGCAAGCACTCGTGGGTGGAATTGAAGAATCCTTAAGCGAAAAAGAGCCGGAAATCAAAGCGTGGCTTGTACGCATGTTCAATATAAACACTGATATTGAAGACATTAAAGGAAATCTTTCCATTGCCATGGCTAAAATTGCAGAATCATTGGAGAGCGAGGATGGAGAAGGTATTGTAAAAGCTTTTTCAAATATCTTTATAGACGCAACTACTACGGCAGGGGAGCTTTGCGCAAGTTTTGGTCGCGAAATCCTGAATATTATCGCTCAGCCAGTGATTGAAAACTCCGATAAAATCAAAACGGCGTTTGAAAATGCTTTCTGGGTATTGGAACCGATATTCAATTGGGTTTCAATGGAATTCAACCGGCTTTGCGAAGAAATTAAGACTTGGTATTACGAAAAGATTAAGCCTTTTATGGACGGGATCGCGAAGGATACAAGCCTCTCTTGGGGGGCAGCACTTGATATTTTCAATGCCAATATGGAGTTAATTAAGCAACTGTTAAATGGACAAAAGTTAGATTGGGGGAGTTGGCGTGAAACGATTGATAACACAGTTAAGTCTGTCGTTGATAACATAAAAAAGAAATTAGAGGAGCTTGTAGAAAGCATGGGCTTCTCTTCTGTTGATATAGAGGAAAGCTTAAATGGCCTTCTTGACTTTTTTAGCAATGTGTTTGCTGGACAATGGGATGAAGCGTGGGCAAGCATCGAGGAGTCTACAAAGGCATCTGTGAACAATATACTAACTTTTGTTGAAAATCTTGTAAACGGAGCAATAGAGAAAATCAACGAATTAATAGGAAACCTTAATGGGGCCATAGACTTAATTAATAAAATCCCAAGCGTAAACATCGGGCACATTGGTGAAATTGATAAAATTTCTATTCCCCGTCTCGCTTCCGGCGCGGTGATCCCGCCGAGGCAAGAGTTCATGGCAATCCTAGGCGACCAGCGCAGTGGAACGAATATCGAAGCGCCGCTTTCTACCATCGAGGATGCAGTACGCGCTGTCCTTGCGGAGCAGGGCGGCGGACAGCAGCAGGATATCACAATCAATTTCACGGGCAATATGGCGCAGCTTGCACGCGCTTTGAAGCCGCACCTGGATGCGGAATCGGTGCGGCGCGGCACGAGCCTGATTATGGGGGTGAGCTGATGGCAGCATTCATGGTTGATGGGGTGGCCTACAATGTGGCGGTGACCTCGTTCAAACGGAAGTTTTCTGTACTGGACGGAAAAAACGCCGGGCGCACGATCGATGCGCGCATGCATCGGGATATTCTCGGCACGTTCTACAACTATACGTTGGAACTCGACACAAAGGACTTGAATCGGGCACAGTATGACGCGCTGTATGAAGTGCTGAGCGCACCGGAGGACTCGCATGCCGTGGTATTGCCCTATGGGCAAACAACGCTTGCTTTTGATGCATATGTGACTTCCGGTGAAGATACACTCGTGCGAATGACGGACAAGGGGAACTATTGGAAGGGCCTCAAGGTAAACCTCATCGCCATGGCGCCGCAAAGGCAAAGGACGTGACGGCATGGCCAAAAACTACATCGTCTACGATGACACATCACCCAATGCAAAACGGGAATGCACAATGCAAATGGCGGCGCTGCTGCCGTTTACAGGCGTTGAAGACCTGAAGCTGGACGAAATCAGCGTGCCGGAGATTGCGACGCTTGAAACAAACTTCTGGATGCTCTCCGGCGCGATGGGCGTACTTCCGGCAACACCGGAAGAAGAGGACTGGGGTGCATGGAGCGCCGCACAGACGGGGGAGGATGGCAAGTTTGCCGCAGCGCCCGTGCTGACGATCTTCTTTACCGACCTGCGTTCCAGCGTAGGCATCAGCTTTGGCTTCGGTGCGGATTGGTGCAACGACCTTACGATCCAGTGGTTTCGTGGAGCGCTTCAGATCGCAAACGCGGACTTTGCTCCGGATGCGAGCACATATCTCTGCGCGAAAGAGGTCGAGTATTATGACAGGCTTGTCATTACGTTCCGCGGCATGGTGCAGCCGCACCGTTTCCTGAAGCTTGAAAGCGTATCCTTTGGAACGACGCGCACGTTTTCTGACGGCACATTAAACAGCCTGGATATTTATTTCGGCGGCTCCCTGACTGGAACAGACCTCGAGATATCCACCATGAACATGACTCTCAAAACGCGCCAGGCGATCCCGTTTCTGTTTCAACGGCAGCAGAGCTTCCAGGCGTACCACGCGAATACGCTTGTAGGCGTGTTTTACCTTGATAAGGCGGAGCGCCTGTCTGCTGACACATGGGACGTTTCCACCATAAATGCAATCGGCGTGCTGGACGAATCAACGTATCTCGGCGGCGTCTACTCTGGCATGCTTGCGGGAACCCTGATTGCCAATATTCTTACGAACCATGCACATACCGTTTCAAATGACATTGAGGGCATTCCGATCTATGGATACCTGCCGGTTTGTACGCGGCGTGAGGCACTGCAGCAGGTGCTGTTTGCTGTGGGAGCAGTGGCACATACCGCGTTCACAGATCGAATCATGATCGAGCCGGTATCGGATGAGGTCGATCGCGTTTATACCGCGCAGAACACCTGCATCGATCCGTCGGTGAAGTATGAGATCCCGATCACCGGGGTGGAGGTCGTCGAGCATAATTACCTGCTGGGCACGGAACGTAAGGAACTGTTTTCAGATACGCTGCCGGCGGGAACGCATATCGTGCTGTTCAACACACCCGCCGCAAACCTTTCTCTGAGCGGAGGAACGCTTGAAGCATCCGGCGCGAATTATGCAAAGGTTTCGGTGGTGGATGCCGGGACCGTTACGATCACCGGGGTTCCCTATGAAGATCACACAAAATCGGTGACGGTCACGAACCCGACGGTATTGCCGACGGATCTCGAAAACATGCCTCGCGTTACGGATGCGACGCTTATTACAGCAGCTAACTCAGCCGCGGTCGTACAACGCCTCTACGAGTATTATCAGCGGCGCAGGTCCGTATCCGCAGAATTGATTATCACGACGGAACACCCAGGGGCGAAGATCAGCCTGCCGACGGGCTATGCGGGCAACCTGACCGGCCACGTGAAAAGCGTGGACATCAGTCTGTCATCTAATATGCGCGCGGCGGTGGAGGTGGTGGCGGAATGACGGCATATTTCGGGCAAGCGGTATACGGCGCGCCTACGAAGTACGGCGACGATTTCATTACGGATAGAACCGCAGCGGACGTTGCTTCCGCCGCGGAGACGGCCGCAGCCATCCGCGCAAACGGCTTTGCCGCACTAAGCGAGGCGGAGCGCCTTGCCTGGCTGCGCGGGCTGAAGGGATGCTATAACGTCCGCGACATGCGGAGGGTCAGCAGCGCAATCAAATCCCTTGCGCCAAACATTTCCGTGCGTACGGACTGGCGGCGGGACGAGGTACCCGGAGCAGCCGACCTTGATGAATACCTTTCAGCGGTACGCAGCGTGCAGGCGATGTACAACTACTATCCCGGCCTGCAGAACGCAAGTATTTATGGGGCCGCGCTATATGGATCGGCAACGTACCGGGCACAGAGCCTTGGTGTGCTTGCACCGCCCGCATCCATGGCAAACCTTGACTATGACGGAGCAAACCGCATTGAACTGATCCTGCAAGGCATTTGCGATCAAGAATACGGAGGAAACAATGGGACTTAACTGGACAAATAAACAAGATCTTGTTGATACGATTCTTGCGGCCGATGTGAATGCATTGGCCGCTGCGATTATTGCGTTAGAAAATGCATCCGTAAAGGTGCATGCATCCACACATGCCACAGGTGGAGGTGACGTGCTCACGCCTGCACAGATCGGGGCGGCGGCAGCGGTATCAAGGCTCATACCGGCGGGCGGCACAGTAAACCTAACCCTTGTGGACAACACTGAATACCGTTTTACTTCCGCCGTGACCTCGCTTAGGCTGACCTTCCCATCCGGGAACTTTGACTGCTGGCTGAAATTCACCACGGGCAGCAGCATCACGGTGACATTTCCATCCGGAACGAAATATGTGGGCGGTGCGCCAACCTTCGAAGCCGGAAAGACCTATGAGATGTCAATCAAGGATGGTTCTGTAATCTGTGCGGAGGTGACGACCGAATGAGCTATTGGATGGCTGTACGCAGGCGGCTTGCAGCGGCAGCGCTTGCGGCGGTTGACGTTTCCGCGCTCGCCATTGCCTATACCGGCAACATGACGGACGAGATTGTTACAATGGGTGATGGAAAGCAATACCGGCTGCTGACGCTCATAAGTTCCGGCACTCTGAGCATCGCGCAAGAGGTAAAGGCGGATGTGTGGCTGTGCGGCGGTGGGGCGCGTGGCGGCAGCGGTAGCTATCCGCAGTATAACTCTGGCGGTGGCGGCGGCTATGTGAATTCCGCATCCGGACAATCCATAAAAAATGTTGTGGCAGTAGTCGGCGCGGCGGCTGGAGCAAGCAGTCTCGGCAACCTGACCGTGAACGGCGGAAGCGGTAAAAACGGCGGCAGCGGCGGCGGTGGTGGTTACGGTGGAAATGGCGGAACTGGCGCTGGCGTTTCCACATATCCGTTTAATGATACAACGTATTTTAGTGGAAAACCGCATTGCGCTGGCGGCGGTGGAGGCGCATCCATATCATACAACGAAGAAAGGGACGATGCCGGAAAGGACGCATACGCATGCGGAGATGGCGGCAATGGCGGCACAAATGGCGGCAGCGGTGAAAATGGAGATCAACAGCGCTACTATTGGTCCAATTCAGATTATGCAAACGGAGGCAACGGCGGCGCATTTGGCGGCGGGCACGGTGGGGATACAGACTATTATACTGGAACAAGAGACCCCGTAAACGGCACATTTTACGGCGCAGGAGGCGGCGGCGCGTATGACTATGATAGCAGCTATAGAAAACAAGGCTACGGCTACCAAGGCGTTATATACGTGCGCATACCGTTGAAACAGTGAAGGAGGGGCTAAGGATGAAATACGCAGTAGTAAAGGAAAACGCGGTTGAAAACGTGATTGTGGCAGACGAAGCGCAGAAGGCAGAACTGGAAGCCGCGCTCGGCGCGGAGCTTGTGGACGCGCAGCCGTTCAATCTGCAAATTGGCGATATGCGCGTTGGCGCAAACTGGACGCGCAATCAGGACGGGGAACAGATTGTGCTGACAGGACAGCCGACATATGACGAACTGATTGCACGATTGGAAGATGCAGAGGCAGCGCTTGCGCTGCTTGGCGTGGAGCCGCAGGAAGGGGCATAACATGGGCAGATGGCTGAATGGCGCGCAAGTCAGGAAGCGCGAAATTGACGGAAAAGATACCAGGATTGCAGCGCTTGCCGCCGCAGGTGCGGCGCAGGCACAAGCGGCAAAGGCCGAACCAATCGCAACGGTGGGCATTTTTGCGGATGGTTTTGAACAGTGGGAAGCTGGCAAGTCATACGCGCAATACGACCTGTTTTCCTATGACGGGAAGGTGGGATTTTGCCGACAAGCTGTTACAGCAATGGCACATCAGCCACCTTTCAGCACGGGCATGGAGGCCATCTACGGTGTGCGCCCCATCCCGGATGCGGACGGTGTGTATCCGTATGTGTATAACATGGCGGCAACCGTGGGCATGCGTGTGCGCGAGGGGGATGCGGTGTACGTCTGCAAGCAAGCGATTGATCCTATGCTCTGGCCGCCGTCCCAGGTGGCAGCACATTTTGATAAGGAGGCAATAAACAATGGTTAAGGTATTCGGCGCAATCCCAAGCGTCTACGATCCACGCGATTACAGCGTGCGCATGATGGCGGGAGCGGCAACGCTCCCGCCTGTCTATA
>ULWN01008396.1_pt1 | contig 29932 bp, 17 predicted proteins | sample 1960371 | NCBI WGS metagenome assembly ULWN01 (sample SAMEA4835813, study PRJEB28245) | human gut metagenome | biome: gut microbiome; material: fecal sample | place: Denmark | collected 2008 | reverse complement strand
GGGGCAGCCGACGGTGCGGAGCTTATATATTATGTTTCGCCGAGCGGCTCGGATGATGCCGCCGGAACGGAGCAGGCGCCGTTTGCCACCCTTGAAAAGGCTCGTGATACTATCCGAGCATCAAGGGCGGATGGACAGCATGCGACGGTAATACTTCGCGGAGGCTCATATGCCAGATCTGAAACCTTTCGGCTTTCGGCTGAGGACGGAGATGTTACCTACCGTGCATATGATGGTGAAACACCGATAATCAGCGGTCTTGAGCTGCTTGACCCCTCGCGCTTTACCGCTCCCCGCGACGGCGATCCGCTTGTCGCGCGCATCAAGAGCGAGGAGGCAAGGGGCGCAGTCCTGACCTACGATCTTTCCGATGTTAGAGCCGACTATATCGGCCAGGCGTTTTTCTTCGGAACCGAGCGCGGTCTTAAGGCGAGATACCCTAACAGCGGATATATTCTCGGCATGCGGGGCAGCGCAAACGACGATGCCCCGAACGGCAAGACCTATTACGATACCGAAAATATCGTTTCCACGTGGGATCCGGATTCGGTAGTAGGGGTAGAAGTTTTGGGTAACTTCGAGATCGATTGGTCAACCTCTGAGGGAACCATCGCTTCGTATGACCGTGAGAAGAATATTGTAACGCTTAACACAGGCTCGTGGCCTAAGATTCCGGGACGATACTATTACAATCATGTTCTCGAGGAGCTTGACGCTGTCGGAGAGTATTATGCCGATTCCGACAGCAAGACGCTCTACTTCTATGCCCCCGACGGATACACGGAAATGAATATGGGCTTTGTTCTGTGCTCGGACAGCATTGTTATCTCGGAAGCGGACGGTGTCGAATTCGACGGCATTATCCTTGAGGGCTCGGGAAGCTGCGCACTGCGTATTGCCGCATCGGATAATATCGTAAAGAACTGCATTGTACGGTTCTCCGAGGCAGGCATTAAGGTCGACGGCTACCGCAATGTCATAGATAACAACGATATATATCATATCGGCGCCACGGGAATAAATGTCGGCGGCGGAGACGAGCTCCTGCTTATTCCTTCGGATTCAAGGATTACGAATAACCTTATCCACGACTTCGCAGAGACAAAGCGTGTATATAACGGGGCACTCAACACAACCGGCATCGGTTTTTATATAGCTCATAACGAGATGCATACCGGACCGCACTGTGCATTGACCGACGCCGCCAAGGATATGATTTTCGAGTACAATTATATCCACGATGTCTGCTATGAATCGGGAGATGCGGGAGCAATCTATCTCGGAGGCTTCAGCTGTAACGGCGGTGTATTTCGCTATAATATTATAAAAGATGTACACAACTACATGAGTACCTATTACAGACCGAACGGCTTCTATTGCGATGACGGCGGCTCCGGTAAGGTGTTCACATCGAATCTTATTATGTTTATCGACGGTGACGGCATCGCGATGGGCGGAGGCAGAGATAATACGATAACGAATAATATAGTTATTGATGCCGGCTTTGCCTACGACCAACGCGGATATTATCCGGGAACCGGCGCGAACGCGGGCATAATGCAGGTGAGTGCGTACCCCGAGGGAAACTGGAAGAGCCTTGTCCCGTGGCACAGTCCCGAGTGGGGATATGTTAACCATACTCCCGCATACGGAACAAAGACATGGGCGTACAGAAACGCGTGGGTCATGTTGATGAAGACCTCGAATGTAATGGATATAAACGACAACTTTGTTCCTCAGGCATTCGGAACGCTCAAGGTTAATAACAATATCCTTGCTACGGTAAGCAATGAGGATGTTACCGGCCGCCCGGATGTGATAAGCTACGGCGACCGCAGATACAATTTTCAAAACAATCCCGTCAGACTCGGCTCGTTCCGTGAAAATATCACAACGAGTCTCAGTTATCTGAAGAGCGATGTTTTCGTCGATTACGACGGAGGAAATTACAGCGTACGCGAGGATTCGAATCTCTACGAGCAGATCCCTTCCTTTAGGGCGTGGGATACAACGCTTGTCGGACGGCTTGTCTCCGACTGAGCGAGCTCCGATAAGGCAAGAGGCGCTCCGGCGCTGCCGGATCGTCGGATATTGATTTCGCAATTTTTTCGGCATCGGCTGCTGCAGTCGGGCACAAAGCCCGTCTGCACGGTCGATAAATAACGGCATGTAATGCCACTGGTGTATACTAAATGAAAAATAACAAAAGCAAATTCAGCAGAACAATTTCAGCAGCAATGGCAGCTGTGACCGTTGCCGCTTCGCTGACGGGTATCTCGAGCTTTGCTCTTACTCCCGGTGATATAAACGATGACGGGACGGTAGACGTTAGGGACGTTGTGCGCCTGATGAAGATCATTGCGGGCATCAATGCGGAGTATGATCACGCAACGTGCGACACTAACGGTGATGGCGCGGTAGACTCGAGAGATATCGTTCGCCTGATGAAGTTTATCTCCGGTCAGGATGTAGAGCTCTTCCCGCTCGCTAATACCGCTGTATTTTATGTAAAGGCCGGCGCGACGGACGGAGACGGAACGGCGGCAATGCCCTACGGGACTATTGCAGAGGCACAGCATGCGATCGAACAGGCGTGCGAAAAGGGAGATATTCCCGAGGACTATGATATTAATCTTATCTTCCTCGGCGGTGATTACTATCAGACCTCCACGCTCGTCCTCTCCTCGGAGAAGCTCGGCGGCAGAGCAGTGCGCTATGTCGCCGCTGCCGGAACGAAGGTAAGAATTATCGGCGGCGCGGTGCTTGACAACTCCAAGCTCGGCGGTGCTGACGCCCTTGCAAAGGAAGCCATTAAGGATGCCGCAGCCAAAGCAGCTGTCGTTACCTACGATCTTGCGGCAGAGGGCTATGATTATACAAATGATGCCTTCGCGATATACGAGGACGGCGCTCGCGGTATCGAGGCGAGATACCCCAATAAGTTTGCGAGTTGCGGACTTATGGTCAACTTCAAAGATACAGGAAGCTCCGGCGGTTTGTATTATTTCGCGGATAAGGACGGTATTGTCTCGTCGTGGAAAAACGCAGAGGGCGTAAAGGTCGAGGGCGGCTTTCAGATCGACTGGTCTACCGACCACGGCGTTATTCAAAAGGTAGAGAGCGGCAGGGTTTACATGACCGCCACCAACCCCCCGGGCGAAAACGGAACCTATTATTTCTCCGACGTTCTCGACGAGATGGACGTTCCCGGTGAGTATCACATAGATAAGTCTACCGGTATCCTCTATCTCTATCCGACCTCCGACGCCGCGACTACGCGCATACTCGTGCCGATATGCAGGGATGCGCTTATCAAGATCTCCGGCGACGGCATCACTCTTGACGGTATCACCGTAGAGGGCGGCCTCGGCAACGGTATCGAGATCGAGGGCAATAACTGTGCTGTCCGCAACTGTACGGTACGCTGCTTCCGCGGTGCCGGCATCAACGGAAAGGGCAATAACCTTGTTGTGTATAACAATGAGGTCACGCAGCTCGGCAAGACAGGCATATGCCTCGGCGGCGGCGACGGTGCGACCATGCAGCACTCCGGCAATATCATAGACAATAACTCGGTTCATGATTATGCGCTTGTCGATACAGTGTATAATGCAGGTATCGGTGCGGACGGCTACGGATGTACCGTAACGCATAACGAGATATACAATGCGCCGCATAATGCCATCAATTATACCGCTTCGGCCATGGTCATGGAGTACAACTACATCCATGATGTGTGCCAAAATGCGAATGATGCAGGCGCGATATACGACGGCGGGTGGGGTTCGACCACAATATTCCGCAACAATATTGTCAAGGATGTTAAGAATATCTACAAGGCTGAGGTTATGGGCAGAGTTCAGAGTCTCGGTTCACCGAACGGCTATTACAGTGATGATGGCGGTTCGCAGAAAACCGTTGATTCGAATTTGTTTATCAATATCAGCGGCAATGCGCTTGCCTTCGGCGGCGGCAGAGATAATACTTTGACTAACAATATCATCGTAGACGGCAGTATCGGATACGACGATCGTGTATATTACAAGGTAAAGAATCAGGCCAATGCCGGATGGGCAACCACGCAGACGCAGTTCCCGGGAGGACCGCTGTGGAAAGATCTTCTCTCTAAAGAGGCTTACGGCAGCGAGGAGTGGGCGATGATCTATCCGCTCACTGCTGTTATCGAGAGCTCAAACGTCGTCGACTATCAGTCGAGATATATCGGAAAGAGCTTCGGCGGCGCAAACCTCCGTCAGAACGTACTCTACCCATCGACGAGATCTTTTGACATTCAGCCGAACGCGAATCGGCTGGTCGATATAAGAGACAACTACACCACATCGAGACTGTCCGATCTCGGATTTGTCGATTTCGATAACGGTGATTACAGAATCAAGAGCGATGCACCTATCTATATGGCACTGCCCGGGCTTGTTCCCTGCGATGCGGCAAATGTCGGCAGACGGTAAGGAGGCAGTATAATGAGAAAGCACAGAATAGCTTCGCTTCTTCTCGGAGCGATAATAACCATAGGCTCTGTCTCCGTATTTTCCGGCAGCGTTGCCGGTGCGACTACGGTCGGTGATATGTCCGGCTTTCAGCTCGTATCGAACGGGTCGGTAAAATACTCGATCTCAACCGCCCTGGCCACGGCAGAGGACGGTCCGACTAAGGATTATGAGGCTGCGATAGCGCTTCAGGATACAATGTCCAACATGTGCGGCGGCGCAAGTGTAACGCTGACGTACAAGTATATGTCCTCTCGAAAAAAGGAGATAATCGTAGGCAGTAACAGTGATCAGGAAAAGCGCGGTAAAATTACCGTCGACCGTTCCGAGCTGCAGGACGACGGCTTCATTATCACAGTGTCCGACGAGCGTATCATTATTACCGGCAAGACCGGCGAGGGTACGTGGAACGGCGTGGAGTACTTTATAAAGAACTATCTCGGCTATGATGTATGGAACGATTCCGTCATGCCGACCGACGTTAAGAATATCGGAGTACCTAAGAATATAAATGTTATTGAAAAGGGAACCGATAAGACAAAAACGCCTCTGGTAACGATAGATGAGAGCGGTACCTTCACCGAGCACCGGTACGGCGATATCGACTATGATTCGATGTTCTCACACAATGCATATGACACCATGAGAAATCAGATGTATTGCTACTCCAAGGAGGAGAACATAAAGAGTATCATCTCGAGACGTGTCCCGAGGGGTAAGATAATATACAACACTCTCCTTGATGTCTGCAATTGCGATGCATGTCAGGCAGCCGCACGCGAGGAGGGAACCGAGATGGGCGCTTACTTCCGCCTGATCCGTCGCGCGGCTCAGGAGAATCCCGACAAACGCATTACGATTCTTGCGATGAACAGGACCTTCAAGGCGCCGGTGTCGAGTCTCGGCTCGAATGTCGATGTTATCATCTGCGACCGTAAGCTCTGCTCGGCGCATTCGATAGGCGACAGCTCGTGCCCCGTCAACCGCGCGTTCGCGGAGAATCTTGCCGCATGGAAGAAGCTGTGCGGCAGCGTATCGGTCGTAGATTTTACCTCCGATTATTTCTACTTCCCGAGTACCTTCCCGAACCTCTTCGTTATGCGCGAAAATGCCGCATACTATAAGGCTCAGGGGGTAAAGAACGTCTATATGCAGTTTGATACCAAGATGGCCGACCTCGAGTTCGTCGATCTGCGCTGCTACCTTGCGGACGCATTGCTGAAGGATCCCGGAATGAGCGAGAGCCGCTATTCCGACATCATGAATAAGGCGATCGCTTATTACTACGGTGCGGAGAATGCGGATTCTATCCGCGCATATATCGACCTCTCGACCGAGGCGTCAAAGGCGAGCGGATGCTTTGATATCTACTCGCGCCCCGAAAAGGTCATTCCCGCCAAGACCGGAGTCGGAAACGGCATCGACGCATACGACTTGACCTTTGCAAAGGCGGCATATAAGCTCTGGAATGATATCCTGCCTTATCCGTCGACTGCAGTTTGCGCGCGCAGCAGATATTCACTCGCAATATCGAGCCAGTATATGTCGAGCGCGGAGAATCATGCAAAGATGCAGTTCTACACATATGTTTCTCAGATAGCTGATCCCGCAGACCGTACCGCGGTTGCGCGTGCGGTGATGGGCAAATAAATCGTTTATCCGTGAGTAGGGCTGACGGATGACATCTTGTCGCTGCTGCATTGTTCCCTGAGGCCGAAGTAGTATTGCCGCGACACCGCCGCACCTATGCTGCGATTACGGCATTTGAATGCCGACGCAATAAGGGTGCGGGCTGTCGCGGCGGTACGTGAAAGGAATTGGTATGATTAAAAAAAGCAAATACGGAAAAATGAGCAGGCTGCTGTCCGCCGTAATGGCGGCGGTAACGCTCTCCTCAGGCTTTGCTGCTCTTTCGGTATCGGCGGACGACCGGGCGGTCGGCGTCGTGCTCTATGTCAGTCCGAGCGGAGACGACTCCGCAGCAGGAACTCTCGGTGCCCCCCTGCGTACTCTCGAGGGTGCTCGTGACGCGGTCAGAGAGCTGCGGAGGGACGGCGATCCCGAGGGCGGCATTACGGTGTACCTGCGTGAAGGTGTGTATTATCAGCCTCAGACGCTTGAGCTTACCGAGGAGGACAGTGCAACCGAGACCTGCCAGATAACATATGCGGCATACAACGGCGAGAGCGTTACTGTCACCGGCGGATATTCGCTCGATCCGTCTAAGTTTACCGAGACCGGCGACGACGTGAAGGCGCGCCTTGTCGATAAAAAGGCAAAGGAAAAGGTACTTGCATACGACCTCAAGGCGGAGGGCTTGGATTATTCCTATATCGCCACTAATCTCACCGGCGGAACGAGGATAGACAGCCGTCTCTACTACGACGGATTGCGCGGCTGGACCGGCAGATATCCGAACGACGACCGTGCGGCATATGCATATGTCCAGTTCGGCGAGGAATTTACCGGCGATAGCTTTATTGATCCTACCGGAAGAGTTGCCGAGTGGTCGAAGGACTCTATTGCCGGGGCACGGATGTACGGCAACTTCAACATCGACTATGAGACCTCGAACGGAAAGGTCACCGGATATGATCCTAAGACTGACCGTGTCACTTTCTCTTCGGAGACAAGTACGAAAAGCACCGGAAGATTCTTCTATTATAATGTTATCGAGGAGATCGACTCCGTCGGTGAATATTATATAGATGAAAATACCGGCATGCTGTATTTCTACGCGCCGGATAACTACCGCGATATAGATATCCGCTTTGCGGTCTGCCGCGACAATGTTATCAGTGCAAAGGTCGATTACTATACCTTTGACGGACTTACCATCGAGTGCGGAGTAGACAACAACATGCTGCTCGAGGGCGACAAAAATACCGTACAGAACTGCCTTATCCGTGACTGTGCCGATGCCGGAGTTCGATTTATCGGCTCGGGAACAACTATATTCAATAACGAGCTTTATCATATCGGAGGAACTGCCGTGTCGGGCAGAATGCCGAATACCGTCTATATGACGCATTCGGGCACGCTTATCGACAATAACCTCATCCATGATTATGCGGAGATCTACCGTACCTATAATGCCGGCATCGGCATCGGCGAGGTTGCTCCCGGATTTGACGGCGGATACGGAATGACCGTAACTCATAACGAGATCTATAACGGTCCGCATCTTGCTCTGAGCTACCTCTGCCGCGACGCGCTGTTTGAGTATAACTATATTCACAATGTCTGCTATGAGGCGGGCGATGCCGGTGCGGTCTATGACGGAACATGGCTCTCTAACGGAATGGTATTCCGAAACAATGTCATTAAGGATATAAACAATAAGTTCAACAAATTTATGAATCCCCGCGGATATTACTGCGATGATTCCGGCGGAGGAAAATCGGTATATTCGAATATTATCGTCAATGTCGACGGCACCGGTATAGCTACGAGCGGTCAGGATAATGATATCCGTGACAATATACTGATTTATGCCGGAAAGGAAGACGGCAAATCGAGTATTTATACCGATTCGCGTTCGTACTACAAGCTCCCCGGCGCTGGGATGTCCGGTTGGACAACGAGTGCTATATTCAATGTCTCGAGCCTGAACGGACTCTGGGCATGGCTCATGCACCCGGGACTCAATCCGGCATACGGTGTCGAGCAGTGGGCTTATCGCTATCCGTGGACGATGCTGCTCAAGACGACAAATGTTTATGACCGAGAGGATAGATTTGTCTCCTATGCTTACGGCGATTCCAAGGTAAGACAAAACATGATCTATCCGTCGTCCCATAATATCTTTACTACCCCCGAATCCCGCGAGCTGATATATTTCAGAGACAATTATTTCTTTGATAGCTATTCCGAATTCGGCTTTGCGGATGCAAACGGCGGCGATTATACCGTTGCGGATAATGCCCCCATCTTTGAACTCTATCCCGGTTTTAAACCGTGCGATTTTGCAAATGTCGGCAGACGAGAGGTCGCAGCCGACAGCTGATACTGCGTTTTCATGTGTTTCCTTGGGCAGTGCCGTATCCGCATAGGCTTCAGATCATACCTGCTGTCCTATGCGGATGCACGGCGGCTTGCCGGGAGTGTAATTTCGCCTTGCGCATCATGCCGAATGCGATCGGCTGTACGATCTGCACGAATCGGTCGGCGCTATGATGACGGCGGGACGGCATTCTCTTCGTCGATCTCGCGACGCGTAATAACGGTTTGATAGATATGTAAAAAACGGCTTGGAAACCGGAAAAATAAATTCTTGAAAGGCAATTTGTCATGAGAAAAAGAAAGTTTGAATTAAAGCGCACCGCAGCTGCTTTTCTTGCGGTAGTTACGATGGCGCTTACCGCTGCGGCTGTACCGTCTGCCGCTGCGGATGCCAAGGGCGTCGAGCTCTATGTCAGTCCGAGCGGTGACGACTCTGCAGAGGGAACCGTCTCTGCGCCGCTCCGTACGCTCGAGGGTGCGCGCAACGCCGTAAGAAAGCTGCGTGAGGGCGGCGGTCTCGAGGGAGGCATTACCGTATATCTGCGCGAGGGTGTGTATTATCAGCCGCAGACGTTCGAGTTTACCTCAGCCGACAGCGGAAGTGAGGACTGCCCCATCACATATTCCTCATATAACGGCGAGAGCGTGACGATTACCGGCGGTGTTACACTCGATCCGGATAAGTTCACCGCGCCGAGCGACGAGATAAAGGGGCGTCTGCAGAGCGATGACGCAAAGGCAAATGTTGTGGCTTACGATCTCGGCGCAGACGGTGTTGACACCTCGGCTATCAGAACGACGCTCGGCGGATCGGTCCGCATCGACTCCAGACTCTTTGTCGACGGCGAGCGTGCGTGGCCGGGCAGATTCCCGAACTATGTTGTCCGCGATGCGAGCTACAAATACTTTGACACTCCTTCAGGAAGAACCTTTGTCGATATCGACAACCGCGTTAAGAATTGGAAGTCTGTCGATGGCGCTATGATGTACGGCATGTTCGGTACCGATTGGGTCGATTCCTACGCATACGTTACCGGATATAATGCATCGACAAATACCGTTACCATTTCAGGCAGCGAGAATCCGTCAAAGAGCGGAAGATATTTCTTTTATAATGTTCTTGAGGAGGTAGATACCGTCTGCGAGTACTATCTCGACAACGAGACGGGTATACTCTATCTCTACGCTCCCGAGAACTATAAGAGCGTTCCGATCCGCTTTGCTGTCTGCCGCAACTATGTTATGACAGCACAGGTAGATTATTATACCTTCGACGGTATTACGTTCGAATGCGGCGTTGATTCGCTTATTTCACTTAACGGAAATCATAATACTTTCAAGAATTGCATTATCCGCAACTGCTCGGAGTCCGGTCTTGACTTTGTCGGTGACGGAAATGTCTTTTACAACAACGAGCTGAGCTACATCGGCGGCGGCGGAATCTCCGGTGAGATGAGCAATACCGCAGAGATGATACATTCTCAGACGGTCATTGACAATAACCTTATCCATGACTATGCAGAGCTTCACCGTGTGTATAATGCGGCTATCGGCATCGGTCAGGTAAAGCCCGGACATGACGGCGGCTTCGGTGTTACCGTATCTCACAACGAGATCTATAACGGTCCGCACCTTGCGCTGAGCTATCTCTGCCGCGACGCACTGTTCGAGTATAACTATATTCACGATGTCTGCTACGAGGCGGGCGACGCGGGCGCGGTCTACGACGGAACATGGATCTCCAACGGCATGGTATTCCGCAATAATATCATCAAGGATATTCATTCCTCCTATTCGCGTGATTCGAGGATCGAGTCCTTCCTTAACCCGCTCGGCTACTACTGCGATGACTCCGGCGCCGGAAAGCATGTATATTCCAATCTGTTTATCAATATAGACGGTGCGGCTATCGCGACAAGCGGTCAGGATAACAATATCCATGACAATATAATCATCAGCGCAAATAAGAATGCCGGCGGTTCTGCGTCTATCTCCGCAGACTCCAGAAACTATTATAAGTTCCCGAACGACAGCGTAAACGGCTGGGAAAATATCACCGTATACAATCCTGCAAGTCCGAACGGTCTTTGGGTATGGTTCTACAATACCGCCTTTAACCCGTCCTTCGGCACCGAAAAGTGGGCGTTCAGCTATCCGTGGACTATGCTCGTAAAGACGACAAACGTATACGATATATACGATCTGTTCGTTCCTTACGCATACGGAGACTCCAAGGTGAGACAGAATGCGCTCTATCCCTCGACTGCGGGTATCGGTGCAACAAAGGAATTTTCGAACCACGTCGAGACGAGAGATAATGTGGCATTCGGCGTTATCTCCGATTTCGGCTTTGCGGATTACGAGGGCGGCAATTACGCCGTTTCGGACGATGCCAATATTTATACCGCGCTTCCTGGCTTCAAGCCCTGTGATGCTGCGAATGTCGGCAGACGCGCGGCAGGCTGAACAGCGCTGCATTATTCGGATCGTTAAGAGAGTCGGCTGCCGTGCGGCGACGGTTGCCGCACGGCTGTCTCGCTCTATGTGTATACGGCATAATCTGTATCTCCGCGCAGCGGCAGAGCCGGCAGCGGCTGAGCCGTTTCCGCATGCCTCGGGCGCTTTGCGGATGTAACCGGATTGTGTGCAAATTATCCGTTTAATATAATATCGGCATAATGTAATTTTTCGTTTTTTGCTCAGACCTTGGTCCAAAACGGCAAAAAACACAAAATTTTTTTGAAGAAATTTTGCGTAACCTATTGCAAAAAACACAAAAAAATTGCATAATATATATGGGCTTGTTTACTGTGTCATTCGGAGCATGTCTCTCGGGCTCATTCGTACATAATACTTTTTTAAAAGGAGAAGATCACCATGAAGAAATTTGTTCTGTTTGCCATGGCGGCAGCTCTCTGTCTCTCCATGCTTATCGTACCGGTAAGTGCGGGAGCAAACCGCGATGCCGCTCTGAAGTGGACACCTGTGATCGACGGTAAGATCGACGAGGCGTACCTTCAGTCCATCTCGATAGATCACGAGTTTCCGTCTGTAAGAAGCAGCGAAAATTACTGGGGCAGCGGTAAGTTTGCATTTACCGATGCCGCAGAGGGCGTTGTAGGCTATAACACCGCATACGGTTGGGATGCCGCAGCAACCTCCTACATCCTCTGGGATGACACAAGCGTCTATGTCGCAGTTCGCGTTACCGATGACGATGTTACCGGTGTTTCCGATGCGAAGTACGCAGAGGCGGTTGCCGACCTCGGCGACTACGGCCTTTGGCTCACCGACCAGATCACCTGCTACCTTACCTATAAGGGCATGACCTCCACCATCCGTGTAGAGGCTCTCGGCAGATACGGCGCAGAGTGGGATGGCGACGGCTACGAAGGATGGGTAGATTGGGCTCGTTGGCACAGCCAGGATCCTAACCGCGAGGACGGTCTCTATGCAGTTTCCTATACAAGCTACGGCTATATCGTAGAAATGAAGCTCCCGCTTAACGCGAGTGTTGCTCCAAAGCTCCTCAAGGACGGCGGTAAGTTTGACTACGGTCTTTCTATCTGCGATATCCCGCTCAACTTTGAGTACGGTCTCCATCAGGGCAAGCTTGCAGAGGGCATTGAGGAATACGGCTTCAACGTGAATGATTTTATGATGATGGATGATGTCGGAACCTACGGCGGAGGCAAGTATAAGATCAAGCTATCCGAGCAGACTCCCGATACCTCTAAGTTTATAACTCCGGATGGCGCAGGCACAAATGAATCTACCGGAACCAAGCCTGCAGGCGCAAGCACCGCTCCCGGCGGAGCTGCAACTACCGGCGGAGCTGCAGCTACCGGCGATACGGGAATAATCGTTGCCGCCGCTACACTTCTCGCTGCAGGCGCATTCATTGCTATCAAGAAGCACAGATAATTTTCGCCTTAATAAAATGCGATGCGGAGTGAGCAAATCTTGCGCGAGCCGCAGATCTCTCTCACGCACGGGCGAATGCCCGGAACTCAGATAACATAATATGATATTAAGCACGGTCGGGCTCGACGCATTCGGCTCGACCGGGGCTTGAGGTATGCATACGGCATGCCGGGCCCGCGCTTAAAATACACAAAGGAGCAAAGAAAATGAAAAAGACAATCGGTGTGATTATGGCTGCTGCAATGCTGGCTTCATCGGCAGTTGCATTCAGCTCTTTCGCAGATGGCGCAGAGGGTACCGGCGGAGAGGAGAAGACCTACTCCGATTACGTGCTTAACTGCGGCGATGAAAAGCCTGTTATCGACGGTGAGATTGATGCTGGATATTATCAGTCTTACCGTATCAAGCACGAGTTTAACCAGACTTACAGCCCCGAAAAGGACGGTGAGCATAAGCTGTGGCCGAGCGGAAGATATGAGGTCCGCGATCCGATCGAGGGATCTGATGAGACTGAATTGAACTATGCTAAGACAGCAGAGGTTGTTAAGCAGTATTTTGCAAATGATCCCGCAGAGGCTACCTCTTACTTCCTTTGGTCCGGCAACTATCTGTATGTTGCTATCGAGGTCAAGGACAGCTCTATCGGAATGATCACCGATGAAAAGTATGAGATGGCACTTGCTAAGGGTATCGATGATGCCGGACTTTGGCTCATTGATGATGTAATGCCTTACTTCACATGGCCCGGAGATGGTATGAACTCTACCTTTAAGGCTGTTGTCGATGCAGGCGCACATTGCGGCTATGTTGACGGTGATGTTTGGGTAGGCTGGAACAGATGGAGCCGTGATGAGAAGGGCGCAGCAAAGACCAACGGTCACTACGCTAACGAGGAGGACGGACTTTGGGCTGTTCATATTACCGATGAGGGTTATAATGTAGAGATGGCATTCCCGGTCGATCCCTCTATCGTTAATACCATTTTCTGTGACTATGACGATAACAATAATAATCCTATAGGTATGCTCAAGTATAGCCTTTCGCTCTGCGATGTACCTGAGGACTTCAAGTATGGACTTGATCAGGGCGAGCTTGCTAACGGCAAGAAAGTCGAAGGCTTCCAGTCTGATGACTTTATCGTCCTCAATGATTTCGGCGAATGGAACGCTCCGAAGAACATAATTAAGTTCTCTACCGAGAAGGTCAAGATCGAGGATCCGGTTATCATCGGCGACGTAAACAACGACGGTTCTGTTGACACAGCCGATCTTGTTCGTCTTATGAAGTATATCGCAGCAGACGGCGAGGGCATCGAGGCTATCAATACCGATATCAACGGCGACGGCGAGACCAATTCCGCAGACCTTATCCGTCTCATGAAGATCATCGCCGCAGGTGATGTGGCATAAACCTCGTACACCGAGTCGGTGTCTGAGACTGCCGGCGCAGATGCATAAATAAAACTATATCGTAAGCCTCTCTACGTCGGAATTTACGACAATTGATAGGATTCCGATATGAGGTATGATACTGTTATGATTAAAAGAACGATTTCGGCAGTACTTGTAATAGTGCTTGCCATAGCCGCCATGACGATGTCCGCGGTGGCTGTAGGCGCTCCGACCATTTCGGTCGGAGCAGCCTCAGGCAACCCGGGCGATACCGTTACGGTAACGCTGTCGATTGAAAATAATCCCGGAGTTTGTGCAATGATACTGACTCCCACATACGATACTGCCGCACTCCGCCTTGACGGCGCAAAGCTCTCCGATGATTTCGACGGAATGCTTGAGTGCGTCAATAAGATCGTATGGATACATTCCGGCGGCGATTCGCAGAATAACGGAACATTTTTGACGCTCTCTTTTACTGTCCTTGACAGTGCAAGAGCCGGTGACTCAAAGATCTCGCTTACATACTCGAACGGCGATATCTGCAACTGGGATGAAAAGTATGTGGATTTTGAGATCGTGTCCGGAAAGATAGAGATCCTATCCGACGGAACCGGTACGGTCGCGTCTACCGCTTCTCCCGATTCCGAGACGAACGGTGACGGCAGCGCCGCTACCGATAAGTCCGCTCCCGCGACCGATAAGGCCGCAGTCACAGATTCGGATACAGCTTCGGATTCCGATGCTGTATCAAAGCCCGCCGGCAAGACAGATAATACGGCTCTCATTGTATTGGTAGTCGCTGTTGCGCTTGCTGCGGTCGTTCTGGTATGTATTGTTGTTCGGTCAAAGAAAAAGGGAAAGACCGGTGAAGATACTGCCGTATCGAAGCCTAAGGAAAATCCCGATTTCGTTTCCGATAGCGCTCCCAAGCAGGAATCGCTTCCGGAAGAGAATGCCGAGTCCGACGCTGACGCGTCGAACAAGGATGAGAAATCGGATTCCTGATCTCATCGCCGAACACACGTAACGAGTGTTTTTGTCATTTGTATTTATTTGATGCTTGACAAACCGTTACAAAGAGGGTATTATATACTCAGTCGGTATGTTTACCGACCCCAAATCTTGAATAGTACGGCATATGCTGTATTATTATATCTAATAGCTGGTTTCCCCGGGGGTTTTTCTTCCGGATACCGGGCAGGGGCAGTTCGCGCATGTTGCTGCTTCGGTGCACGAAACCAAAGCCATCCGATTTAAATCTCCTGCTTTGCAGGAAACTATGGAGGACAAAAATGAAGAAGTTTCTTTCTATTGCAATGGTAGCAGTTATGCTCGTAGCTCTCTGCTCTACCGTATTCGCAGCTGACGGAGCCACTATGACCGTCGGAACCGTTGATGGTTACAGAGGTGAGAAGGTTGTCGTTCCGGTAGTTGTTTCTAACAACCCCGGTATCGCAGCTGCTACCGTTACTATCACTTATGACACCAATAACCTCAAGCTCAACAAGGTTGAGACCGGTGCTGACTTCCCCGGCCTTCTTGAGAGAAGCGCTAAGATCGTTTGGGTTACTTCTGCAACCGACGATGACGGCAACAAGATTGACGTAACTGCTAACAGCGCTATCTTCAATCTTACCTTTACCGTACTTGACACTGCTGCAGACGGCAACTACCCGATCGAGCTCACTATCGCTGAGCGCGGCGGCGCTACCAACCTCGCAGAGCAAAACGTAACCTTTACCGCTGTTAACGGCGCAATCAAGGTTGCTGAGAAGCCCGCTATCACTACTCCCGCGCCCGCACCTGAAACTACAACCGCAGCTCCCACAACCGCAGGCAACAGCGGCAAGAAGGATTCTCCTAAGACCGCTGACGCTGGTGTTGCAGTTGCAGCAGTTGCTCTCGCAGCAGCAGCTTGCTTCGTAGCTACTAAGAAGAGAAAGTAATTTCGCGCGAATATACTTTCACTTTTTAAATTCCGGTCGCTGCTCCGTGCCTACGGGCACGGAGCGGTTACCGAGTTCAGTAATAGGACAAAAAATCATGAAAAAAATTGTTTGCGCAGTGATGGCTGCTTTGCTCGCAGCACTTACCTTTGCGGCGATTCCTGCCGGCGCAATGTCTACCACAAATGACGCTATACTCAAGTATACACCTACCATCGACGGAAAGCTCGATGCGGCGTACCTTGAGTCGTACTACTCAACGCATAATTTTGACGGAGAGAGAACGAGCGATAATTTCTGGGGCAGCGGTAGATATGAGTTTACCGATGAGGCTAAGACCGTCACGGCTTACGGCTTCGATTGCAAGGCTACGTCGTACTTCCTTTGGGATGATGACAGCCTTTATATCGCTATCCGTGTGACCGATGATGATTACGGTGTCGTTGATGATGCTCATTATGCCATGGCTTGTGAGGACACAGGCGGATGGGGACCGTGGCTTCAGGATGGCTGCATGGTCAATCTTTCCTATAAGGGAATGAACTTCCGTATTCTTGCCGACCGTGCCGGAAGATATATTTCGGTATTCAGAGAGGCAAACTACGGTGAGGCTGTATGGTGCGATCTGTATAGCTGGTTTGAGCATGATAAGAACGCTCAGGATGGGCTGTTCTGCACATCTCAGACTAAAGACGGATACCTGGTCGAAATGAAGGTGCCGGTCTCTGCAAATTACCGTGATAAGGTACTCAAGGATGGCGGCAGCTTTAAGTACAGCATTACCTGCATCGACAGCCCTGCCGATGCGAAGTACGGACTTGATCAAGGGCTTTTGGCTGAAGGCATTGAAAAGGAAGGCTATAATCTTGATGACTTTATGGTCATGAGTGAAGGTCGCAACAATATCGACGGTTCGCCGAGCATTAAGGCTAAGCTGTCGAGCGCAACGCCCACTGCTAAGAGTGACACTGTCGTTGATGATAGCGGCAACGTTATTAAGAACGACGGCACGAAGGGCACTACCGGCGTAAGCGGAGCCGCCAATAACAATGGCTCAGCTCAGACCGGAGATGCCGGAATTGTTGTCGGAGCAGCAACCCTTCTTGCGGCTGCTTGCTTCATAGCAATCAAAAAACATAGATAATTAAATATCATAAAGAACCTTTACATCAGCGCGTCCGCCGTTTGGCGGTGATGTAAAGGTTTTTTGTTTTTTCTGACATTAACAATAGAATATAAAAGAATGGACGGCACGGCTGCATTTTTTTTGCTGCAGCGTGCTTTGTAGCTATTAAAAGCACAGGTAAAAAGCACGCATAAAAGAAGCATACGGAAAGCCTTTGTGTCATGACCGTAATGGTCGTGATACAAAGGCTTTCTTGCTTGATTTGGTTTTATTATTTGTTTTGCTGCTGCAAAAAACTCTCGGTCGACTCAGACATCGGCGCGCTTGCCGTAGCGTGTCTCGAGCGCGTGGCGGAGCACCGGGTAGAGGCGCTCGGACATCAGGCGGTAGCCGATATCGTTCGGATGGAGCATATCGCTCGTACAGGCAAATCTTCCGTCCTCGCCGTAGGTCTTGCTGCCGTCGATGAAATAGACATTCTTGTCTCCGTCGGCGATCGCATTGCGGTAGGTGCGGCGGATAATGTCGCGGCGCTCGAGCATTTCGTACTGATGCCACGGGTCTGCCTTGCTTATCATAATAATAGGAAGATCGGGATGGGCCTCGCGGACGGTGCGGAAAAAGGGCTCGTGTGTGCGTCGGAGATCGTCGGCACACTCGGCATTGTGGTCATAATCGTAGACAAAGACCGACATATTCTGCTTTGTTATGAATTCAGCCATCTTCGGCTCGCCGAAAGCAGAGCCGGAAAAGCCGAAATTGACGAAGTCGGCATCGACCCAGCGCGCGGTATATGCGACGAAGTTACATGAGGGGTGGGTTGCAGTGCAGCCCTCGGTTATTGACGAGCCGTAGTAGAACACGGGTGTCTGATAGGTGTAGGGCGTGGGCGGGAGCAGCTTCGCGTCGTCGTCGATGGCAAGCTCAAGATCCTCGATTGCCTCGTTTCTCGGGAAGTATATCGTGTAGTCCTCCATCGTTCCGGGGAGCTCGATGGTGCGTTCGCCGACGAGCGTTCCGAAAGCCGGGGGTACGACAAGACCGATATATTCCGCATCTCTTACGCCGCGGCCGCGTATAACGTCGCATGCGGCTGAGCCGACAATGGTGAAGTTAGTATCACTGGTGCAGGATTGCAGGGTAGAGCGAAGATACAGCTTCTTTGAATTTGTGCGGAAGCGCACTCTGCCTCCGGTAGCGCGGATGCCCATCATATCGATCCAGTCGCTGACCTTGCCCCACAGCTCCTCCGGCATCTTCCAGAGGTGCCCCTTGTGGTAGTCGGACAGCAGTCCGTTTATTTCGATGGGTGCTTCATAGATTGAGATCTGTCTCATTTTTCCTCTTCCTTTCGGATAAATATCTGCGGATAATATCGTATATAAGCTCGATAGCGGCTCTGCCGTATCGGCTGTGATGTTGAAGCTTATTGATGCATGATGCGGACGGAGCCGACCGTAAAATATAGAATGGCAGACCGAAAGCCTGCGAAGTACGAGTCAAGAGTCTGCAGTGAGGTGTCGGAGGATTAAAGCGTGCGGCAATCAAGCCCAAGAAAATAGCGTGAGCCGGCTGCGGTATTAAGATGCACGGTACCGTCCGAGACCGATGCTTCTGCTCGAAGTGATGCGCTTGTTGCACTGCATGCCCGGAGTCCCTGTGCGCTCAGCACGCATTCTCCGTCGATGTGCGAGTCTACGGTGACACGGCGAACTGCGCCGTCTATCCATTCAAGGTCGACGGTGTATCCGGCGCAGCGTAATCCGCTTGCCTTGCCGGTGCTCCACTCCTCCGGCAGTGCCGGCAGCAGATTGATAACTCCGTCGTGCTCTGTAAGGATCGACTCGGCGAGTGCCGAGATGTCGCATAGCCGACAGCCGGACGGCTGCAGCCCTGCGGGCAGCTTCAGTCCGTTCCACAGCTTTTGTGTCGGGAGTGGAAGCACGCCCGCCGATGATATGAGCAGATTTCTGCCGAGATTGAAGTAAAGCATAGGTACGAGCGAGCGATATCTGCCGGCACGGTAGCCCGAGAGCAGTGCATCGAGTGTCAGCGCTGAGGATTCTCTGCGCTCTGCCTCAGAGGCTGCAATGTTTATATCGCATACTCCGAATAGCTCTGAATATACCTTTTTGTGCTCTGTGAACGCCGCCTCGTAGCTCCCGCACTGAAAGGCGGGAAATATACTGTCGGTCCGAGCGGCATCCGAGACGGAGACGGCGAGATATGCTGTCAGTGTTTTTGCTCCGCTGACGGTGAGTGAGTCCACGTCAGCCTGTATCTTTCCGTCGGTCGACTCTATATGCAGTGCCGTGACAAAACGGCAGCCGCTCGCGATGCCCTCCGCCGACAGTGTGCCGGCTGCGGAATCAGCACGGTAGACGGCATCGGGATCTGCCGGTATTTCGGACAGCCGCAGCTGCCACGTTATCGGTTTTGATGCCGAGAGTCGGATGCAGAGATTACCGAGTTCTCCGTGAGACGCGAAGAACTCGCGCTTAACAATGAGGCTTCCGATAGCTCTTCCGGATTTGACGGCGGCGTTTCTCAGATCAAGCTCACGTGCAAATTCTCCGCCGGATATCGGAGAGCCGAAAGCATCAAGCTCGGTGAGCGACAGCACACCTGCGGGCATTGCAATGCCGGCTTCGAGAGGCGCGGTGTCACCGTCGGTCGGCAAACCGTCTGCCGCTGCACCGTATGGAGTGCCGCTTTCGGGCATTCCTCCGAGCAGCATGTGTGCACGGCTCAGCAGCATGCGGGAGCGCAGCGGCTCCTCGGGTGCACGCTCTGCGCATACGGCGCTGTACAGCTGTGCGTGAGAGAGCATTACCCGTTCCGTTTCGCGTTCGGTCCCGCAGATATTTGCGGCGATTCTGCCGTTGCCGACGGTCAGACCGTCGTATGAGTCGGTCGCCGGTCGGTTGTATTTCATAACGAGAGTGCTTTCACACTCCGTGAGTCCGAGTGATTCCTTTTCCTTCATCGGGTTAAACCTCCGTAGGGCAGGGTGCCGAGCAGGCGGCACGGGTCTTACCCATGGCGCGTGTCGGCGTGACAACCGCTGTGTGTCGAATTGATACCGTCGAATTATACCATGACTTAACCGCATTGTCAAGGAAATACAGAACAATTTTCCATCATATTTATTATATAGTGAATTTTGCACGATATATGGCGATTTTTTGCTTGCCGTGAGACGGAGCTGCGCTGCGCCGATGACCGCATATTTGCGATATAATCGACGTTTGTGCGGGCAAAACCGGGGAGTGCAAATCGTGCGGTATAAAAACGGGTGAAAATTGTTATATTATTGTTCTATAAAAGTTATAGAAAATTACATTTTTAAGTGATACTATAAGTGTGACGTAGTGTAATGTCGGGCTTTAACGACAGGCCCTTCTGCGGTACGAATAACGGTCAGAATGAGAGAACTAAGATGAAGAAAAAAAGACTCCTATCCCTTATCCTCGCCGCCCTTACCGTATCTGTGACACTTGCCTCGTGTGTTGGGCAGACAGGCGAAGACGAGACGACAGCCGACGCTGAAACGACCGTCGGTGATGAGACCCCGGATGAACTTGTACGTCAGCTCTACGGCGAGCGCGATTACGGCGGGCGCAAGCTCCGTATTCTCGCGGTCGGCGCAGGCGCGCAGTGGTACAATCTTATCGGCAGCGAAGCCAACGAGGTCTGGTTTGAAGATGCCGGCTCGGATCTGCTTCAAAAGTCGGTATACGAGCGTAACAAAAGCTCCGAGCAGCTCCTGAATATGGAGATAGTCCCGATGTGGTGTAACTCGTCACAGGAGGTTCGCGAAAAGGTAGTCTCCGCCGCGCTTGCGAACATAGATGATTTCGACGTTTCATTTGCATCGCTCCCCGAGCAGATGACTGCTGCGGCGAACGGCGCTCTGCTCAATTTGAACGACTACGATTCCTTTGACGGCACGCATAGCTGGTGGAACGAAAAGTTCGTTAAGAATATCACACTTTTCGGCACGGATATCTACGTTATCGCGGGAGCGATAAACATATGGGACGACTGCTCTATCGAGGCGCTTATATTCAACAAGGACTATATCGAGCGCCACGGCTGTGACGATCCTTATCAAATGGTCTTTGACGGAGAGTGGACTATCGACAATCAGCGCGTGCTGATGAAGCAGTGCACCGCGGATGTCAACGGCGATCAGGATATGGACGATGCCGACAACTGGGGTGCAAGCGGAATAGGAATTATTCTGTATTCCGGATTATACGGGCTCGACACCGGAATAACCCGGATGAACGAGGACGGCTTTCCCGAGCTGACCTGCACGACGGAAGAGCATATTACCAAGGTGCAGTCGTATTTTAATACCGTAATGAACAGCGACGCTCTGTATCAGCAGGGCATTAACGGCGAAAAGACGTATTATGATATGTTTACGGACGGGCAATCGGCGCTTATGATGGCGAATCTTACGAGTCTGTTCGGACTGCGCAATATGGAGGATGAGTACGGAATCCTTCCTCTCGCCAAGTACAATGCCGAGCAGCTCGATTATACAGGCAAAAACAACAGCGATTTTTATACCTGCTATGCCGTACCGAAGAGCTGCACCGACCCGGATTTTGCGCTTACCGCACTCGAGGTCATGAGCGGATATTCGGTAGATACGCTCGATTATAACCTGCATGAAATTCTCTTTGCATCAAAGCTGACTCGCGACCGCGAGTCGAGACAGGTCCTTAAGATATTGCAGAATACCATTTCGTTCGACTGGGCATATGTCGGCGACTGGAGAGGAAATCTTGTCTCCATCTACGATCTCAAGGCGGGGTGGCCGTTTACGCTCGCTTCGCGACTCGAGTCGGAGGTCGACTCGGCTCAGGCTCGGCTCGATAACATGATAGAGGGCTTTGCCGGTCGCTCGGGCGGCTGATTTTCCCGTGAGCATCGTGCTCGACCTCGGCGGCTGCTCGGCGGTCGGACATGAGCACCATATTTGAAAATTTCCCCCCTAAAAGGAGAAATTAATATATACCAATCCGGCATGCCGCACAGCGGCGTACCGAAAACTACCAGGAGGAAAAATGAAGAAATTTAACAGACTTGCGTCACTCGCTATGGCGGGACTCGCAGTTGCCGCCTGCCTCGCATCCTGCGGGGATGACAGCGGCAATAAGGGTACGGAGACAACAACGGCTTCCGGCGCAAGCGACAGCAACAGCACCGTTGATAAGGTTAAGGATCTCTACGGCAGCCTTGACTACAGCGGTCGGAAGTTCCGCATTCTCGCCCTCGAAGCAGGCGAGCAGTGGTATAACTTTATCAGCGATACCGCAAACGAGGTATGGTTTGAGGACGCCGGCTCTGACGTTCTTCAGAAGGCAATCTACGAGCGTAACGATCAGACTCAGAAGCTCCTCGGCATAGAGATCGAGCCCGTATGGGGCGGCGGTTCCGAGAATATCTATAAGCGTCTTGTTCAGGATACCGCAGCGGGCGTTGACGACTACGATGTGGCGTTCCTTTCGCTTGCAAACGCACTTACCGCAGCTCAGGGCGGTACCACAATGAACTTCAACAATACCGAGACCTTCGATCCTACTCACAAATGGTGGGACGAGAAGTTCATCAAGGAGTGCACTCTCTATAATGAGGATCTGTACGCTGTTGCAGGAGCCCTCAACATCTGGGACGACTGCTCCAACAACTGCTATATCTTCAACAAGGATCTCCTTGAGAAGTACGACGTTGACAGCCCCTATGACTCTGTATTCGACGGCACTTGGACGCTCGATACCCTCGTTGAGGATATCAAGAAGCTGACCGTTGATGTAAACGGTGACCAGGATTTCGACGAGAACGATAACTGGGGTATCGGTACCTACGCCAACGGTGTAAGGTTTGCACTTTGTGGCTTTGACGGCGGTATCGCCAAGATGGCAGAGGAAGGCTATCCCGAGATAGTCTGCAACAATGAGACGACCATTCAAAAGTGCAAGGATTGGTTTGACAAGGTAACTAACTCCGACTGTCTCTACAATCAGGGAGTAAACGGTACCACATCTTACGAGGATCTGTTTGAGCAGGGGCAGCTCGGCTTTGGTATGACCAACCTCACTCATCCCTTCAAGCTTCGTAATATGAGCGATGAATACGGTATTCTTCCCGAGCCTAAGTACAATACCGAGCAGCAGGATTATACCTCAACCGTTAATACTGCATTCTTTACTGCGTATGTTCTTCCCAAGAACTGCCAGGATCCTAACATGGCAGCTGCATGCCTCGAGGTTATGAGCGGCTTCTCCGTTGATACTCTCGACGACAGCCTCCACACCATTCTTTTCGGCTCTAAGCTCACCCGTGACCAGGAGTCGAGAAAGATTCTGACCATAATAAGCGAAACTATCTCCTTCGACTGGTCCGGAATCGGCGACTGGAACAACGGCCTTGCTGCATGCTTCGAGATGAGACAGGGCTCGTCCTTCACTCTCGCATCCAGCCTTGCTTCAACCGTTGACAGTGCACAGACCGGTCTTGACAGCATGCTCGAGTCGTTCTCCACACTTCAGTAATTTTTCATGCTTGCGGATCTGTATCCGGGCTGCCGTGATGTAAGCGGCGAGGATCGCGACGCTGCGTATTGTGCAGTGCCCCTACGCCCGATCGTATTGATTCGATAATATCGGAATAATAAAATCAAGCTCTCAGCACACGCGACATCCCCGAGCCGGGGGTCGGTCCGTGATATCGGACGGTATTGCGGGTGGGCGGCTGCGCGCCGCCCGTGTGCTGAATGCTTTCGCAGGTTTTTCGGTGTGCGAGCCTTCGCGCCGGAGAATCTGCGAAAACATACCGGCACAGACCGGGAGTTTTTCAGCCGTAACCGTTTTCGGCAATTCCGCTTTACGCTGCAATGCCCGCGCTGCGCCATATTCTATCGGCTCGGCAGACCATGCGGCGAAGCGGTCTCATCGCGCTCTTTTTCGCAGCTGTGCTGCGTCGGCGGGTGAAGAAACAAACAGCGCATATTACCGCAGCCGTCTGCTGCGGATAATCAAGTACATACCCGCAGCTGCGAGCAGGCGGCGTGTGTGAAAGGATGAAACACTAATGGAGCACTATCTCGTAAAAGAAAAGAAGCCTCTCCTGCGCTTTGTCGTAACAACAGGAGATCAGAGAAACCCAAGCAATGCCTTTGAGGCTGCTACCGCACTTACCGAGGTCATTCGCGTCATGTCCGGAGCAGAGACGCCTATTATAGCACCCGCCGATACTGCGGAGGGCGAGCAGACCTTTGTTATCGCAGTGACCGGCGACGGCACCGATCCGGAGCTCAAGCTCTCCGGCGACGCATTTTCCGTCAGCGTAAAGGACGGCAGTATTCGTATGAGCGCGGGCAATGCGGTGGGACTGTGGAATGCGGTCGGCTATTTTGCATCCGCTGTTCTCGGCTATGATGCCCATACCGGTGAGGAGCCGGAAAAGAAGGATACGCTTCCGTTGCCGGAGAACCTTACATATGAGTTTGCAGGCTCTCCCGCGCCTCAGCCTATCCCCGAGGTGGCTGATACCGGAGCTTTCAAGGTGAAGGTCGCAGGCAGCACATATTATGAGGAAATGCTCTCGCATAACTGCTATCTCTACCCGGAAAATGTTGTTCCCTGCCTGCTCTGGACCGAGACCTACAAGACCCTGCTTGCACGCGCGGTAGCCACCAAGCGTCTTGTATGGAATACCTCCGGAGAGTGCAAGTGCGAACCCTGCCGTCATCAAGCGGAGGAGACCGGTGAGCATGCATACGGCTTCTGTCACTGTCCGTCATGCAGCGCTGTTGCTGAGAAGGAGGGAACTCCCGCAGGCGCATATTTCCACCTTGTCCGTGATGCCGCAGAGCATCTTGCAAAGATAGAGCCCGACGCATATCTCACAATCGTTGCGACCGGCATTACCCTCGACCCGCCGAAGAAGCCGCTTGGAGATAATGTTCGCGTTATCGTAACCGATAAGCTGCTCTGCTCGTCTCATCCCGTCTCGCCCGATTCCTGCGAGAAGAATTCGGAATTTGCAAAGAAGCTCGCAGACTGGAAGAATAAGTGCGGCAGCGTTTGGGTGCTTGACTTTACTGCCGACTACTTCTACTTCCCGTCGCTCTTCCCGAATCTCGATATCGCCCGCAAGAATATCGCATACTATAAGCAGATAGGTGTTGACGGTGTATTTATGCAGTTCGATGAGATGCAGTCCGAGCTTGAGTTCGGCTCTTATCGCAAAGCAATGCTCGACCGCCTGCTTGCCGATCCCGATATGAGCGATGAGAAATACGAGGAGCTTAAGCGCGCTGCACTCATCAATATATACGGTGTTGATGCCGCAGACGGTGTACGCGAGTATATGGATGCGATCATCGAGCGCGCACGCGACGGCAGATGCTGGAATGTCCGCACACAGCCTCGCGATCTGCTGCCTCTCAAGCGTGAGGACGGCAGCTATGACCTTGACTTTGCACGCCGTCTCTACCGCATGTGGGAGAAGCTGCATGCACATCCCGAGGCGCTCGCAAAGAATAAGCTCTATATCGCTCGCATGCTCTACACCATGTATCAGGCAAATCAGCTCTCGTATTCCAAGGCTCAGCTCAACGAGTGGATGATGGATGCCATCGACATGAACGATCGCGGAAGAGCCATCGAGTATATCATCGCCGACTGATACGGCGCGGCGGTGCTTGCTCCCGGACGCAGTACCGACGCAACTATTCAAACATAAGGGGACCCCGCAGGGGGGAATATATAATGGAAAACAAAGAGACAACCATACTTTTTCAGGGAGACTCCATCTCCGACGGCGCAAGGTATAAGGATCCGCTCGCGCGAAAAGACCTCAACCATCAGATAGGTCATACCTTTATCTACACCATCGCCTCGACCTTCGGATATAAATATGCGGATAAGCATATCCGCTTTGTCAACCGTGCGTGCTCGGGCGATAATCTTGAGCTTATCTATGATCGCGCTGATGAGGATGTGTATCCCGAAAATCCCGATGTATTCAGCATTCTTGCCGGCTGCAACGACTACTACCTGTGGAAGGACGATCCCGACCACATGGAGGAGTTTGACGAGACCTATCGTAATATGTTCGACGATCTGCGCGAGCATAATCCCGATATCAAGCTCGTTATGTGCGAGCCGTTTGTAGCGCCCGTCACTCTTCCCGAGGATGAGTATAAGGCTCGCCGCACGATGATTGAGCAGGAGATAGAGCTCATGCACCGTATCGCAGAGGATTACAATGCAGTATATGTTCCGCTGCTGCGCCCGTTTGATGAGGCGACCAAGGTCCGTGAGGCATCCTATTGGATCTGGGACGGCATTCACCCTACCGAGGCGGGTCACGGACTTATCGCTCATGAGTGGGTAAAGGCGGTGCTCCCGTCGGGAATTCTCGGCTTCACCGAGTGATGCCTGCGGCAGAGTAAACGGATTGCGCATTTGCTTTCTGCTTTAAGCTGACCATGTCAGATTTTAGTTTGACCGTGCTTGAGATTGCTCAAAAATTTAGCATTTGATGCATACTGAAAATTCGGTGCGTGTTTGCCTCCCCTGTGCAAGGGGAGGGGGACCGCCGTAGGCGGTGGAAGGGCTGTTGGAAATCGAAAGTATGCAGCCAAGCTGCGAGTTCGTGACGATTTTTCTGCCATATCATAACTGATAGATATTGCAAGTTACTGTATGGCAGAAAAATTGTCACGAACCAAGTTTGATTAAAGATTTTCAAGTCACCAACAGCCCCTCCGCTTCGCTGCGCTCAGCACCTCCCCTTGCACAGGGGAGGCTTTCAATTGCTGAGCTTTTATTCATACCGTTAACTTAAATTTGATTTAAGTTCCCATTAAGTGTACTCAATCGAAAGCAGTCTGTTTAGTTTTTGTTCGATATAGTAAACCGTGCTTGTCATGCTATTCGGTATGACGAGCACGGTTTTTGCTGCTATGTTGCATGGTAACCTATATGGCATCAAAAATGTTTGATTACAGATGCTGAATTTGCTGTTGTGTCATATTATAGATGTTACTTTGCGCTTGCTTGGCGGGTATAAAACGATATATAGGCGGCACAAAGCATGTCGTGCCATCCGATTTTAATGGTATGCGGGAGGGGCTGCGGGTCGGAATATAAATGACGGGTCGACGCTCGGGCGGTAAAGGGCGCGTTGTGCATTTTTCTGTCGTCTGCCGCGCACGGCGTAACAAAAAAATTACTAAAAAAGAGCTAAAAGTAATTGTATTTTTGCCCGTGATGTGATAGTATATTATGAATAGAAAAATACAGTGCGAAAGTGTTTGTATTTTTCGCTGTGCGGTCTCGCGCATGTCGCGGTGACCCGTAAAATGATACTTATTCCGACTGCCGCGACGCGGCCTTCGGTTTCGGGAAGGGGACAGATGCATGAGCTCGATAGACAACTTTATAAAAGAACTCGGCGGAAATTTTATCAGCCTTGTAAAGTCGATAGGAGTCCTTGACGTTTTTGATATCATTCTTGTGGCGGTGCTTATCTATTATGCCTTTAATTTTCTGCGCAATCGCCGCGCGGGAAAGCTCGTTTTCGGTGTTGTGATCTTGTTTGCGTTGCAGCTTCTCAGCGATCTGCTCGGGCTTGTCGCGACGCAGTTTATCCTTCAGAATGTGCTTCAGCTCGGGCTTATCGCGCTGCTGATACTCTTTCAGCCCGAGCTGCGCTCTGCGCTCGAAAAGATGGGCGGAAGCGGGGCGCTGCGGTCGTTCATAGGCATTACCGGAGAGCGTGAGGATAAAGCGACTGCAGCGATCGCCGCTGTCGCCTCGGCTGCCGCGGATATGTCGCGCAATAAGACCGGCGCGCTGATGGTGTTTGAACGCAGTACAAAGCTCGGCGATATCGCATCGACAGGCGTTATTATCGACGCAAGACCCTCGACATTTCTGATACGTAATATCTTTTTCGAGCCTGCACCGCTCCATGACGGCGCGCTGATAATAAGCGAAGGCAGACTGCACGCAGCGGGCTGCTTCCTCCCGCTCTCGAATAATCCTACGATCATAAAGGACCTCGGAACGCGGCACCGCGCTGCGATAGGAATGAGCGAAAACAGCGATGCGGCTGTCGTGGTTGTCTCCGAGGAGACGGGTATAATATCGCTCGCGCTCGAGGGAAAGCTGTATCGCAATCTTGACGAAATGACCCTCAAGGGCATGCTTGCCGAGCTGCTCGGCACACACAGCGCAAAGCAGACGGTAATCGAAAAGCTGCGTAGCAGAAGAAAGGAGAACTGACCTATGTCATCGGAAAAGAAACCCGAAAATATGCAGACTCCTTTGACCGGGCTGCCGTCCGAGGCGGCGCAGAATGCTGCGGCTGATTCGATAAATAATACGGCGAGCTCGGTTGCCGCAACTGTCGGAGATACCGTTACATCGGGAGCGGAGGAGAATGCATCGGCAAATGCCGTCGAGGAGCCTGATGCGACCGCATCGGACATCGCGGCTGAAAGGTTGATGGATAATACATCTGTAAAAGCGGTTGGGAAAACTGAAACGGCGGGCGCGAGATGCGCGGAAAAAACTGCTGCAAAGACCACAGGAATGAAGAATTCCGGCGAGGCTCGGCGATCCCGCGGCGGACGCGAAAAGGGCGAGGACAGCGGCAGACGCTTTCGGATCTTCGCACGAATAGCTTCGGTGCTTATTGCGTTCGGTATCTGGGCATATGCCGCAGAGAACGATACCGTCCGCAGCGAGGTTTCGCTCAAGGGCATTCCGATTACGGTGAGCGGCGAGCAGTCGAGCACACTTTCGGTAATCAGCGGCTATAATAACACGCTCGATGTCGTTCTCTCGGGAAACAAATCCATCATCCGAACGCTCAGCAGCTCGGATGTTACGGCAAGCGTCGATATTTCCGATTACACCTCGGCAGGCAAATATACCGTTCCGATTTCTCTCGACCTGCCTGACGGCACGAGTGTTGTTTCGCAGAGCCTGACCGACATTTCGGTTTATCTCGATATTTCTACTTCCGTGACCGTTCCGGTCAATGTAAAGTACACAAACTATATGATAGAGGAGGGGTACGAGCTCGGAGAGGCTGTGCCGAGCGAGTCCTCGGTCACCGTTACCGGGCCGAAATCGGTGGTTGAGAGGATAAGCTATGCACTTGCGGAGCTTGACCTCGGAAAGGTAGAAAAGACGGTCAAAATGTCGTCTAAGCTCTCGCTTGTTGACTCCTCGGGGGAGACGGTGACAAATCCGTACGTCAAGCTGCAGACGAGCGAGGTGACGGTCACGGTGGCGCTGTATACCGAAAAAACAGTGCCGCTCTCGGTCGATACCAAGTACGGCTATCTCACCTCGAAAAACTCTGTGATAACCGTTACTCCATCGTCCGTAAAGGTCAAGGGCGAGCCTTCGACGCTTGACTCGCTCAATAAAATAACTATTGCAACTCTCGACGAAAAGCACCTGAGCGGCGATAACATGACGCAGAAGATCGTTCTGCCGGACGGAGTGTATATGACCGACGGCACCGAAACCGCGACGATAAGTGTAAGGCATGTCGGAACGTCGCTGCGTACTATGACGGTTGACAATATAACCGTGGAAAATCCGAGTAATCTTTCCTATGAGCTTGTGACCGAATCTGTTGAGGTCAAGCTGAGAGGACCGACCGAAACGCTCGCGGAGCTGACATCGGATTCGGTCAAGGCGACGCTTGAACTGAGCTTTGATAAGAGCGTGTCCGGCAGCTCGTCGGTGCCGCTGAAGATAACCGTATCCGGGGCGGATGGGGTCTATGAGATAGGCGATTATTCTGCCATAGTAAAAATCAATCCCTGATCGGCGAGGCTAAAAAAGCGCAGACCGAAAAAGCGAAAACATATTATTATAATTGAGCTTTAGTATGTTCCATATAACAGGTAAGGGGTCGGAATCCTGACGGATTCCTGCACAAGGTTATACGTTTTCGCTTTTTCTACCGCCGAAAATCGCCTCTGCCGTA
>ULWN01035680.1_pt1 | contig 31640 bp, 19 predicted proteins | sample 1960371 | NCBI WGS metagenome assembly ULWN01 (sample SAMEA4835813, study PRJEB28245) | human gut metagenome | biome: gut microbiome; material: fecal sample | place: Denmark | collected 2008 | reverse complement strand
GACGTGTGGTTGCCATAGTTTTCTCCTTGAAACACAAATACGGGAGGCAGCGTATAGCTGCCTCCCTGTATCATTATATTGTGGTGATTGTTATTCTTAAATCGTCCATCCTGTCTATCAGCCAACTTGCTATCTTTGGAAGTCCAAAAGGGGATATGAGAAACGCTCCAATCAGTCCCAAGATTCCCACCTGCGTATGCCCGACAAAAAGCGCTATCAGCGAAAGCAGGAACAGAACACTCGACAGCACGGACAGCACCGCCGCCGAACAAATGCAAAAGAAACGACATATCCCAATGATGACACCCAGTGCCAATCGAAGTGGCAGCAATATTATCTTCAATAATCCTCGCATTGTGTTCCCCTCCATTTATCATGTTTTCAATAGGAGCATACCATCCACCAAGCCGCAAATCCATTTTGTCGGCAAGTAAACGGACGATATGCTCCTGTTTTCAGATGGACGCAAGTCTGGTAAGGATTTCCCTTGCAGTATCAAACATATGTTGATGTTTCTGGAACAAATCCTCCAGATCTACAGCATAGATGTTCCCTGTTTCATGCGCTCGCTTTGTTAGCTGATTAAGGTTATTGCTGTATCGGCGCAGGAGCGTGATCAGCTCCCGCACATCAGATAAGTCAAGGTAAATCACATAACCATCGATGGCCATCTTACGAAAGTAGGCTTCCATATTGGTGGTGCCAAGTTCCTGCATCTTTTGCTGTATCAGTTCCTTTTCCTGCGCTGTGAGCCGTACCATAACGGGAATATTCCGTTTTCTCCCTGCCATCAGAGTACAACCTCCTGTTTCCTGTGAGCTGCCTGTGAATGCTGCTCCTGATCGGGAACCGCATTGAGCCTTTGCAGTACGGAAGGTCTGGACGCTTTTGCGATCTCAGCTTCCGGTATGCTTTCGGGCAGACGCTCCGGTGGTCGCTTGTCATCGATATTCAGTACTGCATTCAACTCTGCCAACCGTGCGGCCTTTCGCTGCAGCTCATCCTCCTGTGGAAAGGGCTTGCCCAGTTCCGCTTTTGCAGCCTCCAACTGTGCGCAGACATTGTCCAGCCGCTCCTGCACCCCTCGCAAGCGTTCAGGCATCGCATTGAGTGCATTTTCCATGCGGATGAGATTGCCACGGGCATCCTTGCCCAATAGCACCTTGTGGGTCATCTGTCCTTTTAACGTCAGAACAAACTCCCGCCCAAAGTCCTCAACGGTAAGGGACATGGCAAAGCCACGATAATTGCCTATGGGAACAGGCTCCAAGCCCTTGGCATCCTTGAAGGCTTCCAACAGCGCCGCACCTGCATTGTCCTTGTCTGTCAGAGTGTCACCCTTGACCTCCATACCCACAAACCCTTCTACGGGCAGCGGATGTGCAGCAAGCATTGCCATGTCCGCTTCCAAGCCTGCGATATGCGCCTTGTTCCACTCGATCTGCTCGGGGAAAGTGCGAAGGATGCTGTCCTCCAAGCGGTACTGTTGGCTCTGATGGTTTGCTTTCATCAGGCGCAGGCGGGCAACATCCACATCCAAGTCCATCTTCTCCTTGATGCGTTCGTCCCCTGCACAGAGGGCCTTGATCTCCGCATAGGAAAGAGCGGTTTCGTCGATGTCCTCGCAGGAGCGCACAGGGGATTTACTGGTCATGATCTGAGAAATGAACTTTTGTTTGTTCTCTACCGTCTGCCAAAGATAGGCGTCGAAAGTGGCTTCCGTCACATAGCGGTAGATGTGGACTTGTTCATTGCGATTTCCCTGTCGGATGATTCTTCCCGAGCGCTGTTCCAGATCTCCCGGCCGCCACGGGCAGTCCAGGTCATGGAGGGCGATGAGGCGATCCTGCACATTCATACCGGCACCCATTTTGAAGGTGCTGCCAATGAGCACCCGCACCTGTCCCGTGCGAACCTTGGCAAACAGTTCCTTCTTTCGCACTTCGGTGTTGGCTTCATGGATGAAGGCAATCTGTTCCCTGGGGATGCCCATCCGTACCAGCTTTTCCCGAATGTCATCATAGATGGAAAAGGGCTGCTCATTCTCGGCTGCATATTCAAGCAGATTGGTAAGGGCGTGGAGCTCCGTTCCTCCTGCGGTCTTGTCGCCGTCCTTGTCAGCCTTTGCAGAAGCGCTCTTGGGCGTGGAGATATCGCAGAACACAAGCTGCGTCAGCTTGTCCGCCTGTCCTTCTTCCCAAATGCGGCGGATGTTGTCCACACACAGGTTGACTTTGCTTTCAGGATCGTCGGGCAGGTCGGGGTTTATGACACGCTGATCCAAACCGAGCTTTCGTCCATCGCTGGTGATCTTGAGCATATTGTCAACGCTCGGTTCCACAATGCCCGCATGAACCTTTGCAGCACGTTCGGACAGTTCCTGTACCATCTCCTGCTGTATGCGGGTGGGCTGTGCCACCACGTTGTGATAGACTGGCGTAGGCGTTGGGAGATTGAGTTGATCGGCAGTCTTGATGTCCGCCGCCTCCTTGAACAGCGTCATCAGCTCCGGCAGATTAAAAAACTTGGCAAAGCGGGTTCTTGCCCGATATCCCGTGCCCTCGGGTGCCAGTTCAATGGCGGTCTGTGTTTCACCAAAGGTGCTTGCCCAGCAATCGAAGTGGGTCAACCGTTGGGTTTGCAGCATATCATGCTGAAGATAGCGCATCATGGTATAAAGCTCGGTCATGCTGTTGCTGACGGGCGTACCCGTTGCAAACACGATGCCCTTACCGTCCGTGATCTCATCGATATATCTGCATTTGAGCAGCATATCCGAAGACTTCTGTGCGTCCGAGGTGGAAAGTCCCGCCACGTTCCGCATCTTGGTGTAGAGAAAAAGGTTCTTGTAGCTGTGCGCTTCATCCACATACAGCCGATCCACGCCCAATTCCTCAAAGGTTACAACATCGTCCTTGCGGTCGGTGTTCTGGAGCTTGGTGAGCCGCACCTCCAGGCTTTTCTTGGTGCGCTCCAACTGCTTGATGGTAAATCGTTCCGCGCGGCTTGCTTTCAGCTCGGATAAGCCTTCTTCGATCTCATCGATCTGCTCCTGCAACAGCCGTTCCTGTCGATCTGCGGATACGGGAATGCGCTCAAACTGCGAATGTCCCATGATGACCGCATCATAATCGCCGGTCGCGATACGGGCACAGAACTTCTTGCGGTTACGGGTCTCAAAGTCCTTTTTGGTGGCAACGAGGATGTTGGCAGAGGGATACAGCCACAGAAACTCGGATGCCCACTGCTCGGTCAAATGGTTCGGCACGGCAAATAGCGCCTTGTTGCAAAGCCCAAGGCGTTTACTCTCCATGGCTGCCGCCACCATTTCAAAGGTCTTGCCGGCACCCACTTCGTGTGCAAGCAGCGTATTGCCGCCGTAGAGAATGTGAGCAACTGCGTTTCGCTGATGCTCCCGCAGGGAGATTTCCGGGTTCATGCCGGAGAACACGATATGCTGTCCGTCGTATTCCCGTGGGCGCAGAGAATTGAACCGCTCATTGTAGCGATCAACCAAGTCCCGCCGCCTGTCAGGGTCTTTCCATATCCAGTCCCGAAAGGCGTCCTTGATGGTCTGCTGCTTCTGCTGTGCAAGGGTGGTTTCCTTGCTGTTGAGCACACGGCGCTCTCTGCCATCGGGGTCCTGCACGGTGTCATATACCCGCACATCCCGAAGGTTCAGGGTATCCTCCAGAATACGATAGGCGTTTGCCCGTTCCGTGCCGTAGGTCATATAGGCGTTGATGTCACTGTGTCCCACGGAGCTTTTGCCGCTGATGTTCCATTCGGCGGTAAACTCGGAGAAGTTAACCTGTATACTGCGTCTGAGATAGAACGGCGGCTCCAGCAGTTCCTCCATGAACTCCTGAATATACTCCGATCCAATCCATGTAGCGCCCAGCCGCACTTCGATCTCCGAAGCGTCCAAATCCTTGGGCTGTGCGCTGCGCAGCGCTTCGATGTTGGGAAGGATGCGCTGCCGCTGTTCAACGGGCAGAAAGCTTGCAATGATTTCCGTATTGCGGAGTTTTTCACGAACATTGCCGGAGAGATATTCATCCGCTGTGACGTAGCCGAAGCGGTTCAGGTCAAAGGATACGGGCGAAATATCTTCGGCCGGGATACTGCCCACATCGAGAAAAATAACTCCCTGTAAGTCCTGCACCAGCTTTTCTTCCGTTAAGCCTGTGAGCTGTGCCATGTAGGGCAGATCCACCTTGGCTTTTTCCGCAATGGACAGCGCCAGCGCTTCGGATGCGGTATCCACCGAAGTCACCACCGTATTCTGCTTAATGGTGCGCTTGGTGAACATATCCGCTTTGCGGGCAAGCTGTCCCATTTCATCCAGCACTTCCAAAGAGCACAGCAGATAATAGGAGGAATCGTCCGAGAACGCAAGGGCATTGCCGCGACTGTTGATAAGCCCATATTTCGCCGTGAAGTTGTCGTAGAGCTCATTCAGCTCCGCTTGGGTTCTGCGGATGGTATCGTCCGAGATGAAGCCATCCAGCTGCTGCCCGATGAGCTTTTGCACACAGTCCCGCAAAGCGACCATGCCCTTGACCCGTTCCGTGGCTGTAGCGTTCAGTTCGGGCTTTACCATGCGGCTGTTTTCCCGATAGTACACCTCGCCGTCCACCACGGTGTAGGAATAGTTCTTCACATTGGGGTCGGCAGGGATGGAAGTATCGATAGCTTCGCCCTCACCAAGATCCGGCAGCGCCGCTTCCTGATAGGTGCCACGGATGTTCTTTACGGCTTTTGACAACTGTTCTGCAAGGGACACTCCCTCAAGCGGCGCAACGGTAAAGTCCTGCTTCCCGTATTGGGTGCTTTCTGAGGTTTGCTGCCCAAGTACCATTTCGGGATGTTCAATAAAATAGCTGTTGATGGCAAAGCCATCGGCGTTCTGCCCAAGGTGTACCCAATCGGGTTCGATCTCAATGGGCCGATCCCGCTTTTGCAGAAACAGGATGTCAGATACCACCTCGGTGCCGGCATTGGCTTTGAACGCATTGTTGGGCAGACGGATCGCACCCAGCAGTTCTGCCCGCTGTGCGATGTACTTGCGGACTTCGGGAGACTGCTTATCCATGGTGTAGCGGGAAGTGACAAAGGCCACCACACCGCCCGGACGCACCTGATCCAGCGTCTTTGCAAAGAAATAGTCGTGGATGGAAAAGCTTAGCCTGTTATATGCCGGGTCATTGACCTGATACTGACCAAAGGGCACATTGCCGATGGCAAGATCGTAAAAATCCCTGCGGTCGGTGCTCTCAAAGCCCGCTATGGTGATGTCCGCCTTGGGGTAGAGCTGCTTTGCGATACGCCCCGTAATGCTGTCCAGCTCCACGCCGTAGAGCCTGCTACCCCGCATGGATTCAGGCAGACAACCAAAGAAGTTGCCCACGCCCATGGCAGGTTCCAGGATGTTGCCGGTGCGAAAGCCCATCTGCTCGATGGCATCGTAGATGCCCTTGATGACAATGGGGCTTGTGTAGTGGGCGTTGAGGGTGGAGCTTCTTGCGGCAGCGTATTCCTCGGGGGTCAGCAGTTCCTTCAGTTCAGCATATTCCTTGCTCCAGTTCTCCTTTTCGGGGTCAAAGGCTTCCGCAAGCCCGCCCCAGCCCACATAGCGGGACAAAACTTCCTGCTGTTCGGGAAGCGCCTGGGCATTTTCATCCTCCAGCAGTTTCAGCAGCTTGATGGCGTTGATGTTTGCCTGGAACTTGGCCTTTGCGCCGCCATGCCCAAGTTCATCGTCCGTGATACGGAAGTTTTGGGCATTTTGCTTGACCTTCGCTTTGGATTCTTCATATGCCGCTTCTTCCGCAGCCCTGACATTGGGGAAGGTCTGCCATTCACCGTTGATTTGAATGGAAATGGGGTGTTCATCCAGCACTTCCTCCATATCGGGGAGAGCCTGCTCCGGTTCCACGGTGCGAAGTCGCTGTATCTCTACATCAAAGGGCAGGTGGTTTTCCTCTCCGGAATAGACGGCCACGGTCTCACTGACCGTTTGAGTCTGCTGTTCTTCCTGTGTGATCCGTTCCACATCCGCCATGACCTGACGGATGAAGGGAGAAGCGTTCAAAGCATCCGGGTCTACAACTTCGCCGTTGACGATGCCGCTTGCGGCAAGCCGCTCCCGTATGGCGATTGGATCAATATCATCCATGTGATCATGTTCTTCTTCGGTGTAGTTAGGGACTTCCTGCGAGAGCAGTTCCGATTCTTCCAGATTTGCTTCCTGCATGGCGCGATACGTCGCCATTTCTTCGGAGGTTAAGTAGCGGTCTTTTTTTATCAGCCCATCGATGCGCTTGGCTGCGGCTGTCCAGTTAAGCTGTACTTCTACGCAGTCCTGCTTTGTATAGCGGATACCCTTGCCGCTGTGATCTTCACCGCTGTGTGTTGCGCCCGAAATGGCGTGGGAATGCCCGCCGATACCGTATTCGTGTTTCAGGAAGTCGGCTTTTTCTGTAATGGTGTGGGGTTCCTTAAAGTAAGCGTAGATGCGTCCTTTGCCGCCCGCCATGCTGCTGCCGTAGCACAAAGCCGCATCGATCTCATCCTCTGTAATGAAGGGCGCAGCTTGGGGCAACTCTGCCATGTCGGAGGGAAACGCCTGCCGTGGCAGGGACAGGTCTTTCAGGTTGTTCCACAGCTTTTGCAGCTTGTGATAGTGAAAGCGCAAAAGGCTACGATCCTGTTCCTGGGCAGAAAGGAAGGCGGCGTATTCCTCCACAATGGTCTGTCGTGTGGATACTTCGCTCAATGCGTCAGCAATGCGCTGCCGTTCTTCGGGAAAACCACCGCCACGGTATTGCGCAAGAGAAGAAAGATAGCCCTGCTCCCGTGCGCTCTCGCTCAGGTCGTGGTACAGATTCCATAGCGGCTCTGCAATCAGCAGCCGTTCATGTCCATGCGCTTCCACAATCTCCACATTGGTGGCGAATTGGCCGCTTATAAGAAGTTCTCCGATGCGCTTTGCAGCATCCTCCCATGTGAGCACTTGAGCGGACAGGATATGCTGCGCCATATTGCCCGCTGCAAGGCGGATACCTTCATCCGCATACCATGCGCTGATGCTTTTGCCATCCACCTTGAATCCGTTGCCGCCATGATAGAGTTCCTTGAGAAAGGCTGCGTTTTCTTCTACGGTTTTTCCCTTGGAGAACTCGGCGGCGATGCGTATACGGTGGTTATCGGTATTGCTGCCAAGACGCAGAACGTGGTCGATTTCCTCCTGTGCGAAAGAAAAAGCGAAGGGCGTAAATGCTACGCTCTCCGCTGCTGTTTCGATATAGGTTCTTTGTTCTTCCTCGGTTGGGAACAGGCTCAGCTGGATTGGTTTGTTTAGCTGTAAATCAGCTCTGTCAGGATCATTTCCTCGGCCTGCGCCTTGCAGTTGTTCATGCGTCCCGTCCACTGCATGGGGTCTTTCGCTTTCAGGCTCTCGTTCACGCCCTGGGCTGCTGTGAGCTGTTGCATCAGCTGGGTGAGGCGGTTCTGCGCTGTCTGCTCGATCTCCAGCAGGTGGGGGTACAGCTTCCCGCTCAGCAGCAGGCTGTTGAACAGCACCGGTCTGTGTTCTTTCAGGTGGTTCTTCCGCATCCTCCCGTATTTGCCGATGCTCTCCGTCTGTTCCGGCAGGCTCAGTTCGGGAATCAGATAGTCCCCGTTCTGCTTGTAGGTGATCTCGTTCATGTTCTTTGCTCCTTTCCGTTTCCTGCTGTCTGTCGTATTGCTTTACCGTAACTTCGATGTGTCTGAGCAACTGTTCTGTGCCGCTGCTTACCGCCATGCCAAGGGCATTGACCGCATTGGGCGTGTTGAAGTCGAACACATTCAGGTATTCAACATTGTCGATAAAGTCCTCAGGATCAAAGCCGCACCTTGTGAGGGTGACGTAGGTGATACCCAGCGCCGCAGTCTGCGTAAAGGCGGCCTCCTGATTAAACTCATCATATTCTGCGGCATAGCTGCCGTCAATGTTATAGAGCAGGTCGCCACGATTGTCCTGCCAGTAGTCATCCGCAAACCGTGTTGCTATGCTGCGGATCTGTTCAATGAAGCCTTCCCTTGCGGAAATACCGAAGCGGTTATGCAGTGCATCCGATACTACATCCTCATGTTCCAGCCGCAGTTCCCAAAGCAAAGGGCGGAGGGAGTGCTCCCTGCCGCCCGTATCAGAAATGTCGAATACATATTTGAGCCGTGGTCTGTCGCCTGAACTGTCAATGAGGGCGATGCCCTTGGAACCCCGTCGCACATATCGCCCCATACGCCTGTTCCACAGGTCATATTCGGCACAGGCTTTTGCATCCGGTCGCTGGGCATAGATCATAACCTGCTCGGCGTATGGGTATTTGTACAGCTGTGCGGCGGTGCGAAGGAATGCCGTCCAATTCTGCTTGCTGCGGGTGATCTGTTCGGTGGTGTTGTCTATCAGCTGCAATATGCTCTGTACCGTTGGCACTGTTATTCCTCCTTGTCGTAGTCGGGGATCAGTTCAATCTGTTCAAACTCCGCATCCGTGATGCGGCTCAGTTTGTTGATGGTGCTTTCCGTAAGCGCAAGAAGGTCTGCTTCGTCCCGCTCAAGGAATGCTTTCATGTGGGTAAGCTCCTGTATCAGGGCTTTTCTGCTGCCGGGATTGTAGATGCACATCAGGTTGATTTCATCGTGGGTGAATTGGGTGTTCATTTCATCTCTCCATTTCTGCGTCCTTGGACGCTGTTTTCTTGGGTTCCTGCCTGTTTGCGGTCTTGAGCTGCTGCATGACGGATGGGCGTTTGCCCATTTGCTCTTGGTGAACCGCATCCGCCAAGTCCATGAGGGATATGGGCTGACCGGCGCTTGCCTGTGCTTCCAGTTCGGCAACGGTGGGCTTTTTTCCGTTGTTGATAATGCCGTCGATCATGCCGTAGTCATCTTCAAGGGACATTTCTGCGTTTTTTAGGGGGGGGTCCAAAGGCGTAAAGGTTGGGGACAGTTCCCGAAAGCCCCATGAATCCACATAGTGATAGGTTACGCCTTCGGGTCGGCGCAGCACAATGATATCGCTGACGGAGAGACTGTGCCCGGTAAAATCCTTGGGCTGATCCACATTGAATTTGTGATACAGTGCGTTCAGGTGGTCGTAGGTATCGCCCTTACCTGCAAACACATCCGAGTATTTCATTTCGTACCGTTCCCGCTCCACGGAAAGTCCGCTGCGCATCAATTCGGAAAGAGAGAAAAACTGATAGGGGCGGTTTTCCTCGCTGTCCTTAAGCTGATAGATGGCGTATGCGCCAAGTATCTTTCCGTCCGTGCTTTCCAGCACCCGCTGCATTTCCGTAGCGGAGAGTTCTTCAATTACATCCGGTTCCAGTTCATGCAGGGCAAACACTTCACGCTGTGCAGCGGCGATATCCAATGCAGCATCCGAAAGCCTGCCGCCGTCCAGGATGTGCTTGTCTGCGCTGTCGTAAATGGTGTAGTCATATCCATTGTCCGTAGGCTGAAGATGCAGCAGCATACTGTCGTCAAGCTGATACATGGCTTCCTTGGGCTGTTCTGCAGCTGCAAGCGTGATACCGCGCTCTTTGCAGATCTCCGCAAAGTTCCGGTCGATATCCGTAATGAGTTCCGATGCGGTATGGTTGATGGTTTCAAGGCTTGCCCGAAGCTCCTGCAAGTCCTTACCCTGTGACCAGCCTGCGATATATCCGAAGCTGTTGTCGGCGGTTTCGATGCCGTAATACTGGCAAACCGTGTATGAGATGCTTTCCGCTTCCACCTCTTCAGTGTAACGGGCTTTCTTCTGTTCCTCACGGAATTGATACGCTGTGATCTCGCCGCCTGTAAAGTTCAGCCCTTCTTCGTCCGTGAGAGCAAGCCTGCCACTTTCAGGGAGCTTTAGGGGCTTGGCGGTAAGGATCGTACCTGCGTGGTTCACAACTACTCGTTCTTCCACTGCAACGGGATAGCCGGGATCGTAATCCGAACCGCGAAGGTCATATCGGAACAGCCCTTCAGGAATATTCTCGCTTGCAATCCGTCCATTGGAGAACAAAGCGGGGATATCAAGAATCTCTACCTCCTGATACAGCGGTGCGTTTTCAGGGACGGGCAAAGCGGTGTTGTGCAGCTTTGCATGAGCAATCTCATGGATAGCGGCGCACACGGTCTGTACTTCGCTCATGCCTTTGCGGATACAGATCTTTTGGTCTTTCAGGCTCAGGAATCCATCCGTGCTTTCCTGCATGGCGGCTTCTTCTATGGGAAGGGGCGATGAACGGCGAAGCGCTTCCATGAACACATCATATTGCTCAACCTTGCCCGTGAGGGTGTTTGCAAGCTGCGGCAGCGGCCTGCCCTCGGTCTGGGAAACATCGAACACCGACACTACACGGAACATAGGGATTTTAATCTCCTTTTCCTCCATGATGGCGTTCCCGTCCTTATCCAGCAGAGGCGCTTTGGTGTCGGGGTCAAGCTTTACTTCTTCGATTTTCTTTTTATATGGTGTTGGTGCGATGATCTGGATACCCTTTTCGCCCTTGCGCACATACCGTCCAAACTGATCCCGCCATTTGTTATATCCTGCGACACGGGTAGCATCCGGGCGCTGCATGGCGATAAGAAGGGTGTTGTTGACGGAGTATCGGTGAAAGCGGGACATGGTGCGAAGGTACTGCCTGTATTTCTCACTTTCAAACAAGTCTTTGATACCCTGTTCGATGCTGTCGGTGATCTCCCGCAAGCGGTCTTTGCTGCTTTTTTGTTCCATGACATGGCTCCTTTCTGATTTTGGGGTAAAGAAAAAGACACATGATTTCTCATGTGCCTGTAAGGTTAGTTGTATAATGCAATTGGGAAAAACGCGGAATCTTTCTTTAGCGCATATAGCGACGTCTCATCAACTATATAACTATAGCCTACATTGACTTCTAAGGGACTCAACAGCCTTAATTATGGTATCATTATCAGGCTTTTTGCTATCCCATTCGTCCCAGAAGTTTTTAGTGGCACTGACGGGTTGATGTTCTTCAGCAGGCTTATCTAATAAAATTTTGCTTGGCAACAGAATAGCATCACCGACCACAAGCGCCTCACCAACATCAAGCAAAGGCAAAAATTCAATGGTGCTTCTAAGGGAGTCGGGCAAAAGGTTTTTAATTACACCCTTATCTTTTTCGTTCGTCAACCTTAGTACCACGAAATTATTACATTGACTTAAAATTGTTTTGCTAACATCAGCTGGGCGTTGACTTACGGCCAAAATTGATACACCATATTTTCGTCCTTCTTTAGCAATGCGTTCAAAATTGTAGAGGGCTTGTTTTTGAACTGCATCGGCCTCGTCCTTAAGGGGAAGATATAGATGCGCCTCGTCACAAATAAGCGTGAACGGCGTACGCATGGACGGTTCCATCCAAAACTGTATATTGTAGAGAAGGCGAGCCAATGTTCCGGTAACTACAGGAAGAATATCGGAAGGAACCTCAGAGAAATCAATTATTTTAATTCCTGGGGCACCATCAAAATATCCCAACAACTTACAGAGCATTTCACTAAGCCACGTATAATTTTGAGCTTCTGCGACAGGTTGGAACATAAAACCATAGGTTTTATCGTCCAGTTTGGCTTCTAATCTCGAAATAAAACGAGTTAATTTTCCTTCCCATTCACCCTTGACTGGACCTGTTTTTCCGACGCCCTTTCGGGTATCATCGTCTTTTAAGCGAGTGATCAAATCGCTCATTAAAAACGGAATCGGCGAATCCACAGTAAATGTTTTTAATATATCGATTTTTCTTTCGGTGGTTAGTGTTTGTGCCTTCAGCTCACGAATGTGTAATGTAAAGCGTGAGGCCTGATTTGGAGCATTAGAATCACTACGGTCTAATATCATAGAGAGCAATTCCTCTCTATTCAAAAGCCAATATGGAAGGAAGAGGACATCAGCGGATGGATTTTCCAAGTCTCCCGGACCAGCAATTCGGTACCGCTCAGCTATCGGATGAGATCCAGAAACGAGCTTTTCATACTCACCATGCATATCAAACACCATGATATTGGCATGTTGAAGCGCACTGGCTTTCTCAAGAATGTTTGCAATGCACCAGCTTTTGCCAGAACCAGTACTACCCAATACAGCAGCATGTCTTTGAAAGAATTTATTTCCATCAAGTACAGCATCAGCTGAAGCATCCATCATGAAAGAACCGATTTTGAGGCGTTTATCAGAATCAATATTACGGCTTAACACATTCATGAAGTTCTGCAGGTTGAGGCCTGAAATGCAGAAGCATTTACTTTCAATTTGAGGAAATGTATCAACTCCTCGCTTAAAAATATCACGAGCATTTCCGAAAACAGAATGATATGTTCCTATAATGCTTACTTTAACATAATCGGCAGAAGATATCATAATTTCGTTGACATCTTCTTCGCCGTCGTTAAAATCATCAACATATTTTCGTGTTACTTTATCAATCAAAGAAATAAGCAATTCATGGTGCTTTCCAGTCTCTATTGCAACAAGATTACCAACACAAATTTGAGTCATGATAAGAGGATTTTCAATTTCGATAATGATTTGCTCTGTGTCAACGTGTGTTACGCTACCCAACAAATCACTTTCAGTAAAACTAAGTAATTGCGCCATTAAAATACCTCCTTAAACATTTCGTTCAAATCCCAAAGGTTCAAGTTCGAAAAAACAGTTTCACCTGATTGGGTAACAACCGCAGAATCGACTGTATTCTTACTGCATATTGCAGTGATATTTTTACAAGCTCTAATAAGATCCAGCGTTTTCTCGGAAAGCGAATGCGTCAATATTAACGCTGGTTTTCCGTTTTTTAGTTGTCGTACCAGATGTGTTTCCAAATGATCATCGCCAAAACCATAGCCAATAATTATATATCGTTGTGCAGAGTCGATAGCATCATTGGCTTTTGCCCTGTGCGTGTCGAAAGGCGTGTTATACCCTTCTTTGTATTTGTTAATACCTGGCGTAATAATCAAGGTATCGTCGAAACAAGATTGTGGAATCGAATAAGGTACACCGTCAACCATGTGCCAACTTAGACAGCCATGAGGCTTCAAAACAGTTACTCGGGGAGAGAATTCTGCAACGGTTTTGCCGCTCCTTTTTACCAGATTCCTACAGAACATATATTTGCTCTGTTCAGGCTCGAAACGAGCAAGGAATTTACCTACAAACAAGTTGTCGACACGAACACCATTTGCTTCACAAGCAAACTCGATAAGCCTATCATAATTCGTAGTAATAACGATAAGACCATTATTTCGGATATTAAAATGATTTAGATACTTCGAAAAACGTAGTTGCCTGTTATTGCGGACAATATCGAAAAAAACTTCTGTTTCAGCTTTCCCTATGTATTGGGAAGTTATTTTTCGGATGCTTTCTTCAATTATTAGTGTTGGTCTTGTGTTCTGAAGTGCCTGTTCCAAACCAGTCCCAAAGGAGAGATCTTTTGCGATTTTTGACCAAATATCAATATCGTCAGAATGAGACAAAAGGGCTGGCAATTTTGCCAATAATTCTGTTGCTAGCGCAGACATGCCAGGAATGCCCTCTGCAAGAGAGAGCCCAGATCCAATGACGGTGACTGTGTTTTCTTGGAAAAAGTCCTGTATTATTTTTTTTACTTCATCTAATTCCATAAGAATGCCCTACCTCTGTAATAAGACTATCAATTGTTTACGATAAATGAAACTTAATGCACTTCACATAGATATTTAGAAAAAGCAATCCCCCACTTGCTCTCTACTTTCGTATACTTGAAAATCGAGTTAAATACAGATATTTTGCTTCGCTTGCATTAATCTCGCCATTTTCATAACGCTTGGCAAGTTCCTGTGCGAATGGGGATGGCTGTTTTCCTACAGTGGAAACGATACCTTTTGCAAGGTTGGTATTTTCTTTGCGTTGCTTATTCATCATGCACATATATCAGTTTTTCAGTGCCGTAATGGGAACCACAAACACGCCGTCCGGACGCTGATAAGCCGCATTGGCCATACCGCAAAGGACACACAGGACTGCAGGCGGTTTGCCCTTGGGGTCGTCCTCAAACTGCTTTTTGATCATCAGCAGATTGTTTGCTGCTGCATCGATTTGATTTGCCCCCAACTTGATTTCAAAGGCGCACCATTGCCCATCCGACAATTCAATCACTGCATCAATCTCACGATTCTGATAATCCTGATAATGATAAAGCGTACCGCCAAAGGAATCTGCATAGATCTTCAGATCTCGTTCGCACAGTGCTTCAAACAGGAAGCCGAGCGTTTCCAAATCTCCCAACAAGCGAGCAGGTGTAGCATTTAACAGCGAACAGGCCAGGGACGGATCGGAAAAATGGCGTTTCACCGCCTGCTTTACCCGCACAGAGGAACGAACACCCGTAGAAAACGGAGGCTGATTGTCGGTGAGGAACAGGCGCTCAAAAATATCCAGATAGTCCTTCACGGTATCCACATCAATATCTTCATCGTCCTGTTCCTTGATGTCGTTCTTAAGTTTTTTATTGGTGGCAGTCGTACTTTCGTTTCTTGCCAGAGATCGGAGAAGCAAGCGCATCTTCATAGTATTGCGCTTGATGCCATCGATACGGTAAACATCATCATCGATTACTGCGTTCAGGTATTCTGCAGGTAACAGCGCCGCCTGCTCAACGGAGAGGTTGATTGCTCCCGGCCAACCACCACGGATAATCAACTCAATCAGCTTTTCCAGCTTAACCTCGCCCGTCATTGCAGGCGTCATTTCTCCATGGCACAATTTCTCCAAGGACACCTTTCCGGAAGAATCTCCGGACTCATATAGGGACATGGGCCGCATACGCAATTTTGCAATGCGACCTGCACCACTATGAAGAATGCCCTTATGGTTAGGTGTTGCAGAACCCGTCAGAATAAACTGGCCTTTATCGGCTGCTTGATCCACCTTATAACGCACGGCATCCCAAAGCGATGGTACTTCCTGCCATTCGTCAATCAGTCTAGGAGTATCCCCCTCTAAAACGAGTGCCGGAGATAGCTCTGCAAGCTGTCGGTTCTGGTAGTTACCGGCAGGATCTCCGATCAATATTTCACTGTTGCTGTGAAAAGAAGAAGTCCATGTCTTTCCGCACCACTTGGGGCCTTCTACACAGATTGCTCCAAACACATTCAGGTATTCTTTGATTTTTGCATCGATGATGCGGGGCATATAGTTTTGTTTATCCATACTGCTCACCTCTACGTCTATTATAGGCTGATCCGATGGATTTTACAACATCAACCCGTGAGATTTCATAATTCCAATCCGTGATATTTTGGAAATTCATTCCGATGTTTTATCTTACAAGCCTCGCAATCACCTGAAACTTACCCGGTGCATTGCCCGTATACTCAAAGGGATAACAGGTCACAAGCACCAATACATCTTCATCCGTTACAGGCAGCGTCCAGTCAGAGGTTTTCTCGAAGATCTGTACGTCCGTCACCTCATAGGACACCAACCGATTATCAGATACGAAGCGGAAAGAGATGGAATCTCCCACCTCAATAGGTTCGATGAGCTTCAGATGTTTACGGTTCCTGTGTCCGAAGATAATGCTCATGCCGGAGTTGCCGGGAAGAGAGCTGTCCGGCACCCATCCGGGGCTTTTCTCCAATGTAGCTGCATCGATGTCATCCCGCACAATAACGCTTTTACCATCATAGATGAGCTGGCCCAATATACCGTTGGCGTTGTAGGGTTTGGATGGCTCTGTGGATTCTTCCACTGGCAGGATATCGGGTATTGTGACAGGATAGATTTCCTGTAAGGGCGGTTCCGCTGTTGGCTGAGATGGTGCAATACTTGGTTTTTGTGTCTGCTCTGCGGGCAAAGGCGTAACAGTTTCACCCACCAGCACTTGGGATGTTCGCTGCGGGATTGTGAAGATCGAATAGTGAAAGCCCAAGTAAGCGCCAAGCCCAATGCAAAGCAGAATCAACAGCACGAAAATTGTCTTTTTCATACGTACCTCATAAAGCGAAACGGGAGGCAAACGCCTCCCGCTTCTCATTCAGTTCTTATCTGGCAGTTCTGCGCTTTTTGATGTAGATGAAGGTTGCAGTGCCTGCAATCAGCAGGCCACCGCCCATCAGCAGAACATCGTCCCACTTATCGGAATCAAGACCCAGCTTGACCTCAGGGGTGTTGGTAACGGTGATCTCAAGGGGCTTTTCGTAGGTATCCGTGAGCTGCACGGTAAAGTCCTGTGCAGGTGCAGGGAAGAACCCATTGGGCACTACGGTTTCCACCAGCTTGTACTTGGCGGCAGGCAGGCCACAAACCAGAGCCTGTGCGTTTTCATCCATAGTAATGGTAGCAATGCTTCCCGCCTTGCTGTACCAATAGATGCCGTCCTTCAGTTCAAAAGTCATGGGAGTAACACCGTCGCTACTTCGGATTTCAAAGGCAGCACCCTTCAGGGGCTTCAGTGTCTTTGCGTGGATCTTACTGATTCTCAGCGCAAGGGGCTGATCGGAAATCTCCACGGACTCTACGGCAAGTGTGGCATCACCATTCTCATGGGAAATGGCGGTCATACCCACGGTTGCAGTTGCATCCGCTGCGTAAGCATAGCCTGCGGGAGCACCAGTTTCACGGATGGTTACTTTGCCGGTGATGTACTTCACGGTAGCAGAACCGTCAGCGCCCACGGTCAGTTCCTCCATACCGGTCTCTGTAGACTTGGCAGGACGATATACGCCATTCTCCTGTACCAGCTTGATAACATTGCCGCTTTCATCCAGCATCTTGAAACGGGTGCCGGGCAGAGCCGCCTTGGTAACGGTATCCGTCTTGGAGATGACAAGGGTGCCGGGGATATTCTCAACGGTCATGGCAAGAGGCGCTTCAGTGGAGTGGGAAGAAGTGATCTCAAAGGAGATGTCCTTCAGGGGTGCATATCCCGCTTTCTGCTGCTCAATCAGGGTGTAAGTGCCGTGCTTGAGGTAGTGAATCACGATCTCACCGTTGCCGTCTGTGGTCAGGGTTGCATTGCTGATGGCAACGGTATCCTTACCAACCGCATAGGCAGGACGGTAGGTGCAATCATCCATCAGGGCGATGGGCACCACATTGCCAGACGCATCTTTCAGGGTGAACTTTACGTTATCCAGTGCAGCTTTGGTCTCTGCATCTACCTTAGTCAGAACAAAGGCGGTAGGACAGTTTTCAAGGCTTGCACTTGCGGGAGTAGCTTCTGTGTTGGTATCTGCCACAGTGATGGTCACTTCCGTATGGGTGGCGTACATATCAAAGGTCTGTTCAACTAACTTGTAGCTGCCCTCGGGGATGTGAGAAATCAGCACCTTGCCCTCGGCATCTGTCAGGAAGGTATCCGCACCGGATGCAGTCACCTTGTAGCTGCCATCCTCCTGCTGGGTGTAGCGGAGCGCATTGCCGGAGCTGTCCACGAGCTTGAAGGGTACGTTTGCAAGGGCTTTGCCCGTCAGCTTATCTGTCTTTTCCAGTTCAAAGTACAGGGGCCAGTTCTCTACGCCTACCTTGGCAGGATAGCTTGCGGTGTTTTCGGCGGTGACGGTGAACTCCTGTGCTTCGGTAGGAGCAAAGCCGGGATGCTGCTGTTCCTCCAGCGTATATGTGCCTACGGGGATGAACAGTACGTTGGCAAGTCCATCTGCATCGGTTTTGAAGGTGTCCTCGCCATCAGCGGTCACATAATAACTGCCGTCATCCTGCCGGGTAAAGCGTAGGTAATTACCATCCGCATCTTTAATTCTGAATGCCACATTCTCAAGGGGAGATTTGTCAGAGGCATCCACCTTGTCCAGCAGCATGGCAAGAGGTTCATTCTCCACGGTGACGGATGCGGGTGCGGTATAGGTGTTATAACTGCCTACAACTGCGGTAGAAGTTCCGCGAGAGATGGCATAACCATCGGGTGCAGAGACCTCTTTCAACTCATAGCTGCCCTGAGGGAGATACAGGACGGAAGCAGTGCCGGATGCGGGAATGGTGAAGTCATCATCGCCGTCTGCATCCACGGCAAACCAACCGCCATGACCTGCCATGGCAGATACCTTGATGGCGTTGCCGCGGCTGTCGTACAGGCGGAATACTGCGCCGCCGATGGGCTGCTTCGTAATGGAAGATACTTTGTTCACGGTAAGCGCAAGGGGCTTGTCCTGCATGGAAGCCACAGCAGGATTGGCGGAAGTGCTGCTTTCGGTTACGGTAGCGGTCACATCCGCTGTTGCCGCAAAGCCATCGGGAGCCTGTTCTTCAGAGATTGTATAAGTGCCTGCGGTAAGGGGTGCGATCATGGCAGTGCCGTTGTAGGTAGTAAAGGTGGTACTTCCGCTGTTGTCGGGCGCATATACGCCATCCTCTACCTTGCGGAGCTTGATAAGTTCTTCGCCGTCATACAGGCTGAACTTGCCGCCATCGATAGCAGTTCCGCTTAGAGCATCGGTCTTGTTGAAGCGAAGCGCCATGGGGCTATCCGCCATGGTGACGGTGGCTTTTCCACTGCTTGTTACGGTGACAGTCTTATCTGCATCCTTGGTGTAGCCGTTGGGTGCGGAAACTTCAGTAACGGTATACTGTGCAGCAGAGAGACCATAGATAGTAGCATTGCCATTGTAAGTAGTGAATGTGTTTGCACCATCGGAGGACTTGCGGTATACGCCGTCATCCAGCTTGGCAAGGAGCATTACAGTACCGTTACCGTCAGAGATGCGGAAGGTGCCGCCATCCAGCGCTTCGCATGTTACAGAGTCTGTCTTGGTGAACTCCAGTACGGTGGGCTGGTTCTCTACAGTCACCACATTAGCACCAGTAAAGCTCACAGCAACATCCGCAAGGGTGTTATACCCGTCCATGGCAGCTTCTCTGAGGGTGTAGCTTGCCTTGGGGAGCTGACGGATGATAGCCTTGCCATCGCTGCCGGTGGTAAAGGTTACAGAGCCGCTGCTGTTTACGGTATAGCTTCCATCCCCTGTGGAAGTAACCGCAACGGGATTGCCTGCACTGTCCAGCAGAGTGAATGTTGCGCCGGAGAAGGCATTGCCGCTGATGGCATCCTTCTTAACAACTGTAAGTGCCGCAGGGGTATTGGCTACGGTCACAGAGGTGTTTTTATTGAGGGTAATGGACTTGGCGTCGGACACAATGTACCCGCTGGGTGCGGAAACCTCCGTGAGCTGATAGCTGCCTGCGGGAAGACCGGTAATGGTCGCCGTGCCTCCATTAGTGGTGAACTCGGTAAGTGTGCCGCCTGCGGAATACTTTCCTGCTGCGGTCTGGGTAAGACCAATGGTGGTGCCGCTGGAGGTCAGCTTAAACTTTGCGCCGTCAAGCGCAGCACCGGTGGAAGCGTCCGTTTTATTCACGGTGAGATCGTAGAACTCGCCGGTGATGGAAATGGTCTTGGACTGTCCCGTAGTACCGGATACCATTTCAACGAAAACAAGCTTCTGGCGGGTGCTGCCGTCAGGCTCATAGAAACCAAGATCGACGGTGTGAACACTGCCTGCGGTAGCTGTGAGATAGAGAGAAACGGAGGTTCCGGACAGGGAGGCAGGTGCAGTAACGGTCAGCCTGTCGCTTCTGCCGCCTGTGTAGCCGGAGATGGTAACTTGGGGATCACTGGCAGTGATGGAATATCCGTTACTGGAGGATACGGAAAGTGAAGTGGTCAGCTGGCCATTGGAAAGCGTCCACTTGGGAGAAGAGGGAGATACATACACGGATGCGCTGCCGCCCACATCCTGGCTGCGGGCATACTGAAGCAGCTCCATGCACCAGTTCCACACTGCTTCACCGCCGGACTTCACACGGACAAGACCGTTGGACAGGATCATGAAGTCGTAGCCCTGACCGCAGCTTTCCTTAATCCAGAAACGCAGTGCATTGGCAGTAGCGTAGAAGGCAGCTTCATCGCTAAGCCCATTGTTATCCGCAGGATAGCCACGGTTCAGGATGGCCTGAATACCAGTCAATGTATAGTTATTGAACAGGCCAGAAATGTCGTAGGGTACATAGTCCACGGAAGGCCTGGGCGGCTTTGCCTCATGCTCGATGCAATAACCTACATCGCCATCCGCAGAGTCCGTGTACATGACGGTGTTAAGATCCTGCCATGTGCCATCTTCGTAGTATTCAAAGTAATCGTAGAGGTCTTCATCCACGATATTCAGCGCAAATGCTGTAGAGCAGAAGCTGAACAGCAGAAGAATGGTCAGTACAAAGCTGAAAATTCGATTTTTCTTTGATGTCATTGGTTTCTCCTTTTCTATGTAGATTTGTTCTGAAATGCAAAAGCCCCGACATCGGTAGAACCGAATATCGGGGCAATGTTTTTATGTATTCTTTTAGGAACGAAACTCCCTGTTGGGCGGTCTGATCTGCGCTTCCAATGCCCGCTGCCTGTCTGCTTCCCGCCGTTCTTCCGAATAAGGCGCACGGATGGAGATACAGCGCTTGGGCACGAGATAGGTTCGCGCACCGTCAGGGGAATCCCGTGCATGGATGATCTGCTTGGGATGCTTTACCGCAAGAGTTTCCAATTTCAGCTGCAATCGTCGGTTGTAGGTGAAGACACTTGCTGTATCGCAAGCCTCATCAAAACAGATAATGGTTTCCTGTTCTTCACGGGTGGGCTTCATGCGTTCGCTCCTTTCTCCGAACCGAACAGCATTTTGTAGCGCACCTGATTGCCATCGTCCTCCAGCATCACGGTGGTGTCGTAGGTCGTGCCACGTTTTTCGGAATAACAGCCCTTGAGCTTCACACGACCTTCTTTCAAAAGCGCTGCCGCAATCTGTTTTGTCAGTTGCTTTCGCTTTGCGGTAAAGAAGCGGCTGTTCTTCCAGAGCACAAATCCGCAATCCTTTGTCTCGCAGGAGAATGCCTTGGGCGTATCCAGAACCCGACCGCCGCAGCGGGGACAAACGCCAATGGCTTCTTTGGGATGGTCAAAAAGCACCTGTCCATCCTGCGCCATTTCATATGTATCCACCAACTCCCGCACCATGTGGGTAATCTCAGTCATAAAGTCCTCCGGCGCAAGCAGACCACGCTCGATTTCCTTTAAGCGCGACTCCCATTCAGCGGTCAGTTTCGGGGATTGGATTGCCTCTGGAACCACGGTAATCAGCGATATCGCCTTATGGGTGGGCAGCAGATGCACAGCAGACTTTGCCTTTTTCCGTTCCACATATCCTGTCTTCACCAGCTTTTCCAAAATGCCCGCTCGGGTGGCAGGCGTACCTAAGCCCTTGCGTTCCGCATCTTCCGGCGCATCCTCGCTGCCCGCGGATTCCATGGCAGAGAGCAGCGTATCCTCAGTGAAGTGCTTGGGCGGTGTGGTCTTGCCCTCTTTGACAGACGCAGAGACAAGCTCCAGCACTTCGCCATCCGTAACTATGGGCAGCGGCTTTTCTGTATCTTCTTTTTCCGCCTTTCCTTTCAGCATGGCTTTGCAGGCGGAATCTATCGTCCGCCAACCGGGATTCAGCACAGAACGTCCTTTTGCGGTAAACTCTGTTCCCGCACATTCCACAGTAATGATGGTTTCTGCGTAGTCATGCTTCTGTCCAACGGCGCAGAGCAATCGAACCGATATGAGATACAGGATAGAGCGCTCTCCTGCTGGAAGATCAGCAAGATCACTTTCCCGAACAGTCATTGTCGGGATAATAGCATGGTGGTCAGTGACTTTTCCATCACAGATAACCTGCTGTATTTCGGCGGTGATGAGCAGTCCTTTCGCAAAGGGCATTGTCTTGGCAATAGCGTTTACGAGTACGGGCAGGCCATCTGCCATATCGCCTGTCAGATAGCGGCTGTCGGTACGGGGATAGGTGCAGAGTTTCTTTTCATACAGGCTTTGCGCATAGTCCAGCGTCTGCTGTGCCGTATACCCAAGCAGTCGGTTGGCATCCCTTTGCAAAGTAGTAAGATCGTACAGGGTGGGAGGATTTTCGCTCTTTTCCTTGCGCTCTGTGCGCTTTACGATTACAGGCGCATCCCTGCAGGCGGTTTGCAGCCGCTCCGCATCTTCCTTCTGCTCTATCCGTTCGCTCGTTGCTGTAAAGCCGTTCATTGCCAGTACCACATTGTAAAAGGGAACGGGACGAAAGGCGGCAATCTCGGCCTCTCGCTGGACGATGAGCGCCAGCGTGGGTGTCATGACCCGACCAATCTGCAAGGTCTGACGATACAGGCAGGAAAACAGCCTTGTAGCGTTGATTCCCACGATCCAGTCTGCTTGTGCGCGGCAAAGGGCAGCGTGGTAAAGTGCATCGTATTCATTGGACGGACGAATGGCTTCAAAGCCCTTCCGAATCGCCGTTTCTTCCATGGAGGATATCCACAGCCGCAGTACAGGCTTGGTGCATCCCGCTACAGCATAAACCAAACGGAAGATCAGCTCGCCTTCCCGTCCCGCGTCGGTGGCGCACACGATCTCGGTCACATCCTCCCGCGCCATGAGCTGCCTGAGAATGTTGAACTGCTGTTTACTGTCAGGTAAGACTGCGTATTGCCACTTATCAGGGAGAATGGGAAGGTCAGCGTATTGCCACTTGCCGTAATCGCCGTAGGCTTCCGGCTGTGCAAGTTCCACAAGATGCCCTACACACCAGCTGATAAGATAGCTCTTGCCCTGCAGGTAGCCTTGTTTTCGTTCTTTCACTCCCAGGACTGCGGCGATGGATTGGGCAACGCTTGGTTTTTCTGTGATGATGAGCTGCACGTTTCATCCTCCTTTTCTTTTTGCTGTCTCTTGCGCTTGATGTGATCCTTCTCTGTAAGCAAAACAGCGGGAACAGTTTGCTCCCGCTGCTGCATTTTGGGCCGCTGCACCATCATTCGCTCAAAGGGGCTGTCGGTGAACCAAGTCATACTTCCTTCTCCCAAATATCGTCCTCATCCTCCATATCGTATTCGTCCGTGTAGGAAGGCACCTTCTGCTTGGGCTTGTTTTTTATGACCTTGAAATAGTAAAGGATCACACCACCCACAAGCAGAGCAAAGACGATCAGCAGAATGCCGCTGTTCATGCCGTTGGTTTTCTCCGGTTCCGGCACGACCTCCACGGTAGGCTTGGGCGTAGGTGTGGGCTCAGGTGTTTTGTCGGGGATTTCGATATCCAATTCCTCCAACAGCGCCATGAGATCAGCCTCATCCACCATGTTCAGAAAATGCACCGCATAGCTGTCGGTTTCCTCGTTCTGCACTGCGTCGTAGTCAATGACGATATAAAACAGCTGCCCGTTCTTGCTCTCTACAGTAATGAACTGCTTGTTGGTGTTCTCGGCAAAGAGATTGTCCACAAGCGCCATATTACCCGCATTGGTAAAGGCACTGCCCTGGGATACAGGCGTCGGCACGGGTGTGGGCGCAACAGTAGGCTGGGGCGTTTCCACAGGCTCGGTTTTCTCACTGCCGTCTGCCAGCGCTACGGATGAAAAAACCGTCATACTTAAAAGCATGACGGTCAAAAAGGCGAGCAGTCGGACACGGCGTTTCTTAATCATAGCTGCTCACCCCTTTGCTTTTCATGGAGCGCAGCAGTTCTGCAAGTTCTTCCGGCGTTGCATGGATAGAGCGGACAAGACCGATGATTTCTGTGTTCTCAAGCTCTGTGCGTTGCTGCTCCAGTTCTTTGATGCGGGCTTGACTCTGTTCAATCCGTGCCTGCTGTTTTTGGATCTCCTGATTGATCTTCTCAATCTTTGGGTTCATGCGCTTAACCTCCTAATCTGCCAAAGGCATAGAAATTCTTTTTGTAATACTTGCTGTCTATGGTGTGATACTCCACGCCGTTGCCCGCGCAGTGAATCATCATGCCGTTGCCCACATAGATACCCACATGGGTGACGGGATGCCCAATTTGTGCCGCCCTCGCACCGGTAAAGAAGATGAGATCGCCGGGCTTGGCTTCCGCACGGGATACCACGGCGGAACGCTTGTACAAGCCTCTCGCATTGGTGCGCCCAACGCTTGCCACGCCACTCTGATTCAGTACCCAACAGGTGAAGCCGCTGCAATCGAAGGATGTGCTGGGCTTGCTGCCGCCCCATACATAGGGATAGCCCAGATACTTTTCCGCTTCCCGAATGAGCGCTGCAAATTGCGGGTCTGCAAGTGCCGCAGGCGGTATCTCATATGGCGTGGGCGGTGTGATGTCCAGAGAGCCTACAAAGGGGTTATCCTCCGCATCGAACAACTCTGGCTTGTTGCCACGGGTCTCCATGAGCACTGCGTACATTTCAGATTGCTCTGCATCCAAGTTGGATATGGGAATACCTCGGTTCAGCAGTTCCACGGATAGGATTTTGTACTCATATGGCACTTCCACAGTTTCGGTGATGGTGATTTCCTCACCGGTATCAGGATCGATGGTAGTGACCGTCTGTTCCTCGGTTCTATAACGAATCTCAATGCTCTCCGTGATGTTCAGCCGATACTGCTCCTGAAACACCGCTTCCAGTTCAGGCTGCATTTCAGCAGGCGTGAAGGACACATACTTTGCTGTAAGATAGGAAATCAGCGCATACGGGTTGTGACCGATCTCGTCCACAGAGTAGCGGTATTCATCATAGCCGGGATACTCACTTTCGATGTTATCGATGCGCTGATCCAGTTCATCCTCTATGCGGACATAGGCTCTTTCCACGGCAAGAATGTCCTCGTCCTCGGAAAGATAAGATGTGCCCACCACGCTTTGTACCGTGCCCATGGCCATTTGAGAGCAAGAGGAAAAGAGGTTCATGAGCAGGATCACCAGCACTGCAAGCAGCCCGAAGATGAGAAAGCCAATCTTGTGCCGCCCAATGAAGCGGATCACTTTTTCCGTAGCCTTTTCCGTTTCCTGTGCAGCTTTCTTTGCGCCTTTCACGGTCTGTTCCGTCCGCCTTCCGCTCTTTGCCGCAGCGTATTGCTTCTTTATGGCCTGCTTCTGCCGGTAGCGGGACATGGGGTTGGAACCGCTCTGAGAGTCATTGCGAATACTCTGTTTGTACAATACATCCACATTGGCCTGATCCAGCTTTTGCTCCGCCCTATATAGCTCCCTCTGGGGTTTGAGCTTGTGAGCATGGTAAGCGGATTCACCCATGTGGAAGGCGGTTTCTGCCGCTTGCCCCGTTCCAATAGCTGCCTGAATACCAACATTCTCATCTTCCGATTCCTGGATATTTCGATGCACTTCCTCGGAAAGTAACCTGCCGGGCGCTTTCTGTACTTCGTGGGACAGTTTAGAGGGTAGCTTAGGCGCATCGCCCTCAAATTGCAGCCGTGCTTTCTTCTTTACCTGCTCTACACGGTCAGCCGCTTTCTCCGCTTTTTGAATGGGCTTTTTTAGTTCGGGGGATGCCCGTTCTTCCTCGGTGAAGTGCAGTCGGGTAGTGTTACGTTTCCTGCTCATGCTTCACCTCGTTGGGCTTGGTGGTCATGATGCTGTACAGCTCAGGTGCGATGTCCTTGGGAAAGCGGTCGATGAAGGGCAGAATGGCATTGCCGTAGAATAGCAAGCCCTCACCTTCCCCGGAGTTCTTAATGTAAGAGAGCTGATCCGGTGAAATGCCCAGCTTCCGGGCAAGTATTTCTCTGTCACCGCTGCCCTGATTGAGAAGGTACAGGAAGTCCGAGTTTTCAAAGATGTTTTCTATCTCGTTGGACTTCAACAGGTCTTTCACGTTCTGCGTCAGTCCCGTGGGAATACCGCCCCATTTTCTGAAGCGCTTCCAGATCTCCACGGTGTAGGCTGCGGTCTGTTCTTCTTTGAGCAGCAGGTGCATCTCATCGATGTAGTAGCGGGTTGACTTTCCCTTGATGCGGTTTGCTGTCACGCGGTTCCACACCTGATCTTGCACGATGAGCATACCCAGCTTTTTCAGCTGCTTGCCCAAGTCTTTGATGTCGTAGCAGACCAAGCGATTATGGATGTTCACATTGGTACGATGGTTGAACACATTGAGAGAACCGGAAACATACAGCTCCAGTGCAGACGCAATGCGCTTTGCCTCCTTTTCATCCATGGACATGAGCTCGGTGTATAAGTCTCCAAGGATGGGCATGTTTTCCGGGTACGGGTCTGCAAGGTAGCCCCGATAGACATTTCGCACTGCGCGGTCAATGACCGTCTTTTCCACGGGCTGCAGGCCATCCTTACCGCCCACGATCAGCTCACATAGGGACAGGATGAAGTCGGACTTCAGCGACAGTGGGTTTTCATCTTCGCTGTAGTTCAGGTTGATATCCATGGGATTGATGTACTGATTGGAGGTAGGAGAGATACGCACCACCTGTCCAAGAAGTCTTTGTACCAACGGGGCGTATTCCGCCTCAGGGTCACAGATCATGATGTCATCCTTGGTCACAAGGAACACATTGACGATCTCGCGCTTTGCGGAGAAGCTCTTGCCGCTGCCCGGTGTACCCAGGATGAGGCCGTTAGGGTTCTTCAAGAGTTTTCGATCAACGAAGATCATGTTGTTGCTTAGGGCGTTCAGCCCGTAGTACAAGGCTTCACCGCCCATCTGGAACAGTTCCTGTGTGGTGAAAGGCACGAACACCGCAACGCTGGAAGTGGTCAATCCACGGTGGATCTCCACCTGATTTAATCCCAACGGCAGAGAGGACATGAGCCCTTCCTCCTGCTGATAATCTAACCTTACGATCTGGCAGTTGTTCTGCTGGGCGATGCCCTGCACGGCAAACACGGCGTTCTCCAACTGTTGTTTGGTGTCCGCTGTGTTCAGGATAGTGAAAGTAAGCTGAAACATGCGCTCGTTGCGGTTCTGCAAATCCTGCAACAGGTCTTTTGCCACCGCGCCATATATGGCAAGGTCGGAGGGTAGGATATCCATGTCGTAGCCGCTGCGGACTGCCTGCTTCTGGGATTCGATCTTCATCTTGTCAAGATCCGTAATCTTGCGCTTGATGTTGCGGATCGCTGCCGTCTGGTCGATGGACTGAATGTGCATACTGACCACTGCGCTGTTCTCAAGGTCAAGAAATTCCACGAGAATACGGTCTTTCAGCTTGGGCGCGATGATCTGCAAGAATGATACCGCACCATACTTTTTGCCCATGCGGAAGGTGCGTCCTTCCCGAAACTCAAAGCCGCCGGGTGCGATGAAATCCTTGGTGGATAAGCCCGAAGGCGGGAGCCAGTTCCAGTCGAAAGCAAACCTCTCATCTCCATCCATGTGGAAGATGCCGTGCATGAGTTTGAGCCGTTCCTGTCCATTCAGGGCGCTTGTGGCAACGCCCATGCGCTTGAAGTTCAGCCGGATGTCATTCTCGATGCGCTCCAGACGGTGCTTGGCAAGCTTCGGGTTATCCGCTTCAATGCTGAAGGTGAGATACTTGGTTTTCACCAAACCGTTGTTGCCCTTGCTGAGCTGGATTTTCAGCATCTCCGCATATTCGCTGCGGATGCTGTTGAAGTCATCCCGCTGGGGTTCAATATGGATGCTGTTCTCAAAACCGTCCGCTCCTGCTGCGGTATTGAAGAAGGTGAACTGGAAGTGGATGGACGAATCGAAGTAGTTTAAGAACTCGCACCAGTTCTCGAAGATTGCTTCTTTGTCCTCGTTCTGCGCCAGCTGATAGTTGATGTCCTGAAATTCGATGGTCTTAGAATAGTAGTTGTCGGTGATGCGGCACATGCCGTCCTGATACATCCATTGGTATGGGATGGACTGCTGTGCCGACATTTGTTCTTTATCTGTGCGCTTTGCCCGTTCGATGGCTGCGGCGATCTGCCGCTTTTCTTCTCGGGTGAGCCTGCGGCTGCTGCGCTTTTCCTTTGACAATGGCTTGAACCTCCTTGTTGAGTTGTTTCTGTCGCTCAAGGGCGGTGTAGAGATTATCCGTGCGATAAGGGCGCTGCTTGGGACGCACAAACCGCACCTGTATAAAGTTGTGAGCAAGCTTTTCCAGCGGCTGACCGTTCTTTTCGTACATGGCAAGCAGGAAGAATGGCAGCATGGCAATGATCATGATGAGCGCCGCCGCACTGATGGGCAGACAGCTTTTGAGAACAAAAAACAGCGGTACGCCGATGAGCGCCCCGCCGCCGAAACAGACTAGCTGCCGCTTGGTTAAGTTGAACATGACCTTGGTTTTCACCGAGGTCAGGTCTTTGGGGATGTCTACATATGCCAAATCATTACCTCCTTAACAAAATTGGGAAAGAAAAATCGCCAGCATGAGCTGACGATTTCAGAAATACAGTATTAATTTGAGTTGGTAAGTCTAAAAAGTTATGAAAAAGCAGAAGTTTTTTCGATATAGAAGTAAAAACTCTATAAACCCCATCACTTTTTCTGGTATGGAAGAATAAACTTTCTGAGTTCTGAGAATACCTCTTCATGAGAAAAACGCTGATCGGTTTCATGCGCCTCCGCTTCGGCTTCATGAAGTTTGCAGTAAATCTCAATTTCGTACGTTTCTGTGTTGCTCTGCTGCATCTGTTTTCACCTCGCTTGCAGGATATAATGATTCTACCATAGTCCCACGCAGTATCAATGTTTAATGCGCATTGAAGATGGACTTTGCAAGGCTGCCCGTCTTAAAGAGCGTGAAGCACAGCAGCACTGTATAGCCCATGCAGGTCCATATAGCGTTCATGATGTCAGCACCTGTGGCGATGTTTTTGACCAGCACCGCATAGATACCCACACAGACGATGATGAGAAACGCCTGAAACGCAAGCGCCAGCAGGGAGCGAAGATAGTTCTGCCCCATATTGCCCCATTCCCGATTCACCATAGTAGCCATGGGGATGGGCGCAATGGACGTGACAAGGTAAATCTCGATCATACGTCCGTAGATCACTACAAAGATACAGACGGTAAGGGCGCTCATGGTTAGCCCAACAAACAGACTCTGGAACCATAGCCCGAACAGCGGCCCCAATTCCATGGCTGCAAGGGTAGTATCCAGGTTGCCGAGAACTGCCGATATATCGATACTGGTTTCTGAGATCACCACACCTGCCGCGCTACCCACTACGCTTTGTGCCGCATCGAATACGCCCATGACGATGTTCCATGTGTTGGTGACGATGAGTACCGCACAAAATGTCTTGAAGATCCACTTAAAGAACATCCAGGTATCCACATCATGCAGGTTATTCTTGTCAATGACCATCTGGATGAGCTCGTAGCACATGACAAACGTGAGGATCAGCCCTGCAATGGGGACGATGACATTCTCGGACAGGGACTGGATCATGGAAAAGACGCCCCCGTTCCATGCGGCAGGCGTCTTTCCCACTTCACCGGCGATCTCCCCGATCTGAGAGTTCACCGAGTCAAACATCCCCGACAGATTTTCCTTGATACCGGCGCTCAGGATACCTTTCAGCCATTCGGTAATCTTGTCGATGATGGTTTGCATGGCAGTTTACCCGCTGCCATTAACCGAACAGGCCCGAAAGCAGCGGCACAAGGGTAATGCCGATAAGTGCTACACCACCGCCTGCCACGAGCTGCTTGATGCCCTGACTCTTCGCGCCGGATAGTGATAGGTAATCCTTTGAAGTCATCGCCGGATTTTCCCCCACTCCACACCGTGCATGCAGCTTTCACCGCACACGGCGTTCCATCGGAAATGAATTTCAACAGTTTTAAACACAACTTACACACTTCGTTACAGCATTGAGGGTTACTGCGCTATGGCCGGTGTTCCGGCCAATTCCCGCAGCTTATTGAGTTTTTTCAGTTGCTTTTTGTTCAGTTGGAGTGCTTTTAAGTACTTTCGTATCGTGGCTTCTGCGGTGGCATGAATCAGAAGATGGACAGCCTCGGTCACCAGGACAAGATTGCTGTACTTATCCGTCCCGCCGTTTTCCAGCGGCACTTTATGGTGACAGCGTATGTCGTAGGGCATGAGTTCCGCGCCGGAAACGGCGCACCGTCCATATTGAGCCGCAAACAGGGAAATCCGGTTATCTGTAAACTCAATGGTCTTGTCCAGCACAGGGGTTCGCATGAGCCATATCATCGTATCGGTGTTGACACCAAGATTTTTATAGATTTCCGCCCGCCCTTCCGGGGTGTACCGGTTGACGGTTTTCTTCTTGTGCTGGGCGTCCCGTGTCTGAACATACCCGATTGGAATGAGGGGGTGTCCGTTCAGAAACCGAAGCTGTTTGCTCTTTCCATACCGTTCTTTAATGAAGCCCCGTTCCAGTTTCCCGTTTCTGGTCAAGCCACGCAGTCTGTTTGCCATTTGCTTTTTCAGCCCCTGCGCCAGATTGGGGAAGTCCTCGCTGACACGGGTGGCCAGCCGGTAGTAGTTATGAAGTCCGGCAACCACCGCGTTATACTGCTGGATGGCGATATACTGACTCCGGCTGTCTGCCGGAGTCTGAATCGCCTTGATTGCAGCCGAGATTTTCTCCTTTGCATGCGTTACGGCCTTGTCGCTCATGTGCGAGCAGACCACATACTTTTTCCCTTTGCGGTAGACCTTCAGCTTGAATCCCAGAAACTCCGAGTAATGCTGCTTCATGTTGATGACCTTTGACTTTTCCGGGCTGATGTCCAGCCCCAGACGGTCTTTCAGCCAGAGCTTTGTGGCCTCAAACGCTTTTACCGCGTCTTGATAACTCCTGCAGAAGATTTTGAAGTCATCCGCATACCTTACGAGATACATTTCCTTGAGATTGCTCCGGCGCAGCGCCCGGTAGGTATGGCTTTTAATATCTGTGCCGTGTGCGTTCTGTCTGGTTTTGTATTCGTAGTGGGTGGGCATGTTCTCCCATTGGGAGGCCACCCACCAGTCCAATTCATTCAGCACGATGTTGGACAAGAGCGGTGACAGGATGCCGCCCTGCGGCGTTCCCTTGGTCGGGTAAACTCTCTTGCCATCGGGCAAAACGATTGGCGCTTTCAGCATCTGCTTGATGATGCACAGCAGCTTTTTATCCCGGATGCCCAGTTTCCACATCTGCCGTATCAGCTTTCCGTGGTTCACGTTGTCAAAGAAGCCGTGAATATCCAGGTCAACCGCATAGTGCAGGTGCTGTATCTGCATGAGCCGGCAGCACTGTGCGATAGCGTGTTCCGTGGAGCGGTTTGGCCGGAAGCCGTTGGAACGCTCGTGGAACTTGGCCTCGCAGATGGGCTCCAGCACTTGCAGGATACATTGCTGGACGATGCGGTCAACAATAGTGGGAATCCCCAGCGGCCTTGTTTTGCCGTTGGGCTTTGGGATCTCCACCCGTCTTACCGGGCGGGGCTTGTACCAACTGAACTGTTTTTGAATCAACCGGACGAACCTTTCTTCCTCCATGGAGGCAAGGTGCCGGATGGTCCGCTTATCCACACCGGGAGTACCGCTCCCTTTGTTTCCCTTGATAGTCCGGTACGCCAGCTTGATGTTTTCCCCACTGGCAATCAGGCCCATGAGGTTTTGAAACACTTTCCCAATCAAGCTGTCTGCATACAGACCGTCAAAGGTGCTTTGCAGGTCATAATACTCCGTATAGCGGATTTTGCTTCGCTTGGGTTTTTGCGTTTGCTGCTCCGAAGTCAACACAGGCATCCACCCCTTTCGGTTTGGATTTTCTTTGTCATACTCGAAGCTGTGT
>ULWN01006390.1_pt1 | contig 31651 bp, 28 predicted proteins | sample 1960371 | NCBI WGS metagenome assembly ULWN01 (sample SAMEA4835813, study PRJEB28245) | human gut metagenome | biome: gut microbiome; material: fecal sample | place: Denmark | collected 2008 | reverse complement strand
TCGTCGCGGGCTTCGCGTTCGGTACGGTCAAAAGTATCGAGGACGTAATCCATCTTTTTGTCTGCCCACTCGAAAACAGCCGCTTTGACTTCGTCGCTGGGGAGATAGAGATGAACTTCCTGTTTTGCTTTTCCACACGCTTCCTGAATACCTTCGATCCAGGTGATGATTTTCTTGATTTCTTCGTGGCCGAACAGGATTGCGTCAAGCATTTCTTTTTCGGAAATGATGTTTGCGCCAGCCTCGACCATCATGATTGCGTCTTTCGTTCCCGCAAGGCTCAGATGAAGTTTGCTCTTTTCGCGTTCCGCGGGCGTGGGGTTGATGATATATTTGCCGTCAACGTATCCGACGACGACCGACGCCGTGGGGCCTGCGAAAGGAATGTCGGAAATGCTGAGCGCGATCGAGCTGCCAAGCATGCCGAATACCTCGGGCGGGATTTCTTTGTCAACCGAAAGCGCGGTTGCGACGACTGCGACGTCGTTCAAGCAGCCCTTCGGGAACAAGGGACGAATGGGACGGTCGATAAGACGCGACGTAAGGATCGCCTTATCGGAAGGTCTGCCTTCTCTCTTTTTGAAGCCGCCGGGGATTTTGCCCACTGCGAACATTTTTTCTTCGAAGTCAACGCCGAGAGGGAAAAAGTCGATTCCGTCACGGGGTGTTTTTGCCATCGTAGCATTGGTAAGGACGACGGTTTCGCCGCATCTTATGAGACAACTGCCGTTTGCCTGACCGCAGTACGCGCCGATTTCAACGGAGACTTCGCGTCCGCCGATTTCGGTTTTGAAAATTTTTCTTTCCATATACTCTGTCCTCCAAAGACTTCCGCAATTCCCGCAAGAAGTCCAAATTTACGTTTTTAATGTTTTTTTCAAAAAAAACGGGGCGCAAAAGCACGCCCCGAAAAAATTACTTTCTGAGTTCCAACTTCTTAACGATAGCGCGGTATCTTTCGATGTCTTTGCTTTTAAGATAGTTGAGCATGTTGCGGCGTTGACCGACCATCATCAACAAACCTTTGCGGCTGTGGTGGTCTTTCTTGTGCGTCGCGAGATGCGCGGTGAGTTCGTTGATACGAGCGGTGAGAAGCGCGATTTGTACTTCGGGTGAACCGGTGTCGCCTTCCGACCTTGCGTTGTCCAAAATAATTTTTTGTTTGGTTTCCTTATCCATTGTTTTGCCTCCTTCGGTGGATAAATAATTCGCCTTAGGCAAAGTATATCTGCGGAGATTTAGATAAACGTTGCGAAAGGTACGAGAAGAATATTATCATAAAAATAATTTTATGTAAACCGAAAACGCCTACTTTTTCCAAAAATTTTCGTGTCTTTCCCTTAAAGTTTCGGCGCGTTCGATATATCCTTTCACGTCTTTGACGTCGGCAAGACGCTCGATGCGGTTTTCTTCCCTGAAAAGCCGTTTTGAAATCGCGCCCGCGCCCGCCGCAAGGATATTGCAGTTTTCTTCCATAATATCGACGTTGTAAACGCACTCGGTGTCCGGCTTTGCGTAGCCGCTGTTTTCAAGGTTTCCGGTGTTGTACTTCTGACGATACATATAATACGGTTCGTAACCCGCGTCCGTCAGCGCGCTTACCGAATAATCGATCATTTTTTCGGCGTCTTTGAGATTAAGCGGTTCGTAATGCGATTCGGTCAGGACGCTGCCGCGTTTCAGGCTTAAATTGTGCACCGTGATGTTTTCGGGATTAAGGCTTATCGCCTTATCGACGGAATACTTGAAATCGTCAAAGTTTTCCCCGGGGAGCGTCGCGATTAAATCCATATTTACGATAAAATCGTAATTTTTCGCAAGGTCGTACGCCCTTAACGTGTCATCGACGGTGTGCGCCCGTCCGATGAGTTTCAGCGTTTTGTCGTGGAAAGTCTGCGGATTTACGGAAATTCTCGTGACGGCGGTGTCCGCCATCATATCGAGGACTTCTTTCGTGAGCGTGTCGGGACGTCCCGCCTCGACGGTAAACTCCTTTGCCTTGAAATCGCAAAGGTCGATAAGGCTTTTTAGCATTGGGACGGGAATCGACGTCGGCGTACCTCCGCCGAAATACACGGCTCTGACCTTGAAATTGTTCTCGTTTATGACGTTTTTTATAATACTTATCTCGTTTTTCAGCGTTTTAACGTAACTTTCAAGGTATTTTCTGAGTTGTTTCATCGAAACCGCGACAAAACTGCAATAAGCGCATCGTGTCGGACAAAACGGGATATTCACAAACACGTCGACTTCGTCTTTTCCGATTTTCAGCAGTTTTTCCTGATTTTTTACAATCCTTGCGACGTGCTCGGCTTTCTCGGGCGTTACGTCGAAAAACCCGGTAAACTCCCCTTTTGCGTCAATACCTTCGCGCAATAATTCGGCATATAGTTTCGTCGGGCGCACGCCGGTCAGACAACCGTACGGCAGCCACTCGCCAGAATACTCTTTCAGCGTTTTGTAAATCGACCTTTTGCCGAAACGCCGCGCAAATTTTTTCTTGTTCAGCGTGTCGCCCCGCAAATCGTATTCCTCGACGGTGGTTTTTCCGCAAATCGTCGACGTGATTATAATTTTGTCGTCGGTTATCTCGTCGTTGTAAAAATACTCGTCGAAGCCGTCGGTTTTTTCATACGAAAAATTGACGTACGCCTGATACGCACGCACCATTTCCATAAGTTCGTTTTTATTGACCGAGTTTACAAAAACCGCAAGATTTTTCATTTATTCTTCCAAAAAAATAGGGTTATTCTTCTTTTCGTAATTCAAAGTTGTAAAATCACCATGTCCGGGATATACGTCGTAATCTTTGTTTATTTCAAAAAGTTTCCTGACGCTTTTCAACAATTCTTCAAAATCGCCGCCGTAAAAATCGGTGCGGCCGTAACTTAATTTGAACAGCGTGTCGCCCGTAAACATTGCGTTTGCCGCGTCGACGATATACGTCATTCCGCCCGCGGTATGCCCTGCCGTTTCGATTGCTTTTATTTCAACGTCGGCAAGCGTGAAAACCTCGCCGTCTTTAAGTCTTACGTCGGCGGAAGTATAAGGAAAGTCGTAAATCCCCATCGCAAGCGCAAGGTTCGACTTGTTCGACAGCATTTTGTCGTCGTTTTCCCCTATGTACGCTTTCACGCCCTTTTCCTTAAAATATTTTACAAGTTCGGTATGGTCGAAGTGTCCGTGCGTGACGATTAAGCCGTCGATTGACAGCCTGTTTGCTCTCACGTATTCTTCGATGGGTGCGGGATTGCCCGTCGGATCGACGATAAAGCACTTGTTGGAGTTACTCACGACGTAAGTGTTCGTTTGCAATTCGCCCTGAATGAACCTTCTTATAACGCAGTTACTCATTTTCTTTCTCCACGATAAGCGTGACGGGACCGTCGTTTTCAAGCGAAATCCGCATATCCGCGCCGAACTCGCCAGTCGCAAGGTTTTCAAAAATATCCGAAAACTTTTTGACGGTAAGGTCGTACAATGGCTTGCTGATTTCGGGGCGCGCGGATTTATCGAAAGACGGTCGCCTGCCTTTTCTGGTGTCGGCGTAAAGCGTGAAGTTTGAAACGACCATAACGTTTCCTTTTACGTCAAGCACGGAAAGGTTTAGTTTTCCGTTTTCGTCCTCGAAAACCCGAAGGTTTGCGATTTTTTCCACACAATAATCGACGGTCTTCTCGTCGTCGCCGTCCGAAAACGCGCAAAGGACGAGCAATCCTTTTCCGATTTGCCCGCCGCTTTTTCCGTTAATTACTATGCTTGCGCGGTTTACCCGCTGAATAATACATCTCATTTTATCTGTGTACGTCGATGACTTCCGGCAAAGTTTTCAGTTTTTTGATGACGTCTTCGACCTGATCCGTGCTTTTAACTTCCAGCATAACGGTGATTTCCGCGGTGCCGTTGTCGTTGTCCGAGCGCGCAAACGCGCCCGTTATCGATATTTTCATGTTGGAAATAATCGTCGTGACCGCCGCAAGAATACCGCTCTTGTTTTCGCAATAAATTTTCAGCGAGGCAAGGAAGTTCTGACTGATTACGTCGTCCCATTTTGCCTCGATAAGCCTTTCGGGTTCCATATTTTTGACGTTGGGACAATCGACGCAGTGCACCGAAACGCCGCGCCCGCGCGACACGTATCCGACGATTTTATCGCCCGGCACGGGATTGCAACAGTGCGAAAGCCTGACCAGAAAGTCGTCGTAGCCCCTGATAAGGACGCCGTTTCCCGACGAGCTTTTTCCCGTCGTCGAGGTGGTTTTGATTTCCGCAACCGGGTTTTTCGACAGCAAATCACGCTTGAAGTAGTCGATAAGTTTGACGATAATCTGGTTTGTCGTAAGGCCTCCGAAGCCGACCGAAGCGTACAAATCGTCAATCGACGACAGCGTGTAGCGGTTCATAATATAATTGAGCCCCGCCGTGCTTAAAAGTTCCGAAAGATTATATCCGCGGCGTTTTGCCTCGCGTTCAAGCATATCTTTGCCGCGCTTGATATTTTCTTCCTTCATTTCCTTTTTGAAGTATTGACGGATTTTCGTGCGCGCCGATGCGGTTTTTACGAATTTAATCCAGTCGCGGCTCGGACCTTTGCCGGAATTCGTCGTGAGAATTTCAACGATGTCGCCGGTGTTGAGCACGGTGTTGAGCGGCACGATTTTTCCGTTGACCTTCGCGCCGATACACTTGTTTCCGACCGCGCTGTGGATTGCGTAGGCAAAGTCGACGGTCGTGCTGCCGACAGGCAGATTCAGCACTTTTCCTTTCGGCGTGAAAACGTAAACTTCGTCGGTGAAAACATTGCCTTCGATATTTTCCAGAAATTCATGGCTGTCCGACGATTCGCGCTGGGTGTCCATAACTTCGCGAAGCCAGTTGATCTGGTCGTCGATTTTGGTCGCGCCGGTTTTGCCTTCCTTATATTTCCAGTGCGCCGCGATGCCGTATTCCGCAATGCGGTGCATTTCGTACGTGCGGATCTGGATTTCGAAAGTTTCCTTAAACTTCGTGATAACCGTCGTGTGCAGCGACTGATATCCGTTGGGTTTCGGCATTGCGATATAGTCCTTGAAACGCCCCGGGAGCGGCATCCACATCGTGTGAATCGCGCCAAGCACCGTATAGCAATCCTGCACCTCGTTGACGATGACGCGGACTGCGGATATGTCGTAAATCTGCTCGATATTCTTCCCTTGTTTCAGCATTTTTTTGTAAATGCCGTAAAGGTGTTTTTGCCTGCCGTTGACCTCGCCCTCGATGCCGAGTTCTTGAAGCTTTGCTTTCAGCTCGTCGCAAATTTTCTCGATAAACTGCTGGCGTTCTTTGGATTTCGTCTTTATAAACTCGACAAGTTCGTAATAATCGTCGGGATAAAGATACCGCATCGCAAGGTCTTCCAGCTCGCACTTGACGAAACTTAAACCAAGTCGTCCGGCAAGCGGCGCATAAATTTTCAGCGACTGCGTTGCGATTTTGATTTGTTTTTCGGGTTTCAGCGCGTCGAGAGTACGCATATTGTGCAAACGGTCGGCAAGTTTAATTATGATGACGCGGTAATCTTTCGCCATCGCAAAAAACATTTTCCTAAGGTTTTCCGCCTGCTCGTCTTCCGCCGATACGAATTTGATTTTGTCAAGTTTCGTGACGCCTTCCACAAGTTCCAGCACTTCTTTGCCAAACTTTTGTTCAAGTTCGTCAGAAGTTACGGGCGTATCTTCCAGGATGTCGTGCAAAAACGCCGCGACGAGCGTCGATACGTCGTCGAAGCCCAAATCGACAAGGATATTCACAACGGCGCATGGATGAATAAAGTACGGTTCGCCCGTTTGCCTTTTTTGTCCTTCGTGCGCCGCTGCCGAAAAATCGTACGCCGCCTTCAACTCCTGAAATTCGGCTTCCGAAAAATTCTTTTTAAGTTTTTGCAACAGTTCGTCCATAATACAATTTTTATCTTAATTTTTAATATTTTTCAAGAAAATTATAAATTTTCGAGTTTTCAAGATTGACTTTTGTTTTTTCGTCAAAAACAAATCCGCCGTTTTCCGCGTTTTTTATCACGCCCAGTTCATACATTATGTAAAACGTCGAAAGCGCCTTGAACGGGCTGACGATTTTGTTGTCGTACAACTTGTATTTAAGCGTCGGTAAACTTGTCGCGCCCAAAAGATTTAAGCGTTTCAGCGTTTTATACACGTCACGGTATTCGTCAATCGAACGACACCTGAACCGCCTTATTTCGTCGCCGAAAGGCGCTTCTCCCGACACCTTTATTTTCGCTTTCGACACGCCGTTTACGTACGACAAATACTCGTCCGTGGGTTTATCCAGAAACACGATTTCGTTGTAATAAGAAAAATCGAACTTCTCGTCGGGCGACAAAACCACGGTGTTATACGGGTTCAGCGAAAACGCCCCGCCCGAAGCCGTAAGGTAAAACCCTCTCTTCGTATTAACAAAATTATAATACGAATCATAAGTAAATGCAATATATAACGTCCCGAAAATTTCGTTGCCGCGCGACGTATAATATGCGGGTTTTTGTGTTTTTTCCGCAAGAAAACTTTCAAAGTGCAGATATTCGATTGCGGATATTTCCGGGTTTTCCTTTTCAACGCTTTCGACGCTGTGACTTTTCACAACCGCCTGCGTGTAAACTTTTGAGCGGAAAGTTTTGTTTTCAAGCGACAAAATATAGTTCAGTCCGTTTTTGAACTCTTTGAAATTTTTCATCGCAGAAAACGCCACGACTTCAACGTCTTTTTTCGGGTTTGCTTTCAGATGTTCGGTGTTCCCGATTTCCGAAAAGTCGTATTTTTGGTTTCTCGCAAGGAACAGCGGCTCGGGATTCATAAAGCCGAACGGCTCCAACCTTCTGACGTCGGTGACAGTAGCGAAATCAATGCTTTCGTCATATTCAAGGTCATACAAAACTTCGGGCAAAAAACACGAAATATCATAAGTTTTTTTGACGTATTCGTTAATTTTTGACGTAAAAATGTCAAAGCCGTCTTCCGTCACCGACACGCCAGCCGCTGCCGAATGACCGCCGAAACCGACAACGTAGTCCTTCACACAGGACAAGCAATCGAAAATATTAATCTTTGAAATGCTTCTTGCGCTGCCCTTCAAAAGCCCGTCTTCCGTAAACGTGAAAAGCATAACGGGACGGTTGAAAACTTCGGCAAGTTTCGACGCGGCAATGCCCAGAACGCCGATATTCCACGACTTGTCGTACATTGCGATGACGCGGTTTTCGACAAGATCGTAAGACTTCAACTTTTGCATAATGTCCGCGACAACCTTTTCGCACAGAATCTGTCGCTCCTTGTTGACTTCGTCCAGTGTTTCTAGAATTTTGTCAACGACTTTTTCGTCGTCCGACGTGAATAACGACACGACCGGCGTTGCGTCACGAAGCCTTCCGAGCGCGTTAATTCGCGGGGCGACTTTGAACATAATATCTTGGGACGTAATGGTTTCCTTTTTAAGGCACGCGGAAATACGTCTTGCGTACAAAACTCTGCCCGCGTTCATCTGGTCAAGCCCGAGTTTTGCGATTATGCGGTTTTCACCGACAAGCGGCACGATGTCCGCAATCGTTCCGAGCGCAGCGATTCCAACATATTTCAACGCTTCGTCAAGCCCTGCAATCGCCTGTATAAGTTTGAACACGACGCCCGCGCCGCAGTAATCCGAAAAAGATTTTCTGTCGACTTTCGGATTCAGCACGATGCCGTCGGGGATAAGTTCCGGAATCGGTTCGTGATGGTCGGTAACAACGACGTCGATGCCCATGTCCTTTATGCACTTCACCTCGTTTTTTGACGTTATGCCGCAGTCGACGGTGATAACAAGGTCGATACCTTCGTTTTTCGTCAGGTCTTCGACAACGATGTCGTGCAAGCCGTAGCCGTCGGAATGGCGGTTGGGGACGTAATACGAAACTTTGTCGATTTTATCCTTTAAGAAGGTGTACAGAATCGAGATTGCGGTAAGCCCGTCGCAGTCGTAGTCGCCGTAAATAAGCACGCTTTCGTTAAGCGAAATCGCCTTGTTTATGCGTTCGACGGCGGCGTTCATTCCGTACAGTTCAAACGGGTTTATGAAGTCGGATTTGTCGGGACTCAAAAACTTTTCGGCGGCTTCGACCGTGTTCACGCCGCGCGACGACAAAAGCCTTGCAACGGGTTTACTTATACAAAGTTTTTTTGAAAGTTCGTCCGAAAGCGTGTCCGCATATTCTTGTCTTTTAAGATATTTTACCGCCATTTTTCGTAAAAATGTATAAAAAAACCCTCTAAACGAGGGCTTTTTCAATTATTTCATTGCTTTGTATTTTGCATATTGTTTTGCGCGATACTTCAAAATACCGTTCTGCATCGCAGCCCACAACGGCGCCGCAAGGAACATCGACGAGTACGTACCTGCAAGCAAACCGAACAAAATCGGAAGCGTGAAGTGGCGCATCGAAACAACGCCGAGAGCCGTAAGCATAATGACCATGATAAGCGTCGTAAGCGACGTGAACATCGTACGGTTGAAAGTCATTGCGACCGCTTCGTCCGCAACGTCGTTATAAACGATTTTGTTTTTGTCATACAACTTTTTACGTTCGCGCACGCGGTCGAAAACGATAATCGTGTTGTTGATCGAATACGCAACGATGGTGATAACCGCGGCGATGAAACTGCTGTTTATGGGTATGCGGCAGATAACCGTAAGACATACCATAATAAACACGTCGTGCAACAGCGCAAGGACAGCCGCAACGCCCGAGAGCCACTCGAACCTGATAATGATATAAACAAGAATCAGGATAAGAGCAATGCCGACCGACAAGAAGGCTTTTTTGACAAGGTCTGCGCTTGCGGTCGAACTTCTGTTGGTGTAGTCGACCTTCACGCCGAACTTGCTTTCAAGCGCGGCTTTTGCAGAGTCGTTGATTTCCTTCATTTTGGTTGCGTCGGAGTTGACGTTTTTGTACTGCACGCGGATACCATTTTGTCCGCCCGTGGTAACGCCCTGGATATAGTCGACGTTATTAATGCCCTTTTCTTTCAGGATTTCAAGGACTTCTTGTTCGTTCTTGGTGTTGTCTTCGATCATAACGGTCATTTCCGTACCGCCGGTGAAGTCGATACCGAGACCGAAACCCGTTGCCGCGTCGGTTTTCGCGCCGGTCACCGCAAACACGATGACGAACACGCAAATGATAAGCGCGGGAGCGATGCACCAGAACGGAAGTTTTTTGGAAATTTTCAAATCAAGGAGTTTTTGTTGTAATTTATTCATTATGCTGCCTCCTTGTCGCTTCTTTTAAGCATATAGAGTTTGGGATTATTCATATTATCGAACGCGCCCAAAAGACTTATGTTGAGCCTTGTGATCAGCAACGCCGTGAACATCGAAACGAGAATCGAAATAAACAACGTGACCGCAAATCCGACGATGGAAGTGCCACCGAAAATCCACATTACGATTGCGCCGATAAGCGTCGTGACGTTACTGTCGATAACCGCAACCGCAGCCCTTCTGAAACCGCGGGAGATAGGACCGCCCTGGCTTGTGATCTTGCCGTCGCTGCCGCGCTGGGGTTTCAGGAACAAATTGTCGCTGCCGAGAAGTCCCGACCTGTATTCGTCCTTGATACGCTCAAAGATAATAATGTTCGCGTCGACCGCCATACCGATACCGATGATGATACCCGCAATACCCGGGAGCGTGAGCTGTACCCACGGAAGCACCGAGCACAGGAACAATACGAGTTCGATGTAGGCAAGAAGCGCCATATCCGCCATAAGACCGAACATTCCGTAAAGTGCAACCATGAAAATCATAACGAGAACAATACCTACGATACCCGCGATAAGGCTTGAACGGATTGCCGTCGTGCCAAGCGTCGGGCTGACGATGTTGGTCTCTCGGACGGTCATATCGACGCCGAACGTACCTGCCTGCAAACGAGTCGCCATGTCGTACGCTTCTTCGTAAGTGTAGCCGCCGGTCGTGGAACTGCTGCCCTGTTTGATGACGGCTTGTCCGTTTGAAATTTCGGAACTGACGGAAACAGTCATAAGTTTTTCGCCGTTGATGTAAATATCCAAGGATTTACCGATGTTTTCCTTTGTTGCGGTTGCAAACGCCTTCGTGCCTTCCGCATTGAATTGCAACGAAATAACGTAAGTGCCGTTGTTCTTATCGGTATCCAGCGCAACGCCGACGTTTTTCAAGTGCTTGCTGCCTACGATATAAACGGTTTTTTCGTCGCCGCCCTTCGTGATTTTCAGCGACGCGGGACGACCGATAAGGTCGAATACGCGCTCGGGATCGTCGACGTCGGGAATTTCAACGGTGATCGTGGGGTTGCCCGTCGTGTTGTAAGTTACTACGGATTCGGTATAACCTTTTGACGTGAGCAAGTCTTCCATACTTGCTTTGACGCCGTCAAGACGGATTTTCAATTCGTCCGCGGTGAGAGTTTCTCCATCGGGCGCTTTCACGTCGAATACGGCAGAAACGCCGCCCGCAAGGTCAAGTCCGAGTTTTATTGAACGCGCATAGCCGGTGTAATCGTACATCGATTTGCCGATGGGGAACGTGGGCACGAATGCAAACACCATTCCGAGGACCAACAAAATGCACGCAATAGTAAAAATCGCAATTGATTTTTTCTTATTCAAAGGTCGTGGCCTCCTAAAATAATAAAAGTTACTCAAATATTATATAATTAAATACTCAATCCGTCAAACGAATATAAAAGATAAATGAAATTAAGCCGAATATTAAAGTAATTTTTAAGAAGCTTCCGCCTTTTCAAAACATTTTTCGAAAAAACAAAAATATCCGCAAATTTTTGCGGATACAAATTTTGTTGATATTGTTTTAAAATTAAAAGTATAAATCCCCGAAAACGCTGAAAACCGAATAATATCCATCTTCCTCAAAACGGCGAGAATTTGTAAAAAATATACCCGAAAACGCTGAAAATTTGATGAATTTTTGGGGTTCTTTGCAAGTTCTCACGAGGGCGCGTACTGACGTACGTAACCGAGTGGGGTTTTGCAAAAACGCCGAAAAGTCGCTAATTTTCAGCGTTTTCTATGGCGTAGATGGCAAGCGAACACTCTAAACGATGCCTCATCATCTCGCAACTCAGCTTGTACGGCTTCGTCAGGTCGTGATTGAAGTTATAGCTGTTCGCGACGCAACCGCCGCTGCAATAATACTTCGCGGGACACTTTCCGCAATCTTCCTTGGAATACACGTTGATATTTTCAAAGGTTTTCTGGATATCGCGATTGAAAGTGCCGTCCATAACGTTGCCCATAAAGAATTTTCCGTCGCCGCCTGCAAACTGGTGACACGGGAAAATGTCGCCCGTCGGCGTGACCGCAACGTACTCTTTGCCCGCACCGCAACCGGTGAGCCTTTTCGCAACGCACGGACCGTTTTTAAGGTCGATCATATAATGGAAGAAATTGAACCATTTGTCGCCCTTTCTTCTTTCGATATATTCTTCCGACAACTCGTCATACTGCTTAAAAATTTCGGGCAGGTCTTTTTCGTGCAATGCAAGCGGACTGTCGTCGGGCAAAACCACGGGTTCAATTGAAATCTGGTCAAACCCTTCGTCGTTCAGCACAAGGACGTCGCTCGAAAAGTCGACGTTATTTTGTGTAAAAGTGCCGCGGATATAGTAACGCTTGTCGCCCCTGACCGCGCGGAATTTTTTGGCGTTTTTCAGCGCGATGTCGTAACTTCCCTTGCCGTTCGGCGTGACGCGGAGTTTATCGTGAATTTCACGTCTGCCGTCGATGCTGATAACCACGTTATCCATCTCTTCATTAAGGTATTTTATCGCGTCGTCGTTCAGAAGGACGCCGTTGGTCGTCAAAGTAAATCTGATATCTTTGCCCAAAGACTTCGCCTTTTCCTTGCCGTACGCCACGATTTTTTTGACGTTATCGAGATTCATCAGCGGTTCGCCGCCGAAAAAGTCGACTTCCAGATTATGGCGTTTCCCGGAATTTGCAAACAGGAAATCGAGCGCGGCTTTGCCGACTTCAAACGACATATAGTCGCGCGGGGTGTTGTACGTGCCGTCTTTTGCAAAGCAGTAACTGCACCTTAAATTGCAGTCGTGGCAGATATGCAGACACATCGCCTTGATTTCCCCCGACGACGGAAGATTTATCCTGACTTCGGGCGCGTTTAAGACACCGTCTTTTTCAAGAAGGTCAAGTTCCGCGTCGATTTCTTTCAGGTCGGACTCCGACAATTTCAGAAAACGCTTGTTTTCGTCGTCCGAAAGCTGCTGATATCTTTTTTTTGACACTAAAAAAGCAGCCTCGTCCACGTTATGCAGACTGCCGCTTTCTACGTCCCATACAAAGTAAAGCGGGTTACCTTTATGGGTATAGGTAAAACAATGTACCATTATTTGCTCTCTTTTTTGGTGTTGATCCTTTCTTCGCGTTGCGCGCAACTTTGATTGCCGACCGTGCAGCTGGTTTTGCAAGCCGATTGGCAGCTGCTGTTGCATTCTCCGCAACCGATTTTGCCTTCTTTATGTAAGCAAGATTTTACGACGGTGTTAACGTGTTTCATAATAGCCTCCGAAATTTCAAAAGTTAAATAAATTATACACTATATTATTTATTAGCGCAAGTAAAAGTCGCACTTTCCGTCACATTTTGTCAAGTTCGTAGCCGTGTTTTTGGCTTTTGCCGTACTGACGGTCGAAATTTTCCTTGTTTTTACGCATGTATCTTTCGTAAAGTTCCTTCGCGTCCATGCCGCTGTGAATGCACGCCGCGGTGAAAAAATGCAGGATATCGACAAGCTCATCCTTGACGTTATCGTCGTTCACGGGCTTCGGGTTTTTCCACCATTTGAAGTTGACTTCCGCAAGGAGTTCCGCAAGTTCGGATACGATTGCAAGCACTTCTTTTTGTATCCACTCTTCCTTTGAAAATTCAAGATTTCGGTTTTTGATAAGGTCGCTGTCAAAAAGGTTCTGCATATAAAAAATGCGTTCCAGCATTTCCATTTCTTCAAACTGTTTTTCCATTAAAAATACCTCATTTGCAAAAAATTTCGTTAATTTTTCAAAATATCCAAAAGATTTTTGTCAATTCTCGGACCGACGTATCCGACTGTCGCCTTTGACAAATCATAGTTTACGTCGATGGCTTTTCGTACGTCGTCGGGAGTTACCGCGTCGATTTTCCCGATAAGCTCTTCGACGTCGGCGACTTCGCCCGTGAGCAATGCGTGTTTGCCCAAAAGGTTCATGTTTCCGATGCTCGTTTCCAGCCCGAAAACAAACGCGCTTTTTATCTGCGCTTTGCCGCGCAAAAACTCGTCGTCGGTAAGCCCCGTGCGCTTCACTTCTTCGATTTCCTTTCTCACGGCTTCCAAAGCGCGCTCGACGTTTTGCACGTTCGTTCCGAGATAAATCATACCGTGTCCCGCTTGTTTGTATGCCGAAAGGTATGAATATACCGAATACGCAAGCCCCAGCCTTTCGCGAATATGCTGATACAGTCTTCCGCTCATGCCGAATCCGAATGCGGAGTTGAAAATTTTCACGGCGTTGAACGTTTCGTCGTTATACGACGTTGACGGGAACAGAATATTTATGTTGCTTTGCTCGATTTTTTTGAATTTTTTGACGTAAACGCTGTGGGTTTCGGGGACGTCGATTTTCCTTTTTTTGGACTTTATCCTTGTAAAATTCCCGATAAAATACTTTTCCACGATTTCGTCGACATTTTCAAAACGGACGTTGCCGGCAACCGCAATCACGGTATTGTCGGCGGTATATCTTTCGTCCATATATCTGAAAACGTCGTCGCGCGTGAATGATTTTACGTTTTTCGCACTACCCAGAATCGGGCGAGCCAAGGGGTGTCCTTTGTAAAAAGCCGTCGACGCGATTTCGTACGACAAATCGTCGGGTGTGTCGTTGCACATTGCGATTTCTTCCAGAATAACGCCCTTTTCTTTTTCAAGCTCGTCCGTGGGAAAAACGCTGTTGAAATATATGTCTGACAAAATATCGGCGCAGTTTTCAAAGTCGTTATCGACGCACTGAATGTAATAACAAGTTGCGGTTTTTGAAGTGTATGCGTTAATGTTCGCGCCCATTGCGTCGGTGTCGGCAACGATGTCGAATGCCGTGCGACGTTTCGTGCCCTTGAACATCGTGTGTTCGATAAAATGCGAAAGCCCGTTCGTCTTTGGCGTTTCGTTGACGCTGCCCGTGTTTACGAATACGCCTATCGACACGCTGTGAAGCTCGGGCATGTCGTAATACGCAAGAGTTAATCCGTTTTTATATTTTTTTAATTTTTTCATATTTGATATTTTATCATAAGGCGCGACTATTTTCAATCAAAATCGCATTGAAATTAAATTACGTCGGACACCGCCGCCGCCTCGAAACCCGACGCTTTCACGTATTCCAGAATTTTCGGCAACGCTTCGAGCGTGTGCGCCGTCGGATGCATCAGAATAAGGTCGCCCGCGGCAAGGTCTTTTATCGCGCGGGAAAACGTGAGCGACGAGTTTTTGTCCCGCCAGTCTACGGTGTCTCTTGTCCACATTATCACCTTGTAGCCGTACTCGTCGCAAACCTTGTTCATATTATCGCCCATTTCCCCCGAAGGCGGCGCAAACAGCCGCGACGGCTCGCGCCCCGTGATTTCTTTCAGCAACCGTTCGGTAACGAGAATTTCCTTTTTGTTTTCTTCCTTGCTCAGTTTTTTGTGGTTTTTATGATTATATCCGTGATTTCCAAGTTCGAACCCCATGTCCGAAAGTTTTCTGACAACGTCGGGATTGGCAGCCGCCCAACTGCCGCCGATAAAAAACGTCGTGTTGAAATTATATTTTTTGAAAAGTTCCGCCATCGGCAGGACGTACTCCGTCCCCCAATACACGTTTATCATAAGACAGATTTTTCTTTCTTCGCGCGAGCCTTTGTATATCGGTGCATAGGTTTCTTTTTCTTTCTGCACCGCATAAAACCCGCCCGAAAACGCCCCGACGACGACAATCGCAAGCATAAAAACAATCGCAACGTTTGAAAGCAACTCATACTTTTTCGCTTTTTTCATACGAAAGTATATGAGATTATTAAATTAAATATGATTTTCCCAAAACAAAAGCACCCAAACGGGTGCTTTAATAACTCATCGTAAAAGGCGAGAATTATATTATTTATTTTGTTAAAAGTCAGAATTTTGATGAGATTGTGTTTTTCTCGGCAGGTTCGGAAAATTCCAGTGTACACAGACGTACACGAATTTTCAGGTTCTGCCGAAAAAGCAAAATATCGCAAAATTATGACTTTTAAACACGGGACATGTATTCGCCTGTGCGCGTATCAACCCTAATAGTATCGCCCTGGTTCACGAAGAAAGGCACTTGGATGATATAGCCGGTTTCAAGCGTTGCGGGTTTGCTGCCGCCGGTTGCCGTGTCGCCCTTTACGCCGGGTTCGCAGAAGGTGATTTCCAGTTCGACAAAGTTAGGCGCTTCGACGGAGATGGGGCTGCCGTTGAAGAAAGCGATGTTTGCGGTCATATTTTCCTTAATGAAGTTGAGCGTATCGCCAAGCAGGTCTTTCATGATGGGGATTTGTTCATACGTATCCTGATCCATGAAGTAGTAAAGTTCGCCGTCGTTGTAAAGGTATTGCATTTCTTTACGCTCGATATGAGCAAGTTCGAACTTATCGACGGGGTTGAAAGTACGCTCCAAAACAGCGCCCGTAATAATGTTTTTAATTTTGGTGCGGACAAATGCCGCTCCTTTGCCGGGTTTAACGTGCTGGAAATCTACGATAATGAAGATATTGTTGCCGTCTTGAAAGGTGATACCTTTTCTGAAATCGCCCGCAGTAACAAATGCCATAAGAACCTCCTGTATTTTACAAAATCAATAGTTTTTTATCCAAGCGACTGATGACGTTGCATCCGTCGTTTTCAACAATAATCAGATCTTCGACTCTCACGCCGTACAAGCCTTCCATATAGACGCCCGGCTCAACCGTGACGACCATATTCTTTTTGAGTACGGTTTCGGAAGTCGAGTTTTCAAAAGGATGCTCGTGAATTTCAACGCCGACGCCGTGTCCGGTGCTGTGGGTGAAATAATTGTCAAGCCCTTTCGATTTAAGGTAATCGCGCGCGGCTTTGTCAACGTCCGACGCTTTCACGCCGGCGCGCACTGCCTCGATGCCTTTATAGTTTGCCTGCAAAACCGCTTCGTAAACGTCCTTGAAATCGTTTCCGGGATCGCCGAAAGCGAACGTCCTTGTGATGTCGCTGCAATAGCCCTTGTATTTGCAACCGAAGTCGATCGTAACGGGCATGCCTTCTTTGAGGTGCGTGTCGCCCGCGTGAGCGTGCGGCTTGCTGGTGTTTGCGCCGAATGCGACGATCGTCGTGAACGCAAGACCGTCCGCGCCGAGCTTACGCATCTGATATTCGAGTTCCGAAGAAAGTTGTTTTTCGGTAACGCCCGCTTTGACTTTTTTAAGCATTCTCGTGAAAGCCTTGTCGTTGATTGCCGCCGCTTTTTTGATGAGCAAAAGTTCCTCACGGGTTTTTACCATGCGCGCTTCGTCCAGAGCGTTATCGACAGGCACGAGTTTTACGCCGTCGAAGGCGTTTGCCATCGCCGAATAGGTGTTGAAAGAAACGTATTTCCCCTCAAAACCCAAAGTTTTTATATTAAACTTCCGGACGTATTCCGCAATCGTCGAAAAGACGTTGCTGCTTTTCACCGTTACGACTTCCGCAAGGTCGCCGCAGGCAGCCGTCGCTTCTTCGGTGTAGCGGCTGTCGGTGAAGTACAACGCAGAGTCTTTCGTCAGAAGAATGAAAGCCGCGTCGTTAATGTATCCCGAAAGATAAAAAGTGCCGGGTTCCGACGTGATGAGCGCACCGTCAACGCCTTTGAATTTTTTGAAAATCGCATTCAAGTTTTTCATAACGTATATTATAACACAATATCTTGTACTTTGTAAAACGTTTCGGACGCAAAAGGCAAGTTAAACAAGCCGAAAATACTCGTCTTTCATCGTTTTTGCGTCTTCCGCCTGCGTGCCCGCGCTTTCCGACAAAACGTAAGGAGTGAGTTTGTAATCGAAAAACACCTTCGCAAGGGGCGGAAATTCGGGACCGTAAACGTCGTCGTCGAAAGTCAGATGCCTGACCTCGCCCTTGCCGCTAAACATAATTTTGGAAAAGTGAACGTGCATGTTTTCCGTCTTTTCGCGACCGACACCGTTCAAAAGCTTTTTGATGACGTTTTCGTAGTCCTCATAGGTTTTAAGCCCGCCGAGAGAGCGCGCGTTAAGATGACCGAAATCAATGCAGGGATAATAACTTTCGTCAATGTTGGAGATACGAATTATCTCGTCCAAATCGCCGATTTGTGCAAATTTTCCCATTGTTTCGGGACAAATTATGAAATTTTCGTATCCTTCGGATTTTTTGACGTCCTTAAAAATCGTCAGTCGTTTTATGATGTTTTCAAGCGCGACTTCGCGTTTTTGTTTGGTTTCCGTACCGCTGTGAAAAACAACCCTGTTGCCGCCCATAAACCCCAGAATCCGCATGCTGTCCAGAAGGTAATTAAACCCGTTTTTTTCGCCCTTTTCGTCGTCGGGATTTGCAAAGTTTATGAAGTACGGAGCGTGCGCCGTAATTTCCACGCCGTATTTTTGCGCCTCGGTGCCGATGAGTTTTGCGGTGTTTTCGCCCATAAGGACGCCTTTGCCGAAAGAGTATTCGTAAATATCGAGTCCTCTTTCTTTCACCCATTTCGGGGCTTCGACCGTCGATTTATGTCCTTCGTTGTAAAAACTTTCACTGTTTCCGCTTGGTCCGAATTTTATCATAAGTTCCTATTTGTCATTTTCGCGACTTCCAGGTCTTTTCCGATCTGATCGCGAACTTCCCATTCCGAATTGAATTTTTTAATATCGCGGATTTTGCTGTAAAAATACACGGTGATATATTTATCGTACAAATTTCCCTTGTAATTCACCAAAAAACTTTCGATTGTCAAAGAGTAGTCGTTGAAAGTCGGCTTGCTGCCGATATTCGTGACGGAATTGTAAATATATCCGTCAACTTCGACCGTCGTTGCGTAAACGCCTTCCCGAATTACCGCTTTTTCGTCGGGAAGGAAAAGGTTTGCCGTCGGAAAACCGAATTCGCGCCCTCGCCCAAAACAATGCACGACGTCGCCCGAAATCATATAAGGACGCCCCATAAGCTGGTTTGCAAGGCGCATGCGCCCTTCCGACAGATATTTTCTGATTAAGTTGCTGCTGATTTTGTCACCGTTGTCCGTGCAAAGATACGGCACGATTTTCAGCGGAATTCCACGCGTTTTCAGGTAATATTTCAAAAAATCCACGTCGCCGCTGCCCTTGTAGCCGAAAGTATAGTCCGCGCCGCAAACGACGGCTTTTACCTTGAAATTCATCGCAATGCTTACGATGAAATCTTCGCGAGAGGTGCGTGCGTATTCATAATCCATCGTTTTGCCGATGACGACGTCCACTCCGAGTTCCTCAAAAATTCTCGTGCGTTCCTCAAACGTGAACACCATTTTCGTGTCCCGACCGTAATAAGAGAACGGATTGTTTCTGAAAGTGAACACGGCAAGTTCGATACCCATATCGTCCGCAAGTTTTTTTGCTTCCGAAATAAGATGGACGTGTCCCCTGTGCACGCTGTCGAATAATCCGAGCGCAAGCACTATTTCTTTGTCATAACTTTGTTCGACGATTCTCATAAAAGCCTCGTTCTGACAGTAAGGCAGCCGTTTTCTTCGACGCCGATTCCCAGAAGTTCGCCCCTGACATAAACGGTAAAGTTGCCCGCGGGCAGTTTTCTGAGTTTGACCTTAACCCCATTCAGAACCTTTTCCGACAACGGCTCCGGCACGTTGAAACGCTTGAAGTCCGAAAGGAAAAATCCGACGGGCAAAATATATTTTTCGGGATTTTCGCTGATTTCGTCAAACGTTACCGCGTCCGCGATTTCAAACTTTCCCGATTTCAATCTTATTATAAACGACATGTACCCGACCGTACCGAGCGCAGCCGCGATATCTCTCACGATACTTCTTACGTAAGTCCCCGACGAGCAGGTTATTTCAAAAACGAAATTGCCGTCTTCGACGTATAAAAGTTCGATGTTAAAAATTTCGACTTCGCGCGCGGAAAGCGTGAAATCTTTGCCTTCACGCGCCAAGTCGTACGCACGTTTTCCGTTGACGGAAATGCTGCTGTAATTTGGCGGCAGTTGTGCAATTTTCCCGATAAATTTCGGCAAAACCGTCAAAATTTCATCTTTCGTCGGGATTTTGTCGCAAGTTTTTGTAACTTTTCCGAAACTGTCCAAAGTGTCGGTTTCGACGCCGAACTTAAACCCTGCGCGATAAACTTTCACGCTTTCGTCGGTGTACGGAAACAGCCTTGTACCTTTGCCGATCGCAACGGGAAGCACGCCCGCTCCGCCCGGATCCAACGTGCCGAGATGACCGACTTTGACCTTTTCGCCGTAATGTTTTTTCAGGATTCCCCTGACTTTCACAACTACGTCGGACGAGGTCATAAACGATGGTTTCAATACGTTGATAAATCCGTCGGGCATACTAAATCTCGTCCCTTGCAGATTTCAGAAGTTTGTCGATGACATCTTCGTAATAGCCCGAAAGCCTGCAACCGGCAGCCCTTTCGTGTCCGCCCCCGCCAAACGTTACGGCAATAGCAGACGCGTCGTAAGGCGCTTTCGTGCGGATACTTACCTTGTAATACTTATCCCCTACTTCGCTCACCGCAAACGCGACTTTAACGCTTGCGACGTCGATAAGTTCGTTGATAATGCCGTCGGTGAACGCCGTCGAAGTGCCGGTTTCCGAAAAGTCCGTCGTCTTAAAGGTCATTATGCCGATTTGTCCGTCGTCGAAAAACCTTGTATTATTCATTGCGCGGGCTTTCAGCTTATATCGACCTTCGGTCTGCGACTTCATCATCGTATAAATTATAAAGTGGCTGTCAACGCCGTACGCAAGCAGTTTCCCCGCGACTTCCAGCGTGTTTTTTGTTGTATTGTCAAAAGAGAACGCGCCCGTATCCCCGACTATTGCCGAGAACAAAAGCGTCGCGATTTCTTTGTCGAACAGGTCGCGTTTTGCGTTTTCGGACAAGCACGAAATCACGTCGGTCATAATCTCCGCAGTTGCGCCCGCGTTTGCGTCGCACACCGTGAAGTCGGCAAAGTTACGGTTTGTTTTGTGATGGTCGATGACAAGCGTTTTTTTTGCGTTTTTGAAATATTTCCCGGCGACGTTGAAGCGGTCGGGATCGTTGCAGTCGACGGCAACGCAAACGTCGTATTTTTTGAACTTGTCGCCTTCGCACTCGTTGACGACTTTTACCGAAGGTAAAAACATCAGTCTTTCGGGCGGATTGTCGTCGCAATACACGTCGCATCTTTTCCCAAGTTTTTTGAGCGCAAGACGAAGCGACAGCGCGCTGCCGAGAGTGTCGCTGTCGGGATTTACGTGGCACAAAAGCGCGACGCTTTCAGCCCCGTCGAAAAAGGAAACGAATTTATAAATCACCGATTTTTCAATCATTTTGTTCCTTATCGTGAATTTCCTTCAATAATTTATCGATTTTCATACCGTACTCGATACTTGTGTCGAGGATAAAGGTAAGTTCGGGCATATTTCTTATATCCATTGCGGATTTAAGTTCGTTCCTGATGAAGCCCGACGCGTCGTTCAGCACTTTGAGCGCGGCCTTTACGTCGTCGATATTGAGCATACTGACGTACACTTTTGCGAATTTAAGGTCGGAAGTCGTGCGGGCGGACGTAACGCTGATGAGCCCGCCTTTCAGACGGGGATCGGACAATTTATTGTTGATTATCTCTGCCGTGCGACGCTCGATTTCCGAATTTATCCGCGCGATTTTACTATTCATTGATTTGCTCCATTACGTACGCTTCGATCACGTCGCCTTCCTTGATGTCGTTGAAGTTCTGAATACCCATACCGCATTCATAGCCCCTTGCGACTTCCTTGACGTCGTCCTTGAAGCGTTTAAGACTGCTGAGTTCGCCTTCGTACACAAGCGTATTGTCGCGGTACAGGCGGACTTTTGCATTTCTGACGATTTTGCCGTCCGTGACGTAGCAACCTGCGACAGTGCCTGCGCCCGTGATGCGGTAAACCTGACGGACTTCGGCGTTGCCCAGAATGTTTTCACGGAATTTCGGCGCAAGCATACCCTTGATTGCGGCGTTGACGTCGTCGATTGCGTCGTAGATAACGCGGTAAAGTCTGATGTCGATGTTCGAGCGTTCCGCACTTGCTTTCGCTTTTGCGTCGGGACGTACGTTGAAGCCGATTATGATCGCGCCGCTTGTCGATGCAAGCATAACGTCGGATTCGTTGACCGCGCCGACCGCTCCGTGAATGACCGAAATCTTGACCTCGTCGTTGGACAGTTTTTCAAGGGATTGTTTGACCGCCTCCACGCTGCCCTGAACGTCGGCTTTGATTATGATATTAAGGGTTTTGGTTTCGCCTTTCTTGATTTGCGCGAAGATGTCGTCCAGCGACGTCGACGCTTTCATATTGTTCATTTCGTTGCGAAGTTTCATGATACGTTCGCTTACGACCTGTTTTGCGAATTTTTCGTCCTGAACGACGGTGATGGGATCGCCCGCGTTAGGCACTTCCGAAAATCCGAGCACAGATACGGGAACGGACGGACCTGCCGATTTCACGTTTTTGCCCTTGTCGTCGATCATGCCGCGGATTTTCCCTGTGCAAGTGCCGGCAACGACAAAGTCGCCGACGTGCAGCGTGCCGTTTTGTACGAGGACGGTTGCAAGAGGTCCTTTGCCTTTGTCAAGTTTCGCCTCGATAATGCTGCCTTTTGCGGAGCGGTTCGGGTTTGCTTTCAATTCCAGAATATCGGACACAAGAAGTATCGTTTCCAGAAGTTCGTTCACACCTTCGCCCGTTTTCGCGCTGACGTATACGACGGGAGTCGTGCCGCCCCACGCTTCGGGAACGAGATCATATTCAGTGAGTTGTTGCAAAACTCTTTCGGGTTGTGCGCTCGGTTTGTCGATTTTGTTTACCGCGACGATAATCGAAACGCCGGCGGTTTTCGCGTGGTTGATTGCCTCGACCGTCTGCGGCATAATGCCGTCGTCGGCTGCAACGACGATGACCGCGATGTCCGTAACGAGCGCGCCTCTTAAACGCATGCTCGTGAACGCTTCGTGTCCCGGGGTATCGAGGAACGTAATGTTCCTGCCGTTCAGCGACACGGTGTAAGCGCCGATATGCTGCGTGATGCCGCCCGCTTCGCCCGACGCAACGCTGCTCTTTCTGATGTAGTCGAGAAGGGAGGTTTTGCCGTGGTCGACGTGTCCCATAATGGTGATGATCGGGGGACGCGAAACTTTGTCGGCGTCGGTGTCGTTTTCTTCGTCGCGGATATCTTCAAGTTTGTCTTCCGCGGTCTTTTCGGGTTCGTACGAAAGCGTGACTCCGAGTTCTCCCGCGACAAGGTCTGCGGTGTCAAAGTCGATGACGTCGTTTATCGTCTTCATTATGCCCAAAAGCATAAGTTGTTTCAGAATTTCGCTGCCCGTCTTGCCGATTTTTTCGGAAAGCTGTTTGATCGAGATAAACTCGGTCGTGATGACAGCCTTATCTATGGTTGTAGTTTCGGTGATGTTGAAGCCGTTTTTCTTCGGACGCTTTTTAAGGTAACGTCCGCTTTGCGTGCTTTCGCCTTCCTCGTCGATATTGCCGAGGTTGTCTTCAATGATAAAGCCGCGCCTTATCAGCGACTTTTTGTTCTGAGTCTTTTTGTCGTCCTGCGGAGAGCCTGCTTTCTTTTGCGGAGCGGCGTTCCCCTTAAAGCCCTTGTTGTTTGCGTTTGCGGGAGGCGGCGGAGGCGTCGCGCCCGTTCTGGGCTTCTGGAAACCGCCCGTCTGCTGTTGCGGACGCGCGTTGTTTTGTCCCTGCGGACGATTATTATTGTTGAAACCTGCGCCTTGCGGACGATTTTGTCCCTGCGGACGGTCCTGACGAGGTTTTCTGTCGTCTTGTGTGAAAATGCGTGTTTGTACGACGGGTTTTTGTTCGGTCTTTGCCGCTTCGGGTTTCTTTGCGGGCGCTTGCGGCGCTGCGGGAGCCGCAACCTCTTCCTTTTCTTCGACGGGTTTTTCGGGCACGACCTCGGGTTTTTCTTCTTCCTTTGCCTTTGCCGCGGCTTCTTCTTCCGCCTTTTTCTTTTCGGCTTCTTCCTTTTGGATTCTCAAAAGTTCTTCCGCTTCTTTTCTTCTTTCTTCTTCGGCGCGTCTTTCCTCTTCCTCACGCGCTTTTTTCGCTTTGATTTCAAGGATATTATCGGTGAGCGCGCGAAGTTTTACGGAAAGTTCCGTCAGTTTTTGAAGCGCGGGAGATACGACGTCGGTTTTTACCGAGCCGAGTCCTTTCGTACCGCCTTCATAATTTTTCGCATTATTTTCTGCCATTAAATTACCTCCGCTATTTCGCATTTTCAATTATAGCATTCGCAAGGCTGACGTCGGTGACGGCGACCACCTTGCAGTTTTGTTTTTTGAATATTTCCTCAATCGTGCCGTTTTCAAGGGTGACGACGGGAGAGTTTGACCTTTCGGCGTAGTTTTTTATCCGTTTTGCGGTGTTTTGCATTGCGTCCGCGCCAAGTACGATGACGGGCACGCTTTTTTTCATTAAAATGCGCTCCGTCCCGAACACGATTTTGTTCGCGCGGGCGGCGAACCCCAGATAACTACGAATTTTGTCCGAGTTTTGCATATTCTTCCTTTAAGGATTCGTAAACTTCGTCCGAAAGTTTTTCCTGAAACACTCTGTCGAAAACGCGTTTCTTGACGCATTTTTCAAAGCATTCGGGATTTTTGCAGACGTACGCGCCGCGCCCCGCTTTTTTGCCGGTAAGGTCGATTGAAACGCCGTCCGCACCCTTTACGACGCGGATAAGGTCGGGCTTTTCAAACATATTTCGGCATACGACGCACATGCGCGACGGGATTTTCTTAGGCATTTTCGTTCTCCGCCGATTCAACCGACAGCGTCTTCATAACTTCGCTGTAAGGTTTGACGTCGATTTTCCAGCCGGTGAGTTTCGCAGCAAGACGCGCGTTTTGTCCTTGCTTGCCGATTGCGAGCGAGAGTTTTTCGTCGGCGACGACGACTTTCGCTTTCTTTTCTTCTTCGTTGATTTGCACCATCTGCACGGGAGCAGGACTGAGTGCGCGGGCGACGAATTCAAGAGGATCGGTGCAGTAAGGAATAATGTCGATTTTTTCACCGCCGAGTTCCGCCACGATTGCGTTTACGCGGCTGCCTTTGGGACCGATGCACGCACCGATTGCGTCAACCGACGGATCGTCCGACGACACTGCCATTTTCGTGCGGTAGCCCGCCTCGCGGACAATACCGTTGATTTTGACAAGTCCGCTGCGGATTTCGGGTACTTCCAGCTCGAACATACGTTTTACAAAGCCTGCCGCACTTCTCGACACGACAACCTGCGCGCCGAAATCGGTGCTTCTGACCTTTTTGACGTACACTTTCACGACGTCGCCGATGTTCAGGCGTTCGCCCTGGATCTGGTCGGGAAGTCCCAAAACACCTTCCATCTGGTTTCCGGAGATTTCGACGTAATAAGTCATACCTTCTTTACGTCTTACGGTTGCCGACACGATTTCGCCCTCGCGTTCGGTCATTTCGTTCATGACGACGTCGCGACTTGCGTCGTTGATGCGTTGCATGATGACTTGTTTTGCGGTTTGCGCCGCAATGCGGGAAAAGTCCTTGGGCGTGACGTCTTCGACGACGACGTCGCCGAGTTTATAAGAGGGTTTGATCGCCTGCGCGTCTTCCAAAGAAATTTCTTTTTCGGGATCTTCGACGGTTTCCACGACGTTTCTATACGCAAACACTTTGATGGTGTTGCGGGTTTCGTCGCAGCGCACTGTTATCTGACGCGCCTCGCCGTATTCTTTTTTGAAAGCGAAAAGTATGCCCGCTTCAAGCGCTTCGATCATTTTTGAGCGACTTATTTTCTTTTCCTGTTCCAGCAAATCGAGTGCCTGGAAAAAGTCCTTGTTTACCATATTACCTCCTGCGGAAAACCGCTATATTAAGTTTTGATTTTTTATTTTTATTCGAAACGGATTGCAAGACTTGCCTTTGCGATTTCTTTTTTTGAAAGCGTCAGAGACTTGTTAAGGTCTTTGCCCGTTTTGATATCGGTGAGTTTAATCGTGATTCCGTCGTCGTCGAAACTGTCCAGAATCCCCGTGATTTTTTTGTTGCCGTCGATTTTCTGGAACAAGGAAATTTCAAGTTCCTGCCCTTTGCGGCGGCGGAAATCGTCGTCGGTTTTAAGCGGCCAGTCAAGCCCCATCGACGATACTTCCAGATTGTACGATTTGTCGCCGAAAGGATTTATCTCGTCAAAGAGCGCGTCGACGGCGTTGTGGACTTTTTCGCAATCGTCCAGCCCCATGTCGCCTTCTTTGAAAATAACGACGGTAACGGTGTCGGTGCCGTACTGCACGCTTGTTTTGACGTCGACGAGTTCATAGCCCAATCCTTCGACCACGGGCGCGATTTTTTCCTTGATTTTCAATACTTCTTGTTTCATAATCGTTCCTTTATACGAATAAGAGCGAGCCGTCAAGGCTCACTCTCACTTTCGATGCTAGCATAGATATAATAACATATATATATTTTATATGCAATTATTTTTAAGCGTTTTTTAACTTTATTTCAACTTTTCGGCAAGAATTATGAAAAGTTTTGCCGTCGCGATGGCGTCAAAGTCGGCGTTGTGCGCGTTTTCAAGGTCGATATGAAAGTGCTTTGCAAGGTTTCCGAGATTGTAACTCGGCAGCCTGTACTGCTGTTTTGCAAGGATAAGCGTGTCGAGCACGGGATTGTCGAAGTTATAGCCGCTTTCCCTTGCAAGCCGCGAAAGTATCGGCAAATCGTATCCGCAGGCGTTGTGTCCGACAAGCGTCGCGCCGCGGGTAAATTTGAAAAAGTCGGGGACGACGTCCTTGAACTCCGGCGCGCAAACGACGTCACTGTCGTAAATTCCGTGAATCGCGCTCGTCGCCTCAGGAATATGACAACAGGGGTTTATCAGAGTGTTGAAAGTTTCCACGATTTTCCCGTCGACGATTTTGTAACTTCCAAGTTGCACCACCATGCAATGCTGCACGTCGAGCCCCGTCGTTTCAAGGTCGAATACGACGAATGTCTTACCTTTCAGGTAAGGCGCGACTTCCTTTTCGCCGCCAAGAAGATCGTCCATACTGCTTTGCGACTCTTCAAAATACTTTTCGGGACGCACGAGATAATAATTTTTGTTTGCGGATTTTTGCGGCAATTCGGTCTTAATCGTGGAATAATCGACGTCCGCAAGCCACATTTTATCGACCATAATCTGTTTCGAGCCGTTTCTGTCGCTGAGTTTTCCGGAAATTACGACGTTCCTTTCGTCGCGCAAAGACAAATCCAGCGCGTTGACCTTTGTATCCCTTGCAAAATACACGACCGAAAGTTTGCCGGTCGTGTCGTCGATCGTGAACGTGTACATCGGCAGTTTTTCGTCGGTCGTATTCTTTTTGAACCGCCCGCCCGTCGGAAGGTTCAAACCGAAGTTTTTGTTGCGGTATTCCCGCTTTTCAAGCCCGACTACGCGCCCGCAGACGGTTGCCGCTTCCATAGTGTCTTTAATGTCGGATATGTACATCGGCAAAACGTTCATATACGCTTTCCCGACAAGATTTTCAAGCGCGGTTGCCTTGATCTGTCTTGCGTCGCCGTAAAACACGATGGTGTCGTCGGACGGATCGATAAGGTCGGAAAACACGTCGTTTCCGTCTTCTTTCACCGTGCCGTCCGCGCTGACTTTAATATCACAATTAAAGCCCGCATTTTCAACTGTTTTCAGGCTTTTTTCGGCAATTTTCTTCTTTTCTTCGTCAGAAATGTATTTTTCGGCAACTTCAAAATTGACGTTTTCAACAAAGTTTTCGTTCAAATAATCGACGATTTTTTCTTTCACGTCATCGGCTTTCAGCATTGACGAATACGCCTTTTGCGCCTTGATTTTCACGTCGATTACGTAGTCGTTCACCTGTATGCTCACGTCCTCGGGCTTAATCATTCCCGCGGCAATTCCCATATATTTTTGCAGGGCTTGCATAAGTTTGACTCTGACAGTGTCTTCGTCCGCATACACTTTGGTATATCTCACCGAAAATGTGATTTCGTCGGGCACGAGCGGCACGACGGCTTTCACGATATCGTCTTTCACGCGGTCGGAAAGTGCGCCGCCGTCAATCGACTGGGCAGACGCCAGAAAATGCAAAATAAGGTTGTTGTCGCTCACGCTGTACTCTGCGCGAACGAACCTGACGAACGGATATTTATTGTCCGTAAGTTTTTTGAATTCAACGTCAAATTTTTTCATTTTGTGCCTTATATTTTGCAATCAATGCGTTTATTTCATCAAAAATCAATGAATTGTCGATTGTTTTTGTAATTTTTCCTTTTTCAAAAATCACCGATTTTTCCTTGCCGCCGGCAATTCCGAAGTCGGCTTTTTCGCCTTCCCCGACGCCGTTCACGACGCAACCCATTACCGCGACTTTCAGCCCTTTCGTCCCCGCAAGCATTTTCTCGACTTTCGTCGCAAGCTCAAAAAGCGGGATTTCCGTGCGGGCGCACGTCGGACAGGCAATCACTTCGCTGTCGTCGTTGAGCCCCAAAGATTTCAGAAGCATACGCCCTGCGATTACTTCTTCGACGGGATCTGCCGTCAGCGAAATACGGATTGTGTCGCCGATTCCGTCCAGCAGCAGCGGCGAAAGTCCTGCCGTGTTTTTGATAATACCCCGCTCGAAAGTGCCCGCTTCCGTCACGCCAAGGTGCAGCGGATAATCAAACTCTTTTGAAAACTTCCTTGCCGCTGCGACGCTTGTCCTGACGTCGGACGATTTCAACGACACGATTATGTCGAAAAAGCCTGCGTTTTCCAGGATTTTTATATGGCGTTTTGCGCTTTCGACAAGCGCGTCGGCAGGGTTCAGGTTTTTCAGATCCTTTTCAAGGCTTCCCGTATTCACGCCGATTCTTATCGGTATTTTTCTTTCTTTTAAGACGTCCGCAAGGTATCTTACTTTCCTTTCGTCGCCGATATTGCCGGGGTTTATTCTTACTTTGTCGATACCGTTTTCGGCGGACAATACCGCAAGTTTATAATCGTATTGAATGTCCGCGACAAGCGGAATATCCGTCGCGTTTTTAATCTCTTTTATCGCCGCCGCGTCGGTCGCGGAATTTACGGCAAAACGCACGATATCGCAGCCCGCGTTTTGAAGCGAAATTATCTGCTTTATCGTGTTTTCGACGTCTGCGGTTTTAGTATTGCACATCGACTGTACCGAAATCGGTGCGCCACCGCCGATATAAACGTTTCCGACCTTGATTTTTCTTGTCATCTTATTTAATCATATGGAAAATATCCACGAAAATCGTAAACGTGAACAGTATAATAAGCCCGACCGTGTGGATAATTGCCTCGACCTTCCTGTTCAACGGTTTGCCACGGATCCACTCGACAAACGTCAGCACGATTTTACTGCCGTCCAGCGCGGGAAGCGGCAACAGATTCATGACCGCAACGTTCGCCGACAGTATGCACGTAATTAACATCAGATACGGGAATCCCGCCTGCTTTATGCCCGTCGAAACCGTCGAGATAACGGTAATGGGACCACCTGCGCTTTCAAGCCCCATCTTGCCGGTGATAAGCGCGCCAAGCACCGCCAGCACCTTGAACACGATGAAGAAACTGAAAGTGAAACTCCTGCCGAGCGCGCGGAAGAACCCGAGTTTCTCGGTCGACAACCGCCTTGTGAAGCCGAAATTTATCGGTTCGTTGCCGTCTTGCCCCGCAATAAGTTGGGTGTGTCCCTCGACGTAGTTCATATACGAAAAATCGTTTATTACATTGCCCGAGAAGTCTTTTACGGTGTTCTTCGAGATGACGATAGGCACACTGAAACTGCCGCCTTCGAGTTCTTGCTGGAACATTACGAAATGACCTTCGGTCATCGAAGACGTAAGCGTCGCGTATTTTTCGGCGGTCAGCGGCGGGACGAACTCGTCGTCGAGATAAGTCAGCCTGTCGCCAGCCTTCACGACGGTGATAAAGCCTTCGTACTCCGCGCCGTCCTTTTCAAACGTAATCGACGTGCCGCTTTTAAGTTCCGCAAGGTTTCTGTCAAGGTTTTTCTTTTTGCCGTCGATTTTCGTGATACGGTAGCCGTCTTTCAAATCCACCGCGTGGTAGGCGTTGTCTTTTATATACATCACCTGATAAAAATCGCTTTTTGCGGTCGGGGCGAAATATTTATACGCGCCCTTTTTAATCGTGACGGTTTGCGCTTTTCCGTTTCTTAAAATTTTGAGTTTTGCGGTGTCGCCGCATTTACTAAGCATATCCGAAAAGTCGTCGTTCATAAGGATATGCTTGATTTTCCCGTCGACGGCAAGAATAATATCGCCTTCCTGCACGACTTCGGTATTTGCGCCGCCCTCGTACTGCGCGCCGATCACGGAAACCTGCTCGCCGTAAGCGCAAAAGAAAATCGTGATGATGAGCATCGCCGAAAGGAAATTGAAAAACGCCCCGTTAAAAAGAACGATAATCCTTTTCCACGGCGGCATATTGTTGAAAGCCCTCGGGTTGTCGTTATCGTCGTCTTCGCCCTCGAATCCGCAAAACCCGCCAAGGGGTATCGGACGTATCGAAAACTGCGTGCCCGACTTCATTTTCCTTTTGAAAATCGGCGGACCGAAGCCTATCGCGAACTCGTTAATCTGAAAACCGAGTTTTTTTCCCGCAATGAAGTGCCCGAATTCGTGCACGACGATCATAAACATCAATGCGAGTATCGCGATAACGACGTATAAAATGTTAAGCATTACGCTCTGGAACGAGCAAAGCGATGAAAATATCAATTATTACCTCATTGTCTGGCGTATGTACTTTTTGACTGTTTCGTCAATCGACAAAACTTCGTCCACGCTTGAAACCTTGTTGCCCCTTATGAAAGACAAGCCTTTTTCGACGTATTTCTCGATATCGGTAAATCCGATTTTGCCCGCGATAAACTGTGCGACAGCGATTTCGTCGGCTGCGGATACCGCAACGCATGCGCTCTCGCCGAGTTTCGCCGCGTCGATACACAACGACAAACATTTGAATTTTTTATAATCAGGATATTCGAAATGAAGCGAGCCAAGTTTTGCAAGGTCAAGACTTTCCGCATAACTTTCGATACGGTCGGGATAAGTCATCGCAAGCTGCACCGGAAGGCGCATGTTCGGCATGCTCATACACGCAATCACCGATTTATCGACAAACTCCACAAAGCTGTGAATGACGCTTTCGCGATGGATAATGACGTCGATTTTGCTTTGCGGAAGATTGAACAGGTTCATTGCCTCGATAACTTCCAAGCCCTTGTTCATCATCGTCGCGCTGTCGATGGAAACTTTCGTGCCCATTGCCCAGACGGGATGTTTGATTGCCATTTGCGGCGTTACCGCGCGCAGTTGTTCGTCGGTGAAGTCGAGAAACGGACCGCCCGACGCCGTCAGCGTAACCTTTTTGACGTCCTGAACTTTGCCCGCTTTCAGGCACTGGAAAATCGCGCTGTGTTCCGAATCGACGGGAATAATCGTGGAGCCGTATCTTTCGGCTTGTTCCCTGAGAAGTCTGCCCGCAGCGACGATGGGCTCTTTGTTTGCGATACCCAGCGTGCCGCCGTTTTTCAGAACGTTCATCGACGGTTTCAGACCGCTGATGCCGACCATACCGTTGATGACGCAGTCGACTTTTATGCACGAAAGTTCGTCAATGGACAAAACCTGCACGAAAGGCGGTTTGTACTTGGTAAATTCGTTCCTTGCGTTGTCGTCGGTAATCGCGACGTAGCGCGGACGGAATTGATTGATTTGCTCCAAAAGTTTTTTGATGTTTGTATTCGTGCTAAGCCCGATTACTTTGAACGATTCTGGGTTGCGTTCGCAAATCTGCAACGCCTTCGTGCCGACCGAACCGGTGCTGCCGAATATCACGATTTGTTTCATTCTCATAATATACAACCTCTTTTAGTATTTATATCCGTAAACGCCCGGGATATTACATATACATAAACGTAAATGCCGTAAAAAGCATAACAAGCGTAAACATAATGCTGTCAAGTCTGTCCAGAACGCCGCCGTGACCGGGGAAAATGTTTCCGAAGTCCTTGATGTTCATGGTGCGTTTAATGCGGCTTGCCGCAAGGTCACCGATTTCCGCAAGTACGCCGCCGACGATACCCAGAACGACAAATACCACCGCGCGCACCGCTACGCTGTCCGAAAAAGAAACGTATCCGACGGGGATAACCGCATATAAGTCAAACAGCAGGAAGAACGTTACCGCGCACAAAACGCTGCCAAGTAATCCGCCGAT
>ULWN01039440.1_pt1 | contig 32004 bp, 42 predicted proteins | sample 1960371 | NCBI WGS metagenome assembly ULWN01 (sample SAMEA4835813, study PRJEB28245) | human gut metagenome | biome: gut microbiome; material: fecal sample | place: Denmark | collected 2008 | reverse complement strand
CGAATTTCCAACACTTTGCCAACTAAAATTTTACACTAACATCTGTAATTCCACTTCCTAATTTTTCATATAATTCTTTAACTTTCAATTCTTTATTTTTTACTGCCTCTATTTCTTTATTAGTAACACCCACAAACTCAACAAACTCTACTTTTCCATTTGGTGTATTTAATGTTTGAAACTTATCATCAGGAACAGTTATAAAACCTGTTATATTAGATTTTTGTTTTGCATCAATTCCTACAGTTTGTCCTGTATATAAATATTCAAATGGATTAAATATTTCACCTTTATTAAATGTAATTCTTGCTATAGTTTGTAAAATTCCACATATACATTTAATTTCTTGCTCTTCATCTTCATCATTGTCTTTTTTTAGCTTAAAAGTAAATTCCATTCCATAACCACTATATTCTGTGTCATCAGTTTCTTTTTCGTATAACTCTGATAATCCATAAGTTACAAAATGCCAATAATTTCCTCCATCATATATACTAATTCCATCCAATGGATCATTTCCTCCAAATTTCCAACTTATGAGTGTTCCATAATGTTTTGGATTTTCTTGGTTTGGATAAATTCTATTACATTCATTTGTTATTGCATCCCATCCACTTGAACTTAATTCTTCTTTTTCTTTCAATTTATTTCCCTCCTTGCATTTTTTTCTTTTTATCAAAATAATTAATAATATAATTGTTAATTATAATCTAAGTATCTAATGAAATGTCGTACCAATCTTGTATTTCTCTTATAATCCATTCTAATCCTCTTCGTCTTTCAATAACAACACTTGAATTTAAGTTTCCAATTGATGTTTCAGGTTTTATCCTTTTTTCAACACAAGCCCAGTGATATCTATAATATAAATCTAACATATCAAGAATTTCATTAACTTCCCTTAATTTACATTTACTTTTAAAATCCTCATATGAATTACTTTCATTAAACAATTTAATAGCATAATTACAATCACATATATTGCTTGCATCAGATATATCTTCTACTAATCCTAATGCCCAAACTAGTGACCAATATGTTTCATATTCCCAATCAATATCAATTGCATCTTGCATTTCATATGTGCCATCTATTAATTTCTTTTCTTTTTTATTTAAACAATCAGATACATTAAATTTTTCTAATAGTTTTGAAATAATTTTAACTGATTCATCGTATTGACCATTATTAATATCACAGGCAAGTTGTATTACTAGAAAACTTGCTAGTGCTCTTTTACAAATTTCGTCCAAACTTTTTATTTTTACTTCATTGCTTGATTCTATACAAGGCAATTCTTCGTAACAAGCAATGTTTTGTTTTTTTATTTTTGAGTTTGAATTCGCTCTTCTAATTATTTTTTCTGACTGCGAATCTTCGATTTTACTTCTTTTTGAACTTTTGATTGTTCTGTTTTTATTTTATTAAATAAACTCATATTTCTAATTCCTTTCATCTAATCTTTAATTTTTTCTTATCTACACTTTTTGGCTTAATAATTTAATCACTTATATAAACAATAATTATTGACCAATTTGTAGTAAAACTTGATGGTGAACTGCTCCATTTCCTTTTTTTATATATTTTATATCTTCTCCACCACCTAAAACTAAGGCTGGAGTAAAGAAAAATATATCTTCATAATCGAGCTTTCCTAACTTTTCTACTGCCTGTTTGTATAAATCTTCTCTTAGCACATTTTTTATTATATTTGACCCATCAACCACTTACCAAGTTGTTTTTAATTATGTCAACTTGGTCAATTTTCGACTAATTTTTCTCTATTTTTTAGCGTTTTTTTCGATTTTATAAAATTGCTATAACGCAGTAGTATCATCGGTTTTCTAACATTCCTTACGACCCATCACCACACAACATTCAACGTTCCTTGTTTGTTGGTTAGGAACATATCATACTAGAATTGTATGTCGCATAGGAACATATTATATCAAAAAAAATTTTTACTTTTTTATAATTTTATATGTTTCCACATTCTAGGTTGAACTCTACTTTAACAAAAATTCTATCAATTTCTTCTTTTTTTGTTCCAAAAGTGGCTTTTGGCTCAAAAGTGTAAAATCTGTGAAATGCAGTAAATTCAAGGATTACAGGGTTTCTTTCGCATATAGCACCGTAACGCACTCAACGTGGCTGGTTGGTCGCTTAGGGACATAGATGAGTTACCTTGATTGCTACTTAGGAACATAGATTGTGAATTTGAATCTCCTCTACAAATAAATTTTATTGTATAAGGATCATACGTTCCATCTTCCTTTTCTTCTCCTATAATAATTTTTTCAATTAAACATTCAAATACTTCCCTATCAAACTCTTCTAATATAGTTCTATTAGCAAATATGTTTTTAAACTTTTCTAATCTAAGATTAATAGCTTCTTCATTTTGAATTTCGTCTTCTATTTCAGCTCTTTGTTTTTGTTTTTTCTCTAATGATTTTGCTATTTTTATCCTTTTTGCTTCAAATTGGTCATTAGTAATAGTTTCTTCTAATTTCATATCTACTAAATTATTCATTTTATAATTTAGTTTTTCAATTTCTTTATCTATCTTTTCTAAAATACCATCTTTACCAATTTCGTTTAGAGTAGTTTCCATATTGCTAATAAAAGCTTCAATTATTTCACTATTATTGTTTACTAATAACTTATATGCTTCTAAAAAACATTCTTCTAAAATTTCCTCAGGTATTCCTTTACTTTTAGGGCATAAATCTTTTCCTTTTTTTACAAGATTAGTACATTGCCATACTCTTTTAGAATTATGAGTTCCAGAGTTCCAATTTCTCCTGGTATAATACTTACCACAGCACCCACAATAAATCATACTACTAAAAGCATATTTTCTACTATATCTTTCAAAACCTTTTCCGTGTCCTAATCTTCTATTTTCAGCTCTTTTTTCTAATATTTCGTGTGCTTTATTATAAGTTTCTACACTTACTATTGGCTCGTGATGATTTTCAATATAATACATATCTTCTTCGCCATAATTTTTTACTCTTTTATGAGAAATAGCGTCAATGGTAAATGTTTTTCCCATTAGCACATCTCCCTTGTATTTTTCATTTCTTATTATCCCTCTAATAGAAGATTCTTGAAATTTATTCCCCTTTATAGGTTTTTTACCTAATTCATTTAGCTCTCTTGCAATTACAGTAGAGCCTGCTCCTTGAATATATCTATCAAAGATATATCTTACAACTTCTGCTTCTTCCTCAACGATTTCTAGTGTATTAGTTTCATAATTAGCTTTATAACCTAGACATCTGTTGAAGCCTACAAGTTCTCCCCTTTCTCTTTTCATTTTAATGCCAAGCTTAACGTGTTCTGAAATGTTTTCACTTTCCTGTTGAGCAACTGAACTTAATATGGTTAATAGTAACTCTCCTGACATTTCTAGAGTATTAATGTTTTCTTCTTCAAACAAAACAGCTATATTCTTTTCTTTTAACATTCTAACGTACTTTAATGTATCTAATGTGTTTCTTGCAAATCTTGATATTGATTTAGTTATAATTAAGTCAATTTTTCCATTTAGTGCGTCATTAATCATTCTCATAAAATCTGTTCTTTTATAATCAAGAGTTCCTGATATGGCTTCATCTGCATATATATCTACGAATACCCACTCTGGTCTTCTTGTTATAAGTTCTTGATAATACTTTAATTGAGAATTATAACTATTTTTTTGTTCCTCTGAATCTGTACTTACTCTACAATAAGGTGCTACTCTTAGCCTTTCTGTTATTCTTGCTCCAGTTACTCTGTCAATACGTCCTTCAATTTTTTGAATTTTCTTGACTTCCATTGTCTTAACTTCCATTTATTCCTCCTTACTAGCAGAGTAATAAAGGGAAATCGTTAATCAAATTAAATCTATTATACACTATTTTTGAAAAAAATGATAGATTTAAAAAAGATTATACGATTTTTTTATTCGTTCTTTGATTTCCCTATATTCTCTATCATCAATTTCTTTTTCTTTATATAGTGCATTAAGTAAAGCAATCTCTACGCTTCCTTTAAAATATTTATTGTTCTTTAGTTCTTCCGAATTTATTATTTTGTTTAACTTAAATTGCATTTTATACCTCCAAATAATTTGGAGTTTTTAAGGTTTTTATTGGTTAAACATACTTTAACACAATATTTAATTAAAGTATACTGCAGGATTTTGCAAACTTTTTGCAAAAAGTTATGTAAATAAAAAAGAATAGTTTAAACTACTCTTTAAGAATTAATTTTTCTTCAATTTTATAGATTTAACTTTTTTAAATTTAATTATTTTTGGATTCAATTCTACTGATTTTAAGTTTTCATACATTGAAAAATGTTCATATAGTCCTTTATGTAAAAATTCGTGTATACTGACTGGAACTTCTTTTACTCTTGTAAATATATAATATATTTCATACTCATAAATTAAATCTTCTAATTCTAAGTTCGTCCACTCTTTAAGTGGCAAATTTTTAAGTATTGATATTTTTCTTAATTTTTCAATAGATAGCCTTTCATATTTTGTCATTGTATCAATTGTTTCTTTTTTGGCGTGATATTTCATTCTTTTATTAACTCCTTAAAATCATAATACAAATAAGGTTTTAATCCACTTTTATTTAAAACCTTCTCCCATCTTTCTAGGCAACCATATTCACTAATAATTTCATCTAAAAATTTTATGAAATATAATAGCTTTCTTACATCTTTTTCCGAGAGATTATATTGTGGTTCTCCAAACATTCTTTGAAATTCTTCATTCATCTTTTTATCAAAATAATTTTTTACCTTTACTTTTAATTCTTTAGCACTCATTATAATACTTGTACTCCTATTTGTAGTATATTAGTATTGAAAAAAATACAAATATATTTCAATTTGTATCTTTTATCCTAAAATGTCCTGAAATATTTTCGTATTGATTATATAATTCTAAAATATCTTCTTCTCTTAATGGTTGTCCCCCATTATGTATTAAATATGGTATTCCCTTTTTATTTCTCTTATCTGAAATTATACCTATATGGCTAGTTCCAAAAATAACTATATCTCCTGGTTGCCATTCTTCAATTTTACTTAAATCAGTTGTTAAGCTAATTTGATTTCTTTCAAAATATACTTTTAAATTTGGTACTCTTCTAAAATCAATATTAGGATCTGGCTTTCCTTCAACTCTTGGATATTTGTCTGTATTACTCTTAATATCTTCATCTACCATATCTTTTAAAGAATATCCTGCATTTTTCATAGCTCTCCATATTACATCTGTGCATACTCCTTCACTTTTTGGTGGATAACCTCCTGAATAATATGCACTTTTATATGTAGGTTTATTTTCTGCTTCAATTCTTGCTCCTTGCAATATATCTGTATAATCATCAATACCGTCATTATCATAATCTGTTTTACTTATTATTGTCTCAATACCAAAATCTTTTGCAGAATATACTTTTTTATATTTTTGAAAAATCAATATTCCACTAAATGCAATGACTAATATTATAAAGATTATTACAATTGCAATAAATATCCTCTTTAACACTTTCATATCAATAATTTCCTTTTAAATCTAATCCCTCTAACTGAAGTTTAACTTCAATTTCAGATATTTGATAACCTAATAGACCTATGTCTTTTAATTTTGTTTTACTTTGATTTGCTAATTGTTTTACTTGAATTATTTTTTTCTTTTTTAATACTTCAACTATATCTGCATTTAATTTAAGTACATCTATATTATCTTCTAATATTGCTAGCATTACAACCACTCCTCATAATATTATACAATATATTTCCAGATTCTTCAAGGAAAGATTAAAAAAGTTGAAAAAGATTAGATTTTTCTAACCTTTTTCATTTATTACTATTCATTAATACTATTAAATTCTTCTTGCAAACTTTTAATTTCACTTTTCTTTTCTTCCAATTCCAATTTTTGCTCTTCAAGAGTAGATTCTTGATCTTCTAGTTTATTTTCTAATTCTAATATCTTGTTTTCTAATTTTGTGTTTTCATTATTTAAGTTTTCAATTTCACTATCTCTTGATCTCTCATATTGTATTTGCTTGTTTTGTTTCATTTTTTCAATATTTTCTTTTGAAGTATAGACTGTTATAAGGTTATCATAATTATAACTTTTTATTTCTTTATTATTAATATCTTTAATAATATCACGAATCATATTCATAAAGTCTATATCATCTGTATAAGAAAAAACATATATAATATCATTTTCATTTTCTAAAGATGTCTTATAGCGTTTTGAATGTTTTACAACTATTTTTACATCACTTAAATCACTTTCAACATATTCGATATTTCTATCCCAACCACCAATTGATAAGTTATCTGTCATTTGAATATTATATTCATCTTCAGCTTCGCTATTATCTTCTTCTACAACATTAAATGAAGTTGCTCCAATAAATATCATTCCGATACTTAATCCTGCTAATACTAACGAACTTATTAGCAAAATTGCAATTCGTGTTTTATGGTTTTTCTTACTTACAATAAAGTTATATATTATTTGTAATATCACAAAATTAATTATCAATGCAGAAATTATTCCTAATAGACTACCAAAGAAAACTAGACCTGTTTTTACAAATAAAAAGCTTAATACTAACAATGCTACTAATCCTACAAAAGAAAATGCAAATCCAATTCCAAAGAATATTGCTATAATCTTAATGCACAATAAAACAACTTTTATAATTCCTGTTAGAAATTTAGATTGTGAATGTTCTGGATCTCTTATAATAATCTTTTCTTTCCTTTTTTCTAATACTATTTTTTTACTATCTTCACTCTCTAATTTTACAGAATGAGAATCTTCTATCTTTTCATCACTTTCTTTTATATCATCTTCTCTTACTATCTCATAATAATCTAAATATCTTACTTTGAAAATATGTAATAAAACAGTAATACCAATAATAAAAGCTAAAACCATATAAATTGAAGCAAAAATACTTCTAATAGTATAATACACATTATTTGGTAATCTACCTATTAATCCTCCTAAAATTTCAGATCCTATTATTCCTATTACAGCAAATATACAAACTAGAAAGATTGCAATTATTACTTGTTCCATAAAACATTTCATTTTTTGTTTAAATTTCATACTACTTAGCATATCAACTGTTTTTGTAATAAATTCAAAGAAATCATCTATATATTTATTAATGTTAATTTTGGACTGATTTGTTTCACTAACCTCCTTGACATTTTCATTCATAAGCTCATCAATATTGTAATTATACAGCTTACATATTAATAGGACTTTATCCATTTCTGGATAACTTTGACCAGATTCCCATTTTGAAACAGCTTGTCTTGATACTCCTAATTGTTCTGCAAGTTGTTCTTGTGATAAGTTATTCTCTTTTCTAATAAATTTAATATTATCTGATAACTTCATCTCAAATTCCTCCTTTCTTGCTTCAAATTATATCTATTCTACTGGTTGCATACTACCAATTTTCGGTTGTTTTTTGTCAATTTTCGGTTGCATTTCATATTATAACACATTTTTAAGCTCAAAAAAAGGTTAGCATACACTAACCTTCCTTCTAATTTATATATTATTGAAATTTTGTTATATCATTAATTTTTCCTGCAAAGTATGGTTTATCTTTTCCCTTTTCTATTAAGAATATAGCAAATGTATCATCAATAGAAAATTCTCTAATTTCGTCCATAATCGCTACTGATTCATTTTTAACCATCATTCCTGCTTCACTTTTAATTTTTCCACCTGTCCTATCTAATTCAAATTCTATAGTTTGTAGTGCTTTTTCAATTGAGTAGACTTCTCCATTTGAGAATAAAAACTTTTTGTCCTCTATTTCTGTTATTTCATTTTTTTCTTTAAGTTTTATATTTGGAACTTTTAATAATTCTCCTTCTTTTAGTTCTCCATATACTTTTATAGCTTCATAATTATCTTGATTATTAGGCATATTATAGACTTTTACTTCCGTTTTATCTAATATATTATTATATATTTCTCCAAAGGTCTTTCCCTCTGGATTTTTACAAAGAATTACTTCGTCTTCTTGTTTTGTCCTTAATTTCACAGCAAAATCATCTTTTGACTTATAATATAAAACATCTACTTGCTGTTTTAATTCTCCTGTTTCATCACTTTTAATTCCAAAATATTTTACATTATCATAATCTCTGAATTTTCCATTTTCAAGTTCTTCAAATGCTTTTTCAAATTGAAATTCTTTCTTTAACATTACATATAGGAAATAGTCTAATGGATCTCTATTTTCCCAATCAAAATCATCAAGTATATCACTTGTTTCATTGAATTTATCCTTTATTGCCTTTTCAATTTCTTCTTTTAATTTAAGTGATGGCGTTCCTATCTTTTTATAATAAGAAGCTTCTGACAATTCTTTTGTTGTAAATGTTTCTTTATTAAGATTTTCTACAACTTTTAATTGTGGATTGAATACTATATCTTGTTTTGCCAAATCATTTTTTAAATCATTCCAAATCAATTGAAATGTACCACACCAAATTGTATTATCAGTTATTTCATCATCTAATGTTAATACAGTTGTAATTCCCTCCGTACTAGATAATGATGTTTGGCTACTTGATGTTGCCTTAGGCTCTTCTATTTCCGTCTTTTTGGTTATTTGTGAATATGCAAATACTCCTGATACTATTAAAATTATAATACTTACTATAATTAATATTAATTTTTTCATAACATACCTCTCTTTCTATTCTTTAGACGCTTTTACTTTTCGTTTTAGTTGGTATTTTATAAAATTTATTAAAAAAATTATAGTTAATATTAAAAATACGCTTGAAATAGCAAATATACCAATACTGTAGTTATTCATATTTATTGCAGATTCATTACCTGGTACTTGTATTTCTTCTTTTGTTTCATTTGATTGATTTATTGTATTTTGTACCGTATTTTGTTCTTCTTGTTCAATGCTTTTATTTATATCTTGCTTTGTTGACTCTGTGATAGTTTGATTATTTTCTTGCTCGATTTTTGTATTATCTCCTTTTTCTATATTATTACTTTGCTCAATGTTTACTCCATCTTTTGTAATAAACATTGTTTTTAATCCTATTACTAATGTTACAATAAACATTCCTAAATTACTTATTAATAATTTTAATGTATGAATTGATTTATAATATCTCCATTTTACAGTTCCTGCAGGTTCGTCTAACAATTTTGCAATTTCATCAAATGTTAAATTAGTTAATATCTTTAAGGAAACAACTTCTTTTTCTTTATCATTTAATTTACTTAATATTCTGTTGTATCTGTCTTGATCTACTATTCTATTTATTTCATCATCTGAATCTGCTATTTCATACATACAATCTAAATCAATTGTATTTTTTCTCTTTCTATATAAAGATATAGCTTCATTTTTTGTTACAGAATAAATCCAGGTAGCAATATTATCAATAGGTAATTTATCTTTAGGTAATGAATAAATCTTTGAAAAAACAGTTTGCACAATATCTTCTGAATCTTCTTTGTTTTTTAATATTGTAAAGGCAATTCTGTATACAAGCTTAGTATATTTCTTATATAATGTTTCAAATGCTACTTTATTATTGCTACTTTTTAATTCTGTAAATAATTGTTTCAATTCTTTTTCATCAATTCTGTTCATTTCTTGCTCCTTTACTCTATATATAACATATTTTGTAAAAAAAATAAAGAGCATTGAATTGATACAATACTCTATGTATTAGACTTTATTTAATTCTAACTCAAATTCATTAAGCTGTTCTTCCCATTCTTTCATATATTCTTGGTCATCTTTAATATTTCTTAAATAATTATCTAACAATTTACGTTCTTTACCATATTTATCAGCGTTCTTTTTTGTTCTTTCTAACAAGTTAACTGTTCTTTTTCCTAATTCTTCATATTTCTTCATAATGACCACCTCACATTACCAATTAAATACATTTCTATTTTTATTATAGCATAAATCTGGCTTTTAATCAATAATTTCAAGGATTTTGGTATAACTTTTTTGCGATATTTCTCGACAAAATTCGACATTGTATTTTCTTAGAATTTAAAAATTTTTCTCAATCTCAATCCCATATTCCCTTAATAATTCCTCAAATGGTTCTTGTATTTCTTTCATACCACATTCACTACACATTAAAGTTTTGTTGTCTTTTCTTGATATTGCAGGATATTCCGTATAAACCTTTTTGCAAGAGGGACAAATTTTTTTACTTTTATTGTCATCTTTAATATTATTAAAATATATAATATTATCACTATCTTGCATTTCTTCATTGTTATTTTTATTCTTATAAATACAATATTGACAAACAGTTTTATCTGCACTACATTTTTCGCACTCACTCATATTTAATACTTCCTTTTCTGCTATTTTATAAATATACTCTTATCAATATCATCATCTGTAATAGTTTTTACATCTATTCTTATTCCTCTATCATCTACAACTTCAGCATTATATTTATTATTTTCTATACCCAGAATAGTAGCCTTATTTTTGTTTTTTAATAATACTACATCAAATTGTTTATACTTCATATTCTTCTTCCTTTTTACCTTACTGCAGAAATTATATCATACTTGTCAAAATTATTCAAAAAAATTTAAGTTTTGACAGATTTTGACAAATTTCGCATTTTAAAAGGAGTATAATCACTCTTGAAAGGAGTAATAAATGGATTCAAATTTACAAATTTTAATTGAAACAAATAGGGATAAACTAACAGAAATGATAGAAAATAAAGAACCTTACGAGAAGATAGTAAAACAAAGTCAACTTTTAGATAAATATGTTTTATTAGGTTTTAGAGCTATTAATCAATTAGAGAGCTAGAATAAACTAGCCCTCTACAATCTATTATTATGATATTTTGAAAAGTATTGGATCAAACTTACTTTTTACTTTTGGAATATCAGTTTTACTAAATGTCATTATATGTTCAACAATTTTATTTGAAAAGCCTTTTACTTCATCATCTGTATAAGTTTTATTTGTTTCAACTAATACATTAGCTTCACTTAATAGTTTTTGTTCTTCCTCGTTGAAGTTCATTTTTTACACCTACCTTTGCATTTTTATATTGCCAAAAAGATTATAACATATTTTTTATTTTTTTGTATGTTTTTTTAAAATTATTTCTTTTTTATTTTCATCATATATAACATCTACTAATCTATTTTCCTTATCAATTCCCATCTTCTTAAAGTATAAATAAGGAATATTTATCTTTGTAGAATATGAATTTCCATTCTTATTAAAATTTACTTTATTAGTTTGTGGTTGCCTTAATTTAGATTCTTTGCGTTTCTCTTTTTCTTCATAAAACCTTTTATCCTGGTGCAATACTTTACTAATAGAATTTCTGCTTATTCCAGTTGTTTGTTCTATTTCTTTCATTGTTTTATTATCTTTAAAATATAAATTTAATATATTACATTTTATTTCTTCATTAATTACAAAATTAGACACTTTTTATCTCCTTCCAGTAACTTTTTCATATCTTATCATAAAAATTGATTTTAGTCCAATTATAAAAAGATAAGGTTATTGTTTATCGTTCCAATACCTCATCTTTCTTTATAACTAAAAAGTTATTTCTTATATTTTCATATAGTAATTTTCCATAATCTCTATTATTAAATTCTTTAATTGATATTTGATATAATTCATTATTATTTTCACAATATATTTCTTCAACTTGCTTACATTGTTCTTCATCAATATCTATAATTTGACTATTATTGAAATCTAAACAAAGCCCCTGTATTTCTGATAATTTATCATTTATATATTCTTTTTTTACACAAAAACCACATTGTGAATTTTTATCAAATACTTTAATTATCTTACCTGAATAGAAATATATTGATGTTTCTTTTGGTTTTAAACATTCATTTATTTCTTGGTCTTCAATGTTTCGATATTTTTCAATATCATCTTTAATTTTATTTAGTAACGCTACTGAATAAGAATCGTGGTATTGTTCTGACGCATTAATATAATCTTGTATTAAGGTTTCAACTCTTGTTAATCCTGTATGCAAGAAAGCTTGACCTACTATTAGAAATTCTTTATTTTTTTGATCTTCTTCGTCCACTAATACCACCTCTTTTCTACGTTTCTAATTCCTCCTCTTCCTGGTTATATGGATTTAATAATCCTAATTTATAATTATCAACATAAGTTTTTAATTCAATTTCACTTAAATTACATATATCTTTTAACCAATTATTTGAAGTTATAGCAGATAGTCCACAACCCGAATTTGCATTTTTTAGCACTTCAATATCAGCTTTAAATGTATCATAATTTAAGCAATCTTTAACACTTTCAACTTTACTATCTACAAGCTTCATAAACTCATTATAGTCTAATCCTTGTGTTATATCTTTTTTAGTATTGAAATTCTTAAATGGTTTCTCATTTTCTATTAATACACCTTCAGCTATTTCCCACTCTTTTTTATTAATATATTCAACAATTTCTTTTAAAGCATTTTCTAATTTTTTATCATATATTCGATACATAAAAGCAGATGAATAATTTTCTCTATTTCCGTGAAAGTCAATAGATTCTTCATTCGTCATTCTTCTATCAAAAATATCCTGACTATTTGTTATTATTAAATCTTTTTCTTTTATAATTTCTCTAAGCATTTCAAATGGATTTTCATATTTTCCATAAAACATTGTGTATTTTCCATCTGTTCTTTTTAATATCTCTATTCTTTTTTGATTCTCTTTTTCTTGATATTCTGCGTCTGGTTCTCTTCTATTAAAAATAAAATGTTCTTTTCCATCTTTAATCATCATAGTAGGATACATTAAACATTCTCTATTGTTCCAATTATCAAAGTTCTTATATGGTTCTTTTTCAATTATTTTTATCATTTGTAAAATTCTCCTTTATAAACAATTTTTTATAAATTCTAGCTGTTGCAATGTCATAATAATTCTTGCTTATTTCTATTCCTATAAAACTTCTTTTACAATTTACACAAGCTATACCAACTGTTCCTGATCCCATACAATTATCTAAGACTTTTTCTCCTGGATTAGTATATGTTTTAATTAAATACTGCATTAATTCTAATGGTTTTTCTGTAGGGTGTATTGTTTTAGAAGGGTGTACTTTTTGAATAGATATTATTGATGTAGGATATTTATTTGTATTTCCTTTTCTATAATCTTCTAAAATTTTAAAATCTCCGTAATTATGGTTCTTTATACTAGATGTTTTATATTTATTACCTTTTCCGTGTAATGGCTTTCCTTGTGTAAATATTGGATTATATGTAGGTTGTTTTTTATAAAATACAGCAATTTGCTCGTGTCTTCGCAATGGTTGTCTATTACTATTTAAAAATCCAGTAGTGAGCTGTTTATCCCATACTAAATCATAACGAAATTGACTTCTGTTGCTATTTACTAAGTCAATATAGAAATTACCTTGACCGAATAAAATAATAGCTCCATTTTCCTTTATAATTCGATTATATTGCTTCCACAATTCTTCAAAAGGTATTATCTTATCCCACTTATTTTTTGTCTTCTGAAAAGGCAAATCGCATAAAATTAAATCAATTGAATTATCCTCAATATCATTCATTAATTTTATGCAATCCCCTAATTTTAATTGTATATTCATTTATCCTTGCTCTCCTAAATCTTTTGTTTCTTCTTGTAATTTATCTATTTCTGTTTTTTCATCTTCTATAAATTGCTGTTCCATTCCTTGCAATGCTTGTTTAGTTCTTGTTTCATCATCTAATAAGTAACTTATCATCATTCCATTATGTGCATATATTTTTTCATAGTTTGTTTCAATATTTTTTATATCAAAGTAATATGATAGAAAAACATCATCTTTATATGTGTTATCTTCTAATGATGGATATACCGAAACAATTATATTAGGATTTTCATTTCTATATAGTGTAAATATAGCTTTATTTCTTTCTGATTGGTCTAACAATTTATTTAGCAGTTCTGTATATGTAGCCTTCTTTTCATCAACTGAAAATTCACTATTTTCTGTAATTTTTTCTAATGATTTAAAAATATTACTTACTTCCTTAAAACTTTTATTAGAAAGTGTTTCCATTGTATAATGTAATTCTAATTCTGAAGGAATTACTTCTTGCTTATCATTTTCTAATCCCTTATATAAAATTTGATATATTACATCTTTATATTTTCTATATACTTCTTTAGAACCTAATACTCTATAATCATCATAATAATTTTTTAATGCTTTTGATGTTTCTAACTTTGCTAATTTATTTGATTCGTTCGCACAACGTAAAGTTCCAGAAACTAATCCACAAATAAAAGCACCATATTTTTCTTCATAAGATTTATAATGAGAATACAATTCTTTCTGTTTCATAAATGTTAATGGATAGACATTACCATCAGCAATATCAGCAATTATTTTATTGTTTTTCTCATCTAATATAATATTTTTAATGTAATCAGAAGCCATTATAAACCTCCATATTCTCTTCATCTTGTTCTAATTTGTTATATTTTTCTTCAAAGTGTTCTAGCATATCTTTCATTTTCTCAATAAGTTCTTCCTTAGAATTAATTTTACTCATATCAAATAATTCATTCTCATAAGTTTCCATTTCTTTTGAAGTTTTATTATAGTAGTTGAATACAATTTCAATATTTTCTTCATACTTAACTAAAAATGCTTCTTTTGTTACGTCTACATTTGTTATTGTAGCAAATTCTTTTCCATCTGGAGTTCTTAAAAGTTTTTGACTATCTTCATATAAAGATTTCAATTTTGAGAAGCAATACTCATTTTCAAATACAAATGTATATCCGTTATCCAAAACTACATTTTTAGAAGCTTCCTCAATTTCTTTTAATTCTAATAAATAATCTTTAATATCTTCCTTCGTTTCTTCATCATCAAATTCGTCTATAATTTCTTGATCAGAATAGTTATAATGACCTCTCAATATATCAGCTATTTCATTTGGCGAACAGCTATCCCAAATCATACTATATCTATCATCAGCCATTTTTTGTGTTCTATCTTCAATTTTTTTATAGTCTTTATTTTCTGAAATTAATTCTAAATATTCTTTATTGTCAATTTTATATTCAATCAATAAATCATTAATTACGCTATTTAACTGACTTGTTATAATGTCTTTAGAATTAATTGCACTTGAAATACTTAAATCTGTATCTAATATCTTTCTGTATAGTAAATCAAGCTTTTTTATATCGTTCTTTGCATTTATCCTATTTACTTTTTGCTTTAAACTATAATCTTCAATTCCAAATACATTTCTATTTTCTATTTTTGCAAGTGGTATTGCTAAATGTCTAAGAAAATCTTTTACATCAGCATTATAGAACTCTATTTCTTTAATTTTATTTCTTATCTTTTCTTGTTCGCTCTTACTTGTATGTTTCATTTGTTCAATTATACTTGCATAATCAAATAAATGTCCTATTCCATCAACTTCTAAAGAAAATGGTTCATCTAAATTTATTCTCTTTTCTTCTATATATCTATCTAACCATTCATCAAATCCATTCGCTTTCATTCTTGTTCTAGTTCCTCCACTTCATCTAATAATTCTTGAATACTTTTTCCTTCATAAGATTTAGTATACTCTTCTAATGAATTTTTTAGAAATTCTTTTTCTTCAGGTTTTGGAATATAAGTATAATATTTCCTTTTATCATCTGCTACAGCTACAATCGTGATCTTACAGCTATCTTCTTTTGGATTATAGTCTAAATAAACATCATAATAATCTAAATCATAGTTTAATTCTTTTAAGCCGAATATATCTTCAACTTGTCCTGCGTCCAATGTTGTTAGGGCATTAATTCCCTTATCTTCAATCATTATTCCATCTTCAAACCAAATTTCATCTGGCTTTATATTCCTAACTGAATCTATTCTTAATTCATCTTGAAATAAATTTTCATACTCATAATCTTTATATATCCAATCAGCATTTACCATCACACCTAATTCTTCATTTAAAGCATTTTTTAGATTTCTAATATAATCTATACTGACCAGATATACAAAATTTTTATATTCTCCAACTGTATTTTGCCACTTTTTAGCAACACAGTATTCTTCGCCATTTCCTTTATTAAAAAATCCTCTATCGCCAATTTTAGCTTTCTTTAAATATTTATCAATTTCTTCCTTTGTAACACTCATAATTCTTGCTCCTCTTCATCTTCGTAAATTCTATCTCCTGGAATATAATAATCAAAATCTAATTCGCAAAGTAAAACACCATCTGCAATTGTTCCATCATTAAATTTAATTGTATATCTATCATTAAATTTGTCTTTTCCTCTTTTTATATCAAGTATTTCAACCATTTCTCCATTATGAATAGAATTATCTATTCTAGGCTCTTCCCATATAATTTTAGTGAAAAATAATACTCTATCATTTGTAGGCTGATTTATATTATTACTTTTTTCAAACTCCTCGACATCATATTCCAATGAATCCATTTCAGAGCAATAATAATATTTGTCATTATATTTTCTAATGTTTTCATTTTGTTTTACTAGCTCATCTTTCATTTCATCTGATAGCATTGAAATAATATCCTCTTTTGTAAAATCTTCATCAAATAAGAAATTAAAAGCTTCACTTGGATTGTTAAATGTGGAAATATTATAATTATCTAATATTTTTTTAGGTATTTTATTAATATCAAAATTGTTCATCTATCTATCTCCTCTTTTGTACCTTCAATAGCTTCTTTATAATAGTTTTCTAAATAAAAATGTATTTTTTCAGCTAGTTCTTGTATATTATTAAAGTTATAGCTTGCTCCTGATGATGATTCTTCTGCAATATATATTTCTTTTTCTTTAGGAAATATTTGTACTGTAATATTTATTTCATCTTCCATTTTTAGCTTTCCTCAATAATACTTTCTGGATTTCTAAAATTAATTGAAGTACAGTTTATTGCATTTTTTGAATATTCATAAAGTTTATTTATTTTTTCAATTATATTTGAATATATAGGGGCTATATCTACGCTATTTAATTCTGTTGCTTTTAAGTTATACATTTCACATTCTTTGCAAGCTGAAATTGGTTCTAAGACGCTAAAAATTGTATATTTCAAATTATTACCTTTTAACCAGAAATTTAATAAAACACCATTTTTAAATTTAAAGGTAATGCTTAAGTTATTCCAACTTAAGCTATCACTCTCTTTATCTTTTATTTTTACATCACTAAAATTGCCTTTTATATAAAGTTTTTTTAAGTATTTTTTTACATCTTTATTTAATTTTATCGAATTAGTCATTATTCTCTTTCTCCTTCGTCAATTTCTTCTTTTGCTGATTCATCAAATTCTTTTGCAAGTAATTTTTCTTGATATAAACTCACAGCCTGTTCTGTTAATTGTTCTCTTAATTCTGCTTTTGTAGGATAGAACATATCCTTGTATTCTTCATCTTTAGTTTTTCTATTTGGAAATTGTAAATATAATTTACCTTCATTACTTTCATTTAGTCTTATATCTTTTAAATGGATTCCATTTGCTTCAAGACTTACCATTGCTTTTGTTTTCTTAGATTGATCTTTTAACGGATTAGCTTGTGTTACAGTTACACCTGATTTTTCTACTTCAATATCTGGTGCTTCAAATTCTCCTTTTTCTTTTTTGTCTTTATATGCTTGAAATAGCGTATCGCTAATCTTTTTAAATACTTCATTATCTGCATACATTAATCTAGTTGTAATTAGTTCGTCTGTTGATTTCTTTTTGAATTTTCTATCTGGAAATTGTAAATACAAATTACCATTTTCACTTTCATTTACTCTAATTCCATCAATTTTCATTCCATCTACTTCTAATGAAGCAACTGCTTTAATCTCTATCTCCTCATTTTTTACTAAGCCTAATGACTTTACTTTAATACTCATAATTTTTACCTCCTAAAATTTTGATAAAAAAATAGAGAAAAGGATTTTTATTTCCCTTTCTCCATTTATTGATAATAACATTTTAACATCTAAAAAACTTAATGTATACTGCAGGATTTTGCAATGTTTTTGCAAAGTTTTATGTATATTTATCTTCCTTTATTTGATAAGAACTTAGCTGAATTAATTGCAAAGTCTAAAAATACAGATTCTTTCTTTTCATCTACAGTTTCTAATATGTTTTTTAATTCATCATATTTTATATTGTTTTTAAGCTTAACATCTTTGACATTGTCTAGTACAAAATAATCTAAACTTGTTTTTAAAGCAATTGATATTTTTATCATTGTTTCTAAACTCATTTTTCTTCTACCATTTTCAATGTCAGATATAAAAGAAGCTGATACATTTATGTCATTTGCTAAATTCTCCTGCGTTACTTTTAAAAAGTTCCTTCTCTCTCGTATTTTGTTACCTACATTTTCATAATTTACTGTTACTTCCATAATACCAACCTTCCTTATATTTAGTAACAGTATATTATTTTTCGACAGATTTTTTAATAATCTGTTAGCCGACTATGCTCGCTAGTTGTTATTGATTGTTTACAATTACTATATAACAATAGGTTCTTCGACTTTTTCTAATTTTATATCTTTAACCTCAATTATTTCATCAAGATTATTTATACTAGCCATTAATTTTTCATATAATTTATCAGTTATTTGCTCAACTATTTCATCATAACTTTTATTTCTAAAATCTATATTTAATAATGTATACATATTATTATTTAATGACATTATTTGTTCTACATTTTTTCTGCTTAAAACATCAAATAAATCCTGACTTAACATCTCTTTTGCATAACTATCTTCTGTTCCAGAAAATATATCCTGATCATCATTTTCCATATTTTCTTCATACATTTCAAGTACATTATCTAACTCTCGTTTTATTGAATATGGAATAATTAATTTAGGATTAAAGAACTCTCTTACTTTCATATCAACGTAATTATGTGTTTGATTTCTTAATTTATCGTATTCATCTTTTAATTTTTTCTTTTCTTCTGTTTCTTCTTTAAAATCCCATAACTTATATTCTAGTGAATCAGCTTTTCTTTTTAAATTTCTATACTTTTCATCTTCAAATAAGTTGTTTGTCATTACTTGCAATTGTCTAACTAATTTATTGCCATTTTTCTGGAATTTTAAATATCCACTTAGACCACTTTCTACTAATGCAACTAATAATTTTTGTTTTCCACCCTCATTATACATTTTAGTTAATCCAGTATTTTCTATGCTTATAAAGTCTTTTGGATATACATTGTTACTTTCCATTCTTGAATATACTTTGTCTTGCTTTATTACAATACTTTTTACTATTTCATAACTCATATTTGCTTTTCCTCCTCTGTCTGTTGTTTATCTAATTCGTATATTTTTAATCGTTGTGTCATTTTTCTATTATCTTCATATAAATCAATAACTATATTTTTTAATTCTCTATATGCTTGATTTCCTCCTGAACTCATTCTATCTGTATCAAAATCTAATGCTAATAAGCAATCTTGTATTCTTTCTTTTAAATTTTTCTTTTTCATAAGTTCCTCCATATTACAAAGTTTCAGTTTCTTCTTCATCTAAAAAATATTCATTATCTAATGCGTCAATAGAATCAGTTATTAATGCTTCAACTGATTGCCAGTTCAAATCATTAAATATTGTTTCTACAAAATCTTTAAGTGCATACTTTTTTTCATCTATTTTAGCTTTATCATAAGCTTCTTTTACTTTTTCATATATAGTTTGATAGGTTTCATAGTCATCTCCTGGTTTACTATTTTTATCTAGTTTATCTGCTTGTCCTTCTGCTATATAGCAAATTCCATCTTGTCTATAAAAATTGCAAATATTCTTATATATATGTCCTTCTTGAAAATATTCTTTTTCTACTGTACCATCTTCTAAAATATTTCCAATCTTATTTTCTGGAATATCTAAATATTTTCTAAAATAATTAGTATAATCAATATTTTCTGTATATTCATTTTTCTTTCCATATTCTGCTATAAATTTAATACACTCATTATAATCATTAGACTTAAATAAAATTTTATCTTTTAATCTTTTTTCTCTATCAGTAAAGTGTTCTTTAATATAATCATCAAAAACATATCCATCTCTTCTCAATGCTCTATTAATAGTCGTTTTTGTTACCTTTTCCCATTTATCTCCAAAAGAATAACATTGACCATAAATATTTAAACGATCCAGTCTTGTTCTGTTTCTTGCTGTATCAATTGTTAGAATATGTTGTCCTATCAAAAAATCATAAACGTAAAACATATATTCATTTTCTTCTACGATTTTATATTTTTCTACATCTGGAATAACACTTATATCTCCTCTTTCATTCATATATTCTGGTAAAAAAGAATTATCATATAGTCCATCATTTACTTTTGTTAAAATATAACCATTTGATGTTTTTATTTTATTTGGAAATATATCTGTTCCATCATATTTATAATTTTTATCATTCATATTTCTTCTTCCTCACTTTTTTCTTCTTCATTCTGTATTTGTTTATTATCAAAAATCTTTACAATTTCTTGTGTTTTACCACTTTCATCAAACAGTTTTACTTTAAAATCCTTTGTATTATAAAAGGATTCCATATATCCTGGTAATATATCTTGCTCCATAATATTAAAAAATTTCTCTACATCAACAGCAGGAGCTTTGTGTGTTATAGTTACTTCTATTGCAAAATGTTCTATATCATTATTTATAAATAGTGATGTTTCAGTTTTTACTATATCTAAATCTTCAAATTTATACTCATCTAATTTTGCAGTTATTTTGTTGTAGTAATTTATTATTGTTTCATTACCATTTCTATAATTGCTTTTTTTCATACGCTGTTTTCCTCCTTTTCTTCTGTATTTTCCTTATCTCTCAAATAATTAAAATCACATATCTGTAAAAAATCTTTTTCTGCGTCTTCTATAGTAAATTCATTTTCTTCTTTTCCTAAAATTTCAGCATTATAAAGATTTCCCATATATTCTAATTGTTTTTTCCTATCTAATTTTTCAAAATCTTTATATGTAAAATATGCTATTTTATTTTTGTTGCCATTGTTATCTGTATCAATTGCTAAATTTACAGAGTATTGATTATATTTTTCGTTTTTTACAAATAACAATTTATATCTATAACTAATATTGTTTTCAAATTTTTCAGATAAAAGTTCAAAAAACTTTTTAGAGTAATCCATAATGTTTTCTTTTGTCATATTTCTTCTTCCACGCTTTCTTCTAATTCAATATTTAAACCTATGGCGTTATTCAGCAATTCGTAGTATTCATTTCTTAATTCTTTAATATCACTTTCATTTTCATATTTTTTGAAAAAATTTTTTTCTACACTTTCTTTATTATAAATATCGTCATATATATTGTTTAAGTTAGTATTTATTGTTTCACTAGATAAAATATCTTCTTTAATAGTCATATATGAATTAAGTTTATATGCCATTTCGATTCTTGGAATATCAAAATGTTTTTTCTCATATCCTATTTCGTCGTGAGAACTTAAATAAATAGAATATATATTATTTTTATCCCATAAGATAGGATCAATAAAATCATATAAGCGATTTTCTACATCTCCTTTTTTATCTAAAGTAGTTAAAAATATGCAATCTCCACCATTTGAAAATCCATATACATTCCCTTTTTCATCTTTAAAGCAATATTTATATTCATCATTAAAAATATCAACTAATTCTACTTTCAAAGGCTCTTTATTTAGATTTTCTCTACATCTTTCAAGTTTTCCAATATGTAAATCAAGATTTTTATTAAACTCATATCCCCAATATCTATTTTTTTCATCATTGTTAAAATCTCCTAAGCATAATTCAAGTCCAGAATAAACATTTTTAATTGGTTCTATGTTCAACATATAAACATCATATTTATTTTTTTCATTTTTGAATTTTGTTACATTCATTGTTAAGTCTTTACATATAAACTTTCCTCTATCACAAATATCAAGAACATATTTTCTTGTTAATTCTGATGGATTATATAAATAAGAATTTCCATTACCATCTAACATATAAATTTCATCATTATACGTTATCTCACTTACTTCTTCTATTGGTAAAACTTCAGTTCCAACAAATCCAGAATGATAATAACTTTGTGCTTTATCAGAAGCACTTTTAAATTCTTCTAATGTTTTTATATTTTCAAACTCTTTTAGAATCTCATTAAAATCCTTATCGCAACTATCTCCTCTTTTTGAGAAAAGATTAAATTCGCTTTTATCTCCATTAAATTCTGGTGTAGAATATAATTTTTTAGTTTTTGTATCAAAATAATATACTTTTCTTCTAGTCATTATTTCCTCCAATTTCTTCATTACTTAAATCTAATTCTATTTCTTTGTCATATCTATTCATATCACTTGCTATAATCATATCTTTTGAAGCTCCTATTATTAAATTCCCTTCTTTATCTAGGTTATTTTCGATTTCAATTTTATTCATCTTGCAAAATTCCTTTACATCTTCTAATGAATAAACTTTTGCTACTATTTTTGAATCTAGTATTTCACTATCACAATTAAAGCAACAATCTCCTACTAAATCTACGTCCATATCTGATGGTGTTTTATCATCTTCTACTAATAGATATTGGTTCATATATATAGTATTGTTTAAATCTAAATCGCATTTTATAATATATTTATAATCTTGTTTTTCAAAGTTAATTTCTTTTAGTTTTTCATTCATTTTTTCTTTGTAGTTGTCTATGTCTTCTAAACTTATCCATTCAGGCTTTTCTTCATCTGTAAATGATTCATATATTTTTTTCATTTCTTCTATGTGTTTATCTACATCTTTATAATACAGATGACCTAAATAACCATTTCCATTGCCTAAGAAATAATCACAATCAGTTCTTAATCTATCTAACATCATATAATCCAATTTTCGTGGATTTTCTCGATCTTCTTTAAAAATATAGTCTTGTAAATCATTATATTTATTTTCTATATTTGCATTTTCATTAAAATCATTTACTATATGCAAAAGTGCTTGCTCCATACTTGTATATCTTCTACTCCACGTTTCGTTTGTTCCTACTTTATTTCCTTCTATTGCAAATATAAATGGCGAATCTTGTTCTTCTTCTCTTCTTAGAACTAAACTCCAAACATTTCCATACTCATTCTTGTATGCAAATTTCTCTTTTTCTCCAACTTCAAAATCATTTTTTCTTTCCATTAAACTTTTTATTAGCTTTGTATTTAACTTTTTTTCTTCCATCAATATACCTCCAACAATCACTTAAATATAACAACCATACTCGGAAATGGAGCAGGATTTTTTCCATCATTAAATTTTAGTCTACCTCTAATAAATCTGATTTCCTGTTTATGATATATATAATCGTGAAAATAACTCGTATCAGTTCTAGCAGGAATAAGCATAACTATAAAAGTATTATTTAGCTTATTCTCTTCATAACATTTTCTTACCCAATTATGTATTTCTCTTCCATAAGGTGGATTGCAAAAAACCCTTTCTCCTATCCAATTTCTAGTTAATCCATCATCTTCTTTTGTGTAATATTTTTTACATTTTGCATTATCTTTTGTAGCACAAGGATCTAATGTAAATTTAAACTCTTTATTTAATTCTTCAAAAAATTTTATAGGTGTCGCCCATTCATTTGAATTGCTTGACATCATTCCTTTATTTATCATTTGTGTAATTCTTCTTTCTAAAAAATTACTCCTTCTAAAACCCCTTTTATATTATTTCTTCAAATTCATTTTCATCATTAATTTTTTCTTTTTTATTTTCAAATACAATCACTTTTTCATAGTTTTCCATTAATCTATTACAACTTTTACTAGCGTTACTACATACCTTGTATAACTCGTTAGGATCGTCTTTAAGGGCTTTTATCCAGGAATTAAAATAATTTATATGATCTTGTCTTGTAAAGTCTATATCCATATCTAATTCAGCTTCTAAAAATACGCAAGATAGTTCTGCAGTTAATTCTTCTAATGCGTATTTTTCTGTTCCAAATATATTCTTTATATCTCTATTTAATCTTTTTTCGTTTCCTGTACTGTGGCTCATTTCGTGTAATAGTGTTCCTAAAAAAGCTTCATCAGATTTAAAATATTTTCTAGGTGGTAATGTTATTTTGTCTTCAATTGGACTATAAAAAGCTTTTTCTTGAAATTTTTCTTCAATCGGACATTCTGATGAAACAATAAAACTATCTGCTATATCTAAAATATCACTTTGTTTTTTAATTTCTGGTTCAATATAAGGTGGAAATCCTTCAATTTCACTTGCATTATACAAGTAAAAATAATTTATAATAGGTCTTTTTAAATCTACTAAAGCCTTTTTTTCATTTCCATCTTCATCTTTTTCAACTTCTCCAGTTTCTTCATTTATTACTTTTTCTAATCTTTGCCATATCCATTTTTCACAGAATACACCTTTTGCTCCTGGTTTTACACTATATCCCATTTCATTTGCTTTCTTTAATGTTAGCCATCTAGGATCGTTATAACCTCTTTCTACTGCTTCAAAACTTAAATTAAGTCTATTTATTCCTTGATATTGCGTTCCTGTTACTGCATTTCTTGGTAAAAATGCTTTTCTATTCCACGCCCATTCAGAAAAGATATAACCTTTTTCCATATTTGAAATAAGCTTATCAACAATTCTTTTTCTGTTTTCTTCTACTTTTTCTTTTGCTGATTTTTTCTTTGTTTTTTCTTTAGTTTTTGTTGTTGCCATAATTGACCTCCTACTTTATATTACTTAAATAAAAACTCATTCTACTAAATTCTTGTTTAAATAATATAAAGGCTAGAATAGTTGCTTAAACTAAACTAGCCTATTCTCTTATTCTCCAGTTCGTGGAAGTTTTTTAATTGTTAATTCTTTCTTATATGTTTTAGTAGTCCACTCTGATTTATCTTTAACATTTACATCTAAATATGTTCCTGAAAGATTTACATAGTTAGTCCATACATCATCTGGCTTTATATCTCCATTAACCTTTGTAAATATAAATGGTGTTGTTTTTGCCTTAAAGTATTCTGGTACTGTTCCAAATTCCATTTTGAAATCTGTTATTACTTCGTCATCTTTAAGTTCTACACTAGAAAAATCAATAAAGTTATTTACTGTTGAATCTAAGTTTTCTTTAATTAAAATCCAATCTTCTGAAAGGTTAGTTTTATAGTAAACATCAAATTCAACTTTATCTGTATAAATACCTGTAAATAGCTTTGTTAGTTTAACTTTTTCATAAGGAAGATTATCAATGAATGTAAAGTTGTCTAATGGAACATTTGATAAGCTTTCAACTGCGTCAAAATCATATCTAATTTCATCATTAGGTTGTGCTTGTACTATTCCTGATTTTTCTACATTTATTTTTACTTCAACTGGATTATCTTTAAAATCAAAGCATACTTCTTGACCATTTTCGCTAATTGTAAAGTAATATGTTGAAGAATCAATTAAGTAATATTTTGGAGAATCCACTTCGTAAATTTTGTAATTTCCTGCTCCAAGCATTAATTTTTCTTCTAAATATCCTTCTTCTGTTGTTGTTAGCTCTGCAACTACTTCTTCTGTATCTACATTTTCAACTCTGTATGTAGCATTTGGAATATAAGTATCTTTTTGTTCTCCAGTAATTTCGTTATCCTTTGAAGCAACTTTAGAAACATCTACAAATCCTGCAACTTCTACTTCATTTTTTATATCAATTGTTACTTTTTGACCATTCTCTGTAATTTCAAACACATCTGGTTTATCGCTTAAAATGTAATGTTCAGGTGCTTCTACTTCCCAAAGATAATATGTACCCTTTTCAAGCATAATGTCCTCTGAAAATTTTCCGTATTTATCAGTAACTAATTCTAATAATACATTGTCATCTTTATCTCTTAACTCGAATTTTACTCCCTCCAATGGTGTGTCAGGTTCGTCCCCAGTCCAGTAATTCTTTTCAAGTGCTGTTTTATCAATATTCATAAATCCTGCAATTTCAACTTTATTTGTAATATCAATTGTTACCTTTTGACCATTCTCTGTAATTTCAAATACATCTGGTTTGTCATTTTTAATGTAATATTCTGGTGCTTCTACCTCCCAAAGATAGTATGTGCCAACGTCTAACTGAACATCTTTTGAGAATTTTCCATATTTATCTGTAACTAATTCTAATAAAACATTATCATCTTTATCTCTTAACTCGAATTTTACACCCTCTAATGGTGTATCAGGCTCGTCCCCAGTCCAATAATTCTTTTCAAGTGCTGTTTTATTTATATTTAAGAATCCTTGTGGAATTGGTTCATCTTTTAATTCTAATTTGTGTGTAATTCCGTTTGCTATAACTTCAATTTTGTATATTTTTTCATCTAATTGCCAACCATCTGGAACTGATGTTTCTTTTATATAATATGTACCCTTTCCAACAGTTATGGTTTTAGTATTTCCATTTTTATCTGTTACAAGTGTATCTACTAATCTTCCGTTAGCAAAATTATTTTTTGTTACGTCTGTTCCTTCTTCAAAGTCTGTTCTTACTTCATATTTTGCTCCTTCTACTGGTTGATCTTTTTCTGTACCTGTAATATAGTTTTTATCAGAAGCAACTTTTGTAATTTTTACATTATTACCTAGCTCTGGTGTATTATCTAATTCTAAGTAGATTTTTTGTTCATTTTCTGTAATTCTAAAATAGTATTCTGTACTATCTAATTCATAATAATTAGGAGCTTTGATTTCATAAACTCTATATGTACCAAGTTTTAACTCTAAATCGTCTGTTGAATAATTTGAATCTACTATTTTTCCATCTTTATTAGTTGTTACAGTCCAATTTTTTGTTTCTTCAAAGTTTGTATATTCTATTTTGAATGTTGCATTTGCTAGTGGTGTTCCTGATACTTCTGCAGTCCATAAGTTATCATCATTTGATGTTTTGTAGATATTAAAATATCCACCTTCTTCAACATCATCTGAAGCTGTTACTGAAACGTGTCCTCCGTTTTCTGTAACTTTAAAATAATATTTTTTATCATTCTTTTTTGAATGTTCAGGTGCTTCAATTTCCTGTAAATAGTAATCTCCAAGTTGAAGCTTTTCATTGTCAAATATTGTTCCATCTTCTTTTGAAACAGCTATTAATTCTTTACCTGTTTCATAAGATTTTACAATATTTCCATTTGTGTCATAAATTCCATATTTAGCTCCTGAAACTCCTTGACCTTTTTTTACTCCAGTCCATACATTATTTCTTTCAGAAACTTTTACTGCTGAAAAATAACCACCTGGAACTGGTGTATTTTTAACCTTTAATGTTTCACTATCGTCCATAAAATCTAATTTAAAAGAATAAGTTGAATCATTTAAAGTTGTATATTGTGGTACTGGTGTTGTTTCTTTTACATAATATGTTCCAAGAGAAAGTCCTGTTATATGGATTTTTCCTTCGCTATTGGTTGTATAAGTATTAATCAAATTCATATTAGCATTGTATAAATTATACTTAGCATTAGGTATTAATGAACCTGATAATGTTCCATTCCAAATATTATCTGTTGCACTTGTTTTTTCAATTGTTACTTCTCCTGTTGGAGCAATACCTAATTCTGTATCAGCACTTCCATTTTCAAATGGATCTAGTGTTAAGGCATAATTTTGTACTGAATTGTTTGGAGCTTTACCATATAGAGCAGGATATGATTTACAACTTCCATCTACACCAATATAAGCTTGAATATTTGATACTATACTTTTTTGTGGTATATACACTTTAAAATTCTCGCCTGCTGAAAATGTTGTCTTTTGACTTCCATTTGTGCTAGCAAAATAACTTCCAGAAGGTAGTCCAGAAATTTGATATACATAGTAATCCCTTAAAGGAACATTTGAGCTTACACTATAAGTTTGTGAATAGTATTCTCCTTCTTTTGTTAGACTTCCAACTTTATTGATTGATACTTGTGGCGAAGCATAGTTATGTCCTGGATTATTTCTAGCATAATTAACTAGATTTACTATTGCATTTGCAATTTTTGTACCTCTTTCATCTCCACCTCTATATCTTGAAGCAGGATCAAATCCATAAAGAACTGAATAAACTGCTTGTTTAGTTGCACAGAAAGCGTCATAATCGTTTTCTACTCCCATTTCGCCAGGAGATTTATAAGGAAATCCATTAAATAAAACTCTCCATACTTCTGGATTTTGGATAGCTTCTGTTACTGTTACTGTATAAGGTGCTTCTTCTCCTACACCGTGTCTATCTGAATTTAGACAATATGCAGGATAAAATTTTCCATCTTCTCCAGTATATCCAACATACGTTGTTATAATATAATACCAAGCATTTTTACTTTCATTCCAATACTGTAAATGGTATTCTGGATCTTTAACTGAATAAATATATGCGTTACTTACACTATACGCATTTACTACATTAATAAATGGTGTTAAATATGATGATAATAACAGTAAAATTATCATTACAATACCCATTTTTGCTTTAGTTGTTTTCATCAAAAATTCCTCCTTTTAATGTAAAAACCGAACAAAAAAAGAAGTTATTCAGACTGCTCTTTCTGAATAGCTTCTTTACTCGCTACAATTTTTCATACTAATATTCTAGCACTTGAATTTTTGAATGTATACTGCAGGATTTTGCAATGTTTTTGCAAAGATTTATGTTAATTTTTCTATTAATGTCCGTAATAGCATAGCGTTTGGATATATTCTCCATTATAGTATTCATCTACTGCATATATTTTCATATTTGTCCCTTTTAATACACTTGATTTAAAAGTATTATATGCACTTACATTTTCATAGGTCCAACCATTTCTATTTCCACCATAACAAGTACAAATGCTTGAATCCACAATTATTTGATATTGACTAACATCAGTTATTCCATATTTATTTAATTGTTCTAAATTATTTGTTACTTCTGTTGTTATGGTGTTTCTTAATTTATTTATATAATTTTGATTTACCTTAAATTCTCTAATCGGTGCTGATGGCTTTGGCGTTTCTACTGGTTTATTTTCAACTGGTTTGCTTTCTTCTTTTTTAGGTTCTTCAACTTTTGGTTGTTCTGTCTTTACTGGTTCTTGTTGTGGCGTGTTATTAACTTCCGTTTTAGGTTGAGAATTATTATTTGACATAGTAGTTTTATTAGATGTATTTGAGGTCTGTTTATTAGATGTTGATGTTTGTTTGTTTTCCTTCTTTACTTCTAGCTTCTCATCTTCTTTTAGAACTTCATCATTTTTTAATTCATTTACTTCTTCTTGCTCTTTTATTTCTTCAACTGCATTTTCAACAATTACATTTATTGGTTCATTTTCTTTTTCTTGAACTTCATTAATAACATTTTCAGGTTCTACTTTTACTATATTGTCCCTTTCTTTGTTGTTTATAAATTCTACTCCTCCTGCTACTCCTGTACTTAAAATAATTCCTATAATTAAAATTAAAAAACGTTTCATCATTCATCACTTTCCTTTCTTATTTTTTTATGTCATTCCTAAGACTTCCTTGTTTCTGTGATAAATAATAAAACCTTTCTTAAGTATATTTTACATCATATTACCTCTTATGTCAAGTTTGCTTTTATAATTTTTCAATTTCAATAATATCATTAAATTGAATTGTATTATCATCAATAAATAATATATGCTTTTTTATAGGATTAATTTTTTTTATCGTGCCTTCAAATGAAATATATTGTCTATTATAATAATATTTAATTCTTATTATATTACCTGATTCTAAACTAAATAATATGCTAGATATTTTCTCTTCTTCCTCTTCTGATAATTCCTTTCTATCTTCATATTCAATTTCTTTATTTCTTAATGCTTCATTAAGTCCTTTTAATGCGTCAAATGGAAGAAATTGTCTAGCTCTATCTGCTCTACTAATAGCCATTGTGTCCTCCAATCAATTTATTTCTTATTATTGTTGTTGCTCCTTCTTCTAAATTCATTCCTCTAATAATCGAATTTTTTCCCATCTTTGATTTTATTTCAATAATTGATTTTTCTAATCTTCTTTCTTTGGTTTTATTTTCTATATCTTCAAATAAATTTAATTGTTCTGAATCCACTTTTTGAAGTCTTTCAAATGATATTCCTATCCTTCTAATAGGAGTATTTCTATCTGTTGTTTCTTCATATAATTTTTTAAATTCATAAACTAATTTTGTATATAAATTAGTAAATGAATGTAATCTTCTTGAACCTCCAGAATGTTTTTCAAAGTCCTTAGAATATCCAATATACAAACTTATACAATCAGTTTCTAAATCTTTTTCTATTAATTGTTGTGATAATAATTCAACCATTTCTTTTAAAACTAATTCTGCCTTATCAAAATTATAGTCCTTAAATAATACTTGACTATTAGAAATTGAATTAGTTTTAGGTTTATATTCCTTTATATCTGCAATAGTACAAGGTTCGTAACCATTTGAATGATCAATTAAAAATTGAGCATTTATGCCAAATTCTTTAAATAATATTTTAGGATCAGTATGAGCAATATCATACATATCAAATATTCTTTTTTTATCTAATCTGCTTTCTATCCCTTTACCAATTTGCCAAAAATCTGATAGTGGTCTATAATGCCATAATTCTTTTTTATACTTTTCTTCATTAAGCCAACCAATATTTGTGGGAGAATGTTTTGACATTATATCTAATGCAACTTTTGCTAAATACATATTCGTTCCTATTCCACAAGTTGCTGTAATTCCATAAGTATCATAAATATCCTTCATAATTGTTTTTGCTAAATCAATAGATTTCATATTATAAAGTTTTAAATATTGTGTAACATCTAAAAAAGCTTCATCAATTGAGTAAACGTGTATATCCTCTTTAGCAACATATTTCAAATAAATAGCATAAATATTTGCAGAATATTCAATATATTTATTCATACAAGGAAGTGCAATAATATATTTTATATTTGGTGGTATTTCATATATTCTACATCTATTTTTTATCCCTAACATTTTCATTGCAGGAGTTATCGCTAAGCATATTGCCCCTTTTCCACGAGATGGATCTGCAACTACAAGATTTGTATTAAAAGGATTTAACCCTCTTTCTACACATTCTACAGACGCATAAAAAGTTTTCAAATCTATAACTAAATATATTTTTTGCATAAAATCCCACCTCCGAACAATAGTTCTTTTATGATTATAACACATTTAATTTTATTTGTAAACGATTGTTTGGGTAATATTTTAAAAAAGAAAGATTATATTTCAAACCTTTCTTTGTTACAAGTATAATTATTAAAATCAGTAATAAAAATATTTTTACTATTTTCTCCAATCTATTCTATATATTGTAATTTGTGTTTATAGTTCTATTAAACTCTTTTCAAAGTCTTTAACATAATATTTTATATTTTTTGTACCTTTTGAAATAATTGTATGTCCTTCTTCTTTAAGTAATTTTTTTTGTAATTCTATTGCTTCAGGATACTTAACATTTAATTCTCCATCTGATTTTAAAGTTCTCCAATACGGTGTAATATCTTCATTTCTTTGATAACTTGCCCAAGCAACTATATTTATAAATATTCCTGCTGTCATTGGATCAGTAAAGTCTGCATTATTTTGTTTTGCTAAATAATCTCTCATTTGACTAACAGTTACGAGTTTTCCCTTTGGTACTTTTTTCATTAATTTATCATAATAAAGGGGTGGTGCAAAAAACATTTTAGTTCCACCATATTTTTTTATTGTTTTCTCATCTTTAATAACTTGTATTTTAGGCATATCCTTATTATTATTCATCATAACATTAAAATCTTTTTTATTCTCATTACCCATATTCTTCATCTCACTTTCAACTTGTAATTTGTCAATTACT
>ULWN01025955.1_pt1 | contig 32413 bp, 25 predicted proteins | sample 1960371 | NCBI WGS metagenome assembly ULWN01 (sample SAMEA4835813, study PRJEB28245) | human gut metagenome | biome: gut microbiome; material: fecal sample | place: Denmark | collected 2008 | reverse complement strand
CCGCCGCCGATATAGGGCTTGATGACGCGCACGCTTCCCCACGGGATGCCAAGCGCCTGCCCCACGATGCGGCGGACGATATGCGGGATCTGCGTGGAGGAGGTAATGACGATGCGCCCGCCCTCCATCTCCGCGAAGCAGATGTGGTTTTCAATGTGGCAATGCTGCACGGTGGGGGTATCATACCATCCTTCCACCCGGATGAGGCCCGGCTCCTTGATTGCAGCATCATAATCGCCCTTATAGATGCTCGTATGCGCAAGAATGTTGTTCGGATATTCCTCATGCAGCTGCGGCGCGCCGGGCTTCATTGCCTCCTCGGCATCCAGCACAAACGGGAATTCCTCATATTCCACTTGGATCGCACGCAGCGCTTCTGCCGCCGCGATCTCGTTTTCAGCGACGACGGCGGCAACATCATCCCCATAGAAGCGAACGCGGCGCGTCAAAAGCAGCCGGTCCGCCACATCCTGATGGTGCGGGTCCGTAGACCACGGGTGCCCTGCCGTGGGGAATTTATATTCCGGCACATCAAAGCAGGTCACAATTTTAACCACTCCCTGGATTTTTTCCGCCGCGCTCGTGTCGATGGCCTTCACCACGCCGTTTGCAATCGTGGAATGCAGCACTTTAGCAACAAGCGCATTCCTGTCACAAAGGTCATCCGTATAGCGCGCCCGGCCGGTGACCTTGTCAAACGCATCCACGCGCTTTTCGCTCTTTCCAACAGTTCCGTTCATGCGGGTTCCTCCTTTTTCAGAAATTGTCAAATCAAATGGATGTTTGCGGCGGGGACAATCCTCAGTCCGCTTCGCAAAGTAAGCTGCGTTTCCGGGAATAAAAACAATCCTCAGCCGCCTGCGGCGACAGCTCCTTTCAGAAAGGAGCCTTTTGGGGGCGGAGCCGAGCGCCGCCAGTGGCGGATGCGGCGAGGCGGAAGCCCAGTAAGCAAGGGATCGCAAGGAAGCCGCTCCTGCGGCAACGCGGCGCGACCTTTGCGCACTGTGAGCAATCAGCGCATCCCCTGACGGGAGGATTTCCGTACAGCGTGCCTGCGGAGGGAGCTACACCCGCACAAACTCCATCTTCGTTACATCAAACAGCCCCTCGTCCGTCAGGCGCACAGCCGGGATAACCGGCAGCGCCAGAAACGAAAGTGCAATGAGCGGGTCGGTCCGTTCATCCGCACCGAGGCTCTTCGCCGCATCAAGCAGCGCGCGCTGGCGTGCGAGCACATCCTCAACGGGCGCTTCCGTCATAAGCCCTGCAATCGGCAGCGGCAGCCGCGCAAGGACGATCCCGCGGCTCACGACACAATACCCGCCGCCGCATTCCCGGAGGGATTCGATGGCCATAAGCATATCGCGGTCATTGTCTCCGGCAACGACAAGGTTATGCGAGTCATGCGCCACAGTGGAGGCGATGGCGCCGTTTTTGATGTTCATCCCCTCCACGATTCCCACACCGATGCTGCCCGTCGCATGGTGGCGCTCCACCACGGCGAGCTTGCACAGCCCATCCGCAGGCACGAACGCGCCGTGCTCGCTCTTTACGCTGCGGTAAACAAGCTCCGTGATGAGCTGCTCCGGCACCATCTTGATGACGGGCATTCTTTCCCGCACAGGCAGACAAAGAGAGCCTTCCGTTACGGGCGCAATCTGCACGCTGCCGTACACCTCCGGCGGCAGCAGCGGCATGCGGTATTCCATTTCTTCGTAAGGCTTGCCGAAGCGGGTGAACACCCGCTTCACCCGAAAGTCCTTCAAATCCTCAAAAAGAACCATATCCGCTTTGTATCCGGGGGCGATTGCGCCGATGTTTTTGAGGCCATACGCGCGCGCAGCGTTATAGGAAGCCATTTTCACCGCCTCCACCGGCGGGATGCCGCAGGAAACGGCAAGCCGTGCGTTGCAGTTGATGTGCCCTTCCTGGCGGATGGTTTCGATGTGCTTATCATCCGTGCAGAACAGGATGTTTTCCGTGGGGAGGCCGTCGCGCGCAATGCTGCGCAGGATGTCCGCAATTCCCTTCGCTGCAGAACCCACGCGGATCAGGATGCGCATGCCGGTGCGCAGTTTCTCCTTCACTTCTTCATAATTGGAGCACTCATGATCCGTGGAGGGCCCTGCAACACGATAGGCGTTGAGCGCCCGGCCCGAGAGGAGCGGCGCATGGCCGTCGATGGGCTTGCCGTCAAACAGGCGGAGTTTGTCAAGCATTTCCTGCGCGCCGCCGGTTGCGGAAACATAATCCATCACTTCGCCGAGGCCCAAAATGCGGCTCTTGCGCAGGAACTGCTCCATATCCTCCGCCACAAGCTTTGCGCCGCTGTGTTCAAAGGGCGTAGCCGGGACGCAGGAAGGCATCATGAACAAAACCCGAAGGGGGAGGTCGTCCGTCATCTTATACATGGCGCGCACACCCGCTACGCCTGCCACGTTTGCAATCTCGTGCGGGTCGGCAATAATCGTGGTGGTGCCGTGCGGCATGATTACCTTCATAAAGGACGAAGGGATCACCATGGAAGATTCAATGTGCACATGCGCATCGATAAACCCCGGCGCAAGGTAGCCGCCTTCTGCATCGATCTCGTTTTCGCAGGAATATTCCCCGATGCCGATGATGACATCTTCATACAATGCAACGTCCGCCGGAATGATCTCGTTGGTGAACACATTTACCACGTTCGCGTTTTTGATGACGCACGTCGCCTTCCCATCGAGCGCCGCGCGAATCAGGTCCTGTTGTCTCAATGCATGCGCCTCCTTTTCAATTTTTCGTCCCGTACCCGTTGTAAGAATCGCCAAAAAATACAAATAAATTTTGTGCACAACAAATTCTGTTTGATGCAGTATATCACAAATGCCGTCCTGAGGCAAGCAATCCCCTTGCAAAAACCGTGTATTTGCTGTATGCTTTATATAAGAATACAGCAACATTCCACCGGCTCATATAATCCCGCGGGGCGAAGCATGTTTCCGGGCGCGGGAGTTTCTACGGACCGCCCAACGGCCCCGCTATGAGCGCCTTTGTTTGCGCGTGCGTTTTAGCCGCGGCAGAAGGCGCTTTTGTCATACGGTTTCTCATACTTTCATGGTCTTTGGAGGATTGCGTAAAATGGATTTTCTCATTCAAAACGGCATTGTGGTAAACGCGGAAGGAAGTGCGCGCACGGATGTGCTCGTGCAAAACGGGCGCATTGCCGCTATGGGCGAAGGGCTCGCCTGTGCGAACGCTGTGCGCATCAATGCGGAAGGCTGCTTCCTGCTTCCCGGCTTCATCGATACGCATACGCATTTCGACCTTGACACCGGCAGTGCCCGAACGGCGGATGATTTCGTCACCGGCGGCCGTGCCGCCGTTCTTGGGGGTACAACGACGGTGCTTGATTTTGCCACGCAGGACCGCGGCGGCACGCTTGTGCAGGCGTTCGACACCTGGCAGGAAAAGGCACGCGGCTGCTCCTGCAATTACGGGTTTCACATGGCGATTGCCGAATGGAACGATAAAACCGCAGCAGAGCTTCCCGAAATGACGCGCCGCGGCGTGACTTCCTACAAGCTTTACATGGTCTATGATGCCCTGCGCGTGGACGACGGCGCAATCTACGCAGCGCTCAAGGCGGCAAAGAATGAGGGTGCGCTGATCGGCGTGCATTGCGAAAACTGGGATGTGTTGAACCGCCGCATTCAGGAAGTGAAAGCCCGGGGCTTGACCGGCCCTGCCGGGCATCCGCTTTCCCGCCCCGCGCCTGTGGAGGCGGAAGCTGTGACGCGTCTCATGCGCATTGCAGAACTTGCGGAATCCGCCGTTTACGTGGTGCATCTTTCTACGGCGGAGGGCCTTGCGGAAGCGCGGCGCGCGAGAGCGCGCGGTCAGGAGGTGTATCTTGAAACCTGCCCGCAGTATCTGCTTTTGACAGAGGCTTGTTACGCGGCTGAAGATGCCGCAAAGTTTGTGATGTCCCCGCCGCTGCGGAAGGCTTCGGACTGTGAGGCGCTGTGGGAAGCGCTTGCCGCAGGCGAAATCGACTGCATCGGCACGGACCATTGTTCCTTCACAATGGCACAAAAACTGCAATACGGGAATGATTTTCAGCGGATCCCAAACGGCGGGGCGGGCGTACAGCATCGCGGGCAGCTTCTTTACACCTATGGCGTATGCAAGGGGCGCATCACGCCGGAACAGATGGTTCAGCTCCTTTCCGCCGGGCCTGCGCGCCTTTTCGGCCTCACGGACCGCGGCACAATCGCCCCCGGCATGGCCGCCGACCTCGTGGTCTGGAATCCTGCGTATGAAGGCCGCATTACCGACACAAACACGGCGCACAATACCGATAATTCGCCCTTTGCCGGGCTTTCTGTGCGCGGCTGTGCGCGGGATGTGCTGTTGAACGGGGAACGCATTGTCGAAAACGGTGTGCTCGTTCTGCCCGGGCGCGGGAAGTATGTTGCCCGGAAGGGGTATGGCAAATGCAGATGAAGCTCGGCTGCATCCTGATGGCGGCGGGCGCAGGACAGCGTTTCGGCGGGAACAAGCTCCTTGCAGCGTATGATGGCCTGCCGCTGTACGTGCGGGCGCTCCGCTGCATTCCTGCGGAGGAGTTCGCGGGCGTGGCCGTCGTTGCCCACGACGAAGCGATCCTTTCGGCCGCGCGTGCGCATGGTTTCGTTCCGGTTTACAACCCCGCACCGGAAGACGGCGTCAGCCGCACCATCGCCCTCGGGATGCGCGCACTGCCGGAAATGGACGCGCTGCTGTTCCTTGTGGCGGATCAGCCCCTGCTGCGCCGCGAAAGCATATCGGCAGAACTTGCGTTCTTTCGCGCCCATTCCGGGAATATCGTAGCGATGGGGCATGGGGTGCAGCGCGGCAACCCGGCAATTTTTCCAAAGCAATTCTTCCCCGGTTTACGCGCGCTTACAGGGGACGCGGGGGGCAGCGCGGTGATCCGTGCGCATAAGGAAGCGCTCTTGCATTTTGAAATCCCGGATCCGCTGGAGCTTGCGGATGTGGATACTGCCGAGGCGCTGCGGCTGCTTTCCGACGCGCACAAAAAAGCTGATGAAACGGAGGAAATGGCATGAAAAGCACAAAGATTTATCGAGGAACCATCGTTTATGCGCTGCAGCTTGGCGCGCTGGAATGCTTGGAGCATGCGTATCTCGTTGCACAAAACGGCGTGATTGCCGGCGTGTTTCAGGAATTGCCCGGGAAATATCAGGATGCTGCATTGGAGGATTTCGGCGATTGCCTGCTCATCCCCTCGTTTACCGACCTTCACCTGCATGCGCCGCAATACGCCATGATGGGCATGGGCTTCGATCTGCCGCTGCTTGAATGGCTCAACACGTATACGTTCAAGGAGGAGGCGCGGTTTGCGGATGCAGGCTTTGCACGCACGGTATACGAAGCGCTTGCAACCGAGCTGGTGCGCCGCGGCACAACGCGCGTATGCATGTTTTCGAGCCTGCACCGCGAGGGGACGCTCATCCTGATGGATGCGCTCGAACGGGCGGGCATAACCGGCTTCGTCGGCAAAGTGAACATGGATCGCAACAGCCCGGACTGCCTGCGTGAAACATGTGGGGAATCGCTCGCACAAACGCGCCGCTGGCTGGACGAATGCGCCGGGCGGTATGCGCACATCAAGCCCATCCTGACGCCGCGCTTCACCCCATCCTGCTCGGACGCCCTGATGGAAGGGCTTGGCAGGCTTGCGGAAGAATATGAGCTTCCCGTGCAATCCCATCTTTCGGAGAACGATGCGGAAATTGAATGGGTGCGCACGCTGCATCCGGATTGTGAGCAATATTGGGAAACCTATGCGAAGTTCGGCCTTTGGAAACGCGGTACGATCATGGCGCACTGCGTACACAGCGACGTACGGGAGCGCGCAGCCATGCGCAGCGCGGGCGTTTGGGTTGCGCACAGCCCGGATTCCAACACGAACCTGTATTCCGGCGTTGCTCCCGTGCGCAAGATGCTGAACGAGGGGCTTTCCGTGGCGCTTGCTTCCGATGTTGCAGGCGGCGCAAAGCTTTCCATGCTCCATGCAGCGGCAGAAGCCATCCGCGCTTCCAAGCTGCGTTACTATTACAGCGGAAAACGGCCTGACGAAGCCTACCTGACCGTGCCCGAAGCCTTTTACCTCGCAACGAGCGCAGGGCAACAATATTTCGGCGCGGGCCCGGGTTTTTGTGTGGGCGATTCGCTGCACGCAATCGTGTTGGATGACAGCGCCCTTCCGCCCTCGCGCCCGCTTGCGCCCGCCGAGCGTCTGGAGCGCCTGATTTATGCGGATGACAGCCGCACAATCCGCGCCGTAATAAGCGAAGGCCGCAGGCTGGTCTAAGGTCTCTGTAAAAACACACGTACCTGCTTCTTGACAAGCGCCCCCGTGCTTTGCTATAATACAAAGGCTACATCGGGAGAGATGTCCGAGTGGTTTATGGAGCCGGTCTTGAAAACCGGTGATGCTGCAAGGCACCGGGGGTTCGAATCCCTCTCTCTCCGCCAAATATGACAATGCCCTCTGGGCATTGTCATATTTGGCGGCAACGGAGCGAACGGCGCTCTTCCACCGAAAATCGTATATGCGGAGAAGTACCCAAGTGGCTGTAAGGGGCTCCCCTGCTAAGGGAGTAGGCTGGGGTGACTGGCGCGAGGGTTCAAATCCCTCCTTCTCCGCCAGCAGTGAAAGAACTCACAGAGTGATCTGTGGGTTTTTTCTTTTATGCCAGTGGGTTGACCACTGGAAAAAGAACCATATCCCATCATGCACTGAGCTCGCCAACGAACTTGTAGTTTACCGTGATACATTGTTTGATGATGCCGTCTTCCTTTGTGGACTCGTGAACCTGCACATTGTCGATCAGGGTCGTCACGATATGTCTGTCCAGTTTTTCAATGTGCGTGTATTGCTTAAGCTCTTCCACCCAATCGGATATGTCCATCGTCTGGTTTTCCAGCTCCATTAGGGCGTTCTGCTTTTCAGCAATCAGTTGGTGGAGTTTGTCCTGCTCGGCTTCATATCCCTGCATCAGGTTTTTGAAGATGTTGTCCGGAACATTTCCGGTACAGCGCTCCTCAAACAGTTTCTGTGCCATGGCTTCCACGGTCTTCAGACGGCTGGTCGCTTCTTTTAAGCGTTTCCTTGCATCCTGCAGTTCGCTTTGCTGTCCACGGTTACTTAGCTCCATGAGCTTTTCCATGAGTTCCGTATTGTTTTCGCTTAGCTGCTGCGCATTGAAGCGGATATTTTGCAAAACAGCATCTTCCAAGGCAGCAGCGGGCGTGTAGTGGACGGAACAAACGGATTTACCGTGGGTAGAGTACCGGCTGCATTTGTAGATATAATAGGTGTGACCGCGAACTGTTTTCGTATTGAAGGTCATGGCTGCTCCACAATCTGCACAGCGGGCGATCCCAGCAAACAAGCTGACTTCGCCGCTTTTTGTGATATGCGGGACACGTTTCCCCTCAGAAAGCCGCTTTTGCACCTGTGCCCAGACATCCTTTTCAACGATCGGTTCATGGGTGTTTTCTACTACGATCCAGTCTTCTTCAGGAACGACAACGCGGTTCTTCGTCTTAAACGATGTGACCCGTCGCTTACCCTGCGCCATATTGCCGATATAGACTTGGTTTCGTAGTAACTGCAAGATCGTACTGCTGTTCCATGTCATGCTTTCCTGCAAGGGATTCTCCCGACCGATGCGATCATAATAGAAAGCTCGTGGGGAAAGGATGCCTTCCTTGTTGAGTACATCACCGATGTGTCGGGCAGTATCGCCCAGCGCATACATGTGGAAGATTCTATAAACAATTTGTGCAGGAATCTCATCGGGGATCAGCTTGTGCTTATCATCAGGATCACGCGTATAGCCAAATGGAGGCTTGCTGCCCATGAATTTTCCCTGCCTTGTGCTTACCGCTCTAGACGATCGAATCTTGCGGGAAATATCTTTTGCGTACATCTCATTTAAGATGTTTTTGAACGGGGCAATATCGTTATCGTCCTTCATGGTGTCTACATTATCGTTGATGGCAATATAGCGGACACCGTGTTCCAAAAAATACTCTTCCGTATAATAGCCGGTCTTTGCGTAGTTTCGTCCCAGACGGGAGAGATCTTTTGTGATGACGCAGTCGATATGTCCGCGCTCAATGTCCTTCAACATCCGCTGGAAACCGGGTCGATTAAATGTCGTACCCGAATAGCCATCGTCAATATAGACTTCAACCAAATCCCACCCTCTTTCTTTCACATAGTCCGCTAGTTGTTGCTTTTGATTTGCAATGCTCATGCTTTCTGCATTGCAGTTACCATCATCACGGGACAGTCTGAGGTAGTTTCCAACTCTATGAATGCTCTGTAATTTCATTGATTTCTCCATTGTAAAACAGCGCATCAGAGACGGTCAGTTCACTCAAGATTCAGTATACATCCTGAACGCAAACTGTCGATGATACGCAGATAGTATGCTGTTTTGTAATTCTTTCTGCAGCGATTTCCAAGAGCAGATCGCAAAACGATGCGTGTCCGCTGCAAACGCCTTTGACATCTGTGATGCGATCGCCTTGTTTGTAAATGCAAGCTGTTGTGGATTTGCTTACAACTTTTTGCTCCAAAATTTCGCAAGGAAAACTATCCATACAAAGGCTTCCTTTCATAAAGAAATATCGAAGGAGAAGCTGCATGGCCGCTATGACCAATGCAGCTTCTCCAATTTTTAGTTAAGATGATTTGCCGTTCGTAACGGCGAGTGAAATATTTCAGGCCGAGACCGGCTGTTTCGTCATAGCTCTGCCGTACCGCTGCATTATACTGGCGAATACGGCAGGGGCTCCCCGGCAAGTCCGTGCGGGGTCGTGAGAAAGTATCATTATCCTCCGTGCGTGTCATCGCGCCTGCCTTGCCAAGGGCAGGTCAATGGATCGCGTTTGTCGCTCCGGCTGCTGCCATCGTCGCGCCGCTCCATTTGCCGCTTGCTCACCTGAGCCGCACGGATTATGTACCTGAAATACCCTGTATGACTTTGTCAAAGATCGCGAAGAAAAGTCCTTCTACTATTCGTGACCTTTTTCGGCAGAATTTGGGGGTGGCAAATCATAAAAGATGTATTCTTTTTTGAAGTTGCTTTATCGCTCGTTGAACCGATTCCTGAACGGAAGTAACATCAACACCTTCTTTTTCTGCAATTTTGGTATAACTCATGTTAAGGAAGAAGTGCGCATACAGGCGACTACGCTGCTTTTGCGTAAGAGCCAGCATCGCATTATGAAGTTGTTCCTGCTCTGCTAGATGCGCAAATACTTCCTCCGCAGATGGGGTTTGTAATACCGCCTCCCGTTCCACGATCTCATAGCTGTCCAGGGAATAATGCGCCTTGTGCTTGTAAATGCGCCTGCGTTGGGATTGCTCATGCCGTCGGAGAAGGATAAGCAGCTCTGCCACTTCATCCGGCACTTCCACAAAGTAATCGTTTCTATAACATTCCGGGTAAAACTCCCGAAGATTGATTTCTATCATAATGAACCTCCAATTCTATTTTTTGATGGGCTGAATCGAATTGGGGGTGGCGGAGAGCGGCAACGTATCCTGCGTCTAAGCAAAAAAATACCCGGCATACAGGAACAACCGGGTAAAACAAAACGTGTGAATTGTAATGTTGTTACAAGGACATAGTTACCCTGTACAGTACATTGAAATGCACTGTCACATAGCGCTCAGCGATTGCACTATCTCTTGCCATAGCAAGCCTCCTTATTAATGCGTTCGAGTACATAAAGGAGATGGAATGCAATGAATACAATTGGGTTAAAGTGCATTGTAGAATATATCCGAGGTGAATTGCAATGCCAGATTATTCTCATACGCTGGGAGACGCCGTTCGGCGTGCCCGTATGAAATTGGATCTCACACAAAGCGAAGTTGCCGAGTCTATTGACGTAGATGTCCGCACCGTTTTGAATATTGAGAACTCTAAAGGAAATCCAAAGATGGAAGTCCTGTACCCCTTGGTGCGTGCCCTGAAGATCGACGCAAAGGAGATCTTCTATCCCGAAATGCAACGGAAAGGCCCCGCTATCAGCCAGCTCCGGCTGCTGATTGAGGATTGCAGCGAGGAAGAAGCCGCTGCCATGATACCGGTACTGAAATCCGTGCTTGCCGCTTTGCGGGATAAGAACGCAGTAATCCTTAAATGAAAAGAGCCTGCTTTTCCATCAATTTGGAGAAAGCAGGCTCTGCGCTTATTGCGTCCGGCTCATTTGCTCAATACCATCTTCAATTGTATGACATCTATGCGCGTCTCCTTTTTACATTTGGGGCAAAATAGCGGAAAGCGGACAAGAACCGTGTCCCAATAGACTTTGGTTCTTGTTTTTCCACCGCAGATCGGGCAATGCACCCACAAAGAACCTTTTTGATTGCGATTCATCTTTGTCCTCCTTTTGCGGCATTGCTCTGCATCCTGTGTCCGGCTTCTGCCAATATGAATTTATCAACCTATTTCATCCGCATCATGCGGCTGAACTTGCCCACTACGATCACAGCCACAATGATGGAGATAATTGCAAATCCTACGAGGATGGTGATCCACCATTGGCCTACAGTCTTTTGTTGTTCCTCCTTGGCCTTTTTCTCCGCTTCCGTTTCCTCGCCCTCGATGACGGGCTTCAGTATTTCCATGGAAAAGGACATATCTATTTTATGTTCTTCTCCCGTATCATCGGTGTAGGTGATGGTGTAGATGCCGCTGGTGGGTCCGTAATCCTCGGTATATCCCTCTGTCATGGAAAGCATCCCGACAAACACCTTCATCTCGCCATTTCCGGCCTGACCGGGCAGTATGTCCCCCAGAAAAACACTGCTGGTAGGGAAAAGGCCCGCCCCCGTTACAGTGATGGTTACGTTTCTGAGCGTACTTTTGCCGATGTTGAACACATTGGCGGGAAGAGACAATGTTTCTCCCGCTGTGACCTGCCTTGGGACGCTGATGGGGTCATATGCAATTTCGGCGGGCTGGGTGATACGCACCAGAAAAGTGCGTGTGGAGGTATAGACTCCGCCGTACAGGTCAACATAATCCAGCGTCACATAAAAGGGCTGATCGCCTGCAAGCACATCCTTCGTGGTTTTCAGTTGGAAGGATACCGTGGCGCTGTCCCCGCTGGCGATGTTCTCAAGGTGCATGGCGCTGTTTGTCTCCGCTGGGATAATGCCTGCCGTCTCGCTGCCGTAGGAGAGGCGCACAGATCGGGCCCGGATAGCGCCGATGTTGTCGATGGTGACTTCCACCGTAAAGGTTTCCTCACCGCCCACGGTATCCGGCGTAACCACGCAATCCGAGATAAACAGCTCCGGCTTTTCCACTTCTTCTTTGGGAAGCGGCGCGTTGGAATCAGGCGGATCATCCCCATCCGTAATGGTCACATGGACGGTAAACGTCTGCTGGGTCTGATTGCCGAGTACATCCAGATAATCAGCTTTGAATGTGACCGGATAGGATCCGTTGATCCGGTCTTTGATAAGTGGTATCTCGAACACGAAAAAGTATGTGCCCCAGCCGCCTGCCGTCTGGGAGTAGTTGCCGAATACGAAGGGACTGCCTGTCGTATTGCCAAGGTCGGCGGTGACGGTAACTTTGCCATCGTAGGTCTCGCCCAACAGGGGCAAAATGATATAGGCCCTTCCATCCACTACCCGAGGCACATAGCCCTGCTGATACGTCCTGTCCATGCCGTCATATAAATGCCAGCTATCGATAATGAGTTGATCCACCACGGGCGTAGGCTTGGAGGTAGGCTCAGGTGAGGGCTGCGTCGTAGCTTCCGGCGTTGCGGTAGGCGTTGCAGTCGGCGTCGGGGAAGGCGTAGGCGTTACTTCTGTCTGCGTGGACGTCTCCTGTCCATCCGGTATATCGCCCTCAGCAAGAGCAGTAGACAGAAAGCACAGTATCACGATCAAAAATATAGCAAATCCAAGCACCATCTTCTTCACCCTTCATACCCCCTTATAGCCGTCATCACGCCTGCGTCCATCTCGCAGACCGTGTCACACAATTCGTCAATATCCCCCTGATTGTGGCTGGCAAGCAGTATGGTCTTGCCCTCCGCCGAAAGGCCCTTTATCAGCTTGCGCATCTCCGCCACGCCGTGCTTGTCAAGGCCGTTGAGCGGTTCATCCAGTATCAAAAGCTTTGGGTCTTCCATAATAGCCTGGGCGATGCCCAGCCGCTGCCGCATTCCGAGGGAGTATTTGCCCACGGGCTTTTTCATGTGCGGGTCAAGCCCTACGCGGCGAATAGCGTCTGCGATTTCGGAAAGACCAATCTTTTTGTTAAGCGACGCCAGTATTTCAAGGTTCTTTACGCCTGTCACACCGGGCAGAAATCCCGGTGTTTCGATAATGATGCCAAGATCAGGCGGAAAATCCACATCCTTGCCCACCCGTTTACCATTCACAATGACTGTCCCTTCAGTTGGCAGGAGAAACCCGCAGATACACTTCATCAACACGGTCTTTCCGCTGCCGTTGTTGCCCACGATTCCGTGTATCTTTCCTTTTTCAAAGTTGCGGGATACGCTTTTTAACACGCGCTCCTGCCCGAAGTCTTTTGAAACGTTCTGAACGCTGATGGCTATATTTTCGTTTCCCATATTTGTTCCTCACTTCATAATAGTCGCGGAGCGTTGCCCTTGTGGGCTTCCCCTTTATTCAGTGGGCTTCCGCCTCGCTTCATCCGCCACTGGCGGCGCTCGGCTATGCCCCCTCCGTTCCGACAAAGTTAAAGTTGTATTTCCGTATCGCCCGAAGTGACAAAAAGGAGCACAGGGCAATGAGTATTCCGAATATCAGATAAGTCTGCCACAAGCGGGGCAGCAGATCGTAGCCGAAGTTGTGCATGTGATAGGTAGCATGGTTCAGCGGGGACAGCCAGCCCACCGTCACATTCGCTTTGTACATCAGCTCATCGGGCAGCCGAAATATGGCCTTGATAGTCTGCGGATTCAATAAAAACCCATATACCGAAAAGATGAACACGCTCACTACTCCTGCAAGCTGCCCTTTCCACAGGTTGCAGACCAGCATCACAAAAACCATGAGCAGCGTGTAGAGCAGCATGAGTAGAAAGATAGTGAACATACAGGCGTATGGCGTACTCATCTCAAGGGTCTTTACAAGAGCTGGCAATGCCACGGCTTGCCCTGCGCCCGAATAACCAAGGATCGCCGCCGTTTCCGACCACATATCGCCCACAAAGGATTGCGTCATGCAGACAAGAGAGGTCGCTATTAAAATGAATATGAGATAGATGGAGGTTGCGGCAATGATATATACAGCCTGTCCCGCGATCCATGTCTTTCTGTCTATGCGCATGAGATAGAACGGTGTCCCCGAGCTGATAAAGGGCATATCCGCAAACAGCAGCAGGAGCAGCAGCGAGGACAGCAAAACTGAATTAGCGTCCCCGAACGTCCACACAAAGGCCTCCACGATCTGCATGGTGGTCTCATACTCGCGGGCGAACTTCACGGCCTTGTCCGAGAGCAGGAAGCACAGGATAAAGGCCAGCGCGAAGGTTATGATGATGCGGGGATTTCTGTGCCAGCACCGGAAGTTGTAGGCGGCAACGGAAAGGGAGCGTTTGAGCAATGTCATATCTGTTTTAGCCTCCTTTTCGCCGCAGGATAAAAACACAGGGAGGCGATCACAATAAGCTCGCCCACCCATACCGCCACGCTGAGGTTGCCGAAGTACCAGCGGTTTGATGGCATAAGCCACTCCTTGGGATAGAGCACATACAAAGTATCGAAATACCGTTCATACAGAATGATAAGCACATAGTAGATGACAAACGGTGAAGCATATGCCATGTATTTGCTGCCGGTGAGGGTGGCGAACAGCAGCCCCACAAGCGACCAAAACGCCCCGGAGCAGAAGAACAGCAGCACCTTCCCCATGAGCTCCGCGAAGTAGGCCGGAGCTTCTGCCCCTTCTGCCGGCACAGCCTCCATGGGGGTGAACAGCAGCGCCGATATGCCGTAGGCGGCTAAAATGCCAAGCGCCAACACCACCCCCCCGGAGAGGACGCAGGCCGAGAGCTTGCCGAAAATATAGCCATTTGTGGTGGTGCGTGGCAGGTATGCCTTGACGAATCCGCTCTTTACATCCTCCACAAAGGAGGCGGTATAGGGCAGCGCTGCCACGATAGGCAGCGCCAGCGTCATGGCGTCGGAGGAAAGGGCGCTCATGACGAGCTCCGCATGATAGCCCTGATTGAGCAGCGTTTCCGAGCGGAAGGCGGACAGTATACCCTCGATAGAAGAAAGGAATAGGAGGCAGGCCACGGCAAGAAAGCCGATCAGGAAGCCCCTGCTCTGCAAGGCCTGGGCGATATTCGAGGCGACAGTCTTCCGCATGACGCAGCTCTCCTTTCCGTTGGACATATGGAATCCAGTATCTATCCATAGTGTAAAAAAGTGCGCTGCAAAAGTCGTTACCAAACTGTTATCGTTTTGTTATCGTTGCATAAGGGCATAAAAAAGGCAGACACGGAAGATGCTCCGTGCCTGCCGGAAAATGCGTACTCTTAATACCCCTTTGCCAAATCGATAATGCTTCCGTCCACTGCGTTGATGACCAACACCGGGTTTTTCATGGCGGAATGGGGATTGCCGCCATCATAAAAGGTAAACCAATCCTCTCCCGTATAAAGGCTTTCATCCTTGATGTTTCCATAGAATATCCACGCCGGGGTGTAGATGCCTTTCCTGCCGGTGACATTCTGCTCCCGCACCCGAATGAGGGTGAGCTCCACGCTATTTATGGAAACGGTGAGCTTTTTATCCTCCAACCCGTGGGCAGGGTCGATATTCGCCTGAGGCTCGTATATGGCCATCGCCATGCTCTCAAATATCGTTACGGCATCCGCATAGGAGATGACATTTGCGTTTTCTGTGATGACCTCCCCGGTGCCGGTGGGAGAATGATAATCGATCCTTTGGAAGCCCCCGTCATACACATAGAACACCATGCGCTCATATTCCCATGGCAGCGAAAACTCATCCCGGAACCCTTTCATCTCGGTGCTGGCATAGACCGGTATATTGTCCACTTTCCTTGCGTAGCTTAGGCAATAGGCGTAGTTTTCCGCCGGGGCAATCGTGCCATCGGTATCTCCAAAGCGTTCGTCGTCTATGATGTATGCATCCCGGAGCACCGCGTCCTCTATGCCGCCTGCCAAAAAGAAGCCATCGCAAAGGGCTTTTGCATCCTCAAAGGGCATGGAGAGATTATCCCGCACGCCTTCCGGATAATTCACACCGTCAAACGGCACGGCGTTTGCCATGGAAAAAGACGGCCCACCGGTGGTATCCCAATAAATCAGGTACGCTTCATGCGACCCGTCTGGAGAAACCGGCGTAAAGGCGGTTATGCTGATGGTTTCCCCGAGGGAGGCGTCAAGGCGCAGTATATCCTCCTGACTGACGATTTCGCCATTGAACCGACTGGTTCTCTTTGCGGGCAGCATCGTCCCGTCGGATACCTTGATCTCAGGCTCGGGCACGGTTTCCGGGGCGGTCTGCATCTGCTCCTCCAGCCGTACGATCTCGGCGTTTACCTCCGCTTCATCCACAAAAATGCTCTTTTCCGCAATCGTTCCTTCCGCTATGAGCTTTTTCAAGTGGAGAATCTGCGATTGCAGATCGTCTTTGGTCTCAACGCTTGCCGCATCGGCGTTGGCAAGATAGGTGGGCTTTTCATCTGGGAAAAGATAGTTGAAAAAGCCCGTGACCTGCTCCTGGGTGAAGCCTTCCGCCGCCACCCGGGCCATGGGCAGCATACCGCCTTCCGGAACGCTTACCGGGGCGTCCGCCTCGATGACCAGCCGCCCCTCCGCCCCGGTAGCGGAGAACACATAGTTTCCATCCGGGAGTTTCAGATCGATGGACTCTTGGCCGATAGTTTCTTCACCGTTTTCTTTGCCGTCAGTTTCCTTCGTGGCCTGCTCGATCATACGCTCCGTGTCCTTTTTCACAACGACCACTTCATCCGGCGTTTCCTGACAGGCGGCGAGGGAAAACGCCATTATACTTATAAGCAGTATTGCAATGTGCTTTTTCATGCCGCACCTCCTTAGTAGCCTTTTGACAGGTCGATAATCGTGCCGTCGATGGCGTTAATCGCTAAAAGCGTTATAGGTGCCTGTGGCCAGCGTGACGCGCCGCCATAAGGGGTTAAATCATAGCTTTTATAACCAGTTTCGTCTGTTCCAACACTATGTCCATAAAATATCCACGCTGGGACAAGCAAGCCAGATGTATCATCGCCGTTTTGTTCGCGTACTCTGAGCAAGCATAATTCAACATCGTCAGCATTGATTTCTATGGAACCTTTTCCCGCATACAATGTATCTATCATAGATTGGTATGTCACCTTAACCATGTTTTCAAAGATGGTGATAATCTCATCAAAAGGTTTCATTATTGCATCTTCCTGCACCACTTCGCCAATGATGATCGGGTTTGTCCATCTGACGGATACGATTCCGTTGTTATCGACTGTAAAGCAGATATATTCATAGTCCCATGGAATACTGAACTCCGGGTTGCCGGTGCCGCCATTTATCGTGTAGACAGCCAAGGGGATATTGTCTGCCTTGCGAGTATAATAGAATTGATACGCATAATTCTCAGCAGCTTCTTTTGAACCTTCAATGTATTGTCCGTTCTCCCATTTGCCATCCACAAGCCCGGTTCCTTTATCGTCTATAAGAAACGCTGCCCCCACACAGAAAGCCTCCTGCATACCCGCTGCGCTGAATAATCCATCACATAATGCCTGCGCCTCGTCAAAGGATATTGTCAGCTTGTTTGCTGCTTCTTCCGGGAGAGAGGTTCCGTCTGTCCTCTTCATGCCCTTTGTGGTGTATGCAGGGGAATTGAGCACGCTGTACCAAAGCATATTCCCCGCACTTGCATTGTTTTCAAAATCCTCTTTGCCGGCAGAGGACGGCGTGAAAATGGTTAATCTTTTATTACCATCTTCCGTTTGCACTTGCAATGAAGCGGAGGATAAGGAACGGGATTTGACATTCTGCCCCTTCACCATAGTCCCATTGGAAACAGATGGTTCTGAAAGAGATTCGGGAGCTTTCTCATATTCTTCTTCCGCTATTGCGATAAGGTCGAGAATCTCCTGCTCGGTCTGGTCGTTTTCAAGGTAGCTCTTGTCCGCAAGCGTTTGGCGATAACGCAAAATAATCTTTTCATAATCGGCCTTTGTCATGCGGGTTTCACTAATATCGTAAGCCTGTTCCCCCTCAAATAAATATTGAAAGATTCCCGTGACCGCTTCTTGGGTAAATACTCCCATGGACGCCTTGCGGATCGGTATTGTATCAGTTTCAGGTACGCGGATGTCCGCATCTACATTGATCTTCAATCTTCCGTCTGCTAATTCGCTATTAAAATTATAGTGTTCATCGGGTATGCCCAACTCAGATAGCTTATTTCCATTATCCTCGGAGCCTGCCTGCTCGATCAGCCGCTCTGTATCCTTCTGCACCACGATGACCTCATCCGGCGTTTCCTGACAGGCGGCGAGGGAAAACGCCATTATAATTATAAGCAGTATTGCAATGTGCTTTTTCATAGCGTGCCTCCTTAGTAGCCCTTCATCAAATCGACCACGCTGCCGTCAATAGCGTTGATGGTGAGAAGGGACTGCTTGCCTGTAAAGCGCACCCTGGGTAAGTCGATATCCGGCTCGCTGTACCAATGGAAGCCATACACATCCCATACCGGGATCAGGAGGCCGTTTTCCACATTGTCCTGCTCCATCACACGGCGAAGGGAGAGTTCAAGCCTGTCAATTTCATATTCATAAATTGAGGTGCTGCCCGGATGGGGTTCATGTTTTACCCGGAACATCTGCCCGATGATCTTTTCCACATCCGAAAAGGGCAGCATGGCGGTGTTGTCCGTGATGGTTTCCGTGATCTCATGGGGCGAACGCCACTGGACGCTGTATATCCCATCCTCACACACGCCGATGTGCAGTTCTTCATAATACCATTGGGCTCCATAGGCGTCCTCACCGAGATAGCTGGAATACTCGTCGCTGGCGACGCTGACTCCGCCAACCTGCCTGAGACAATATACCTGATAGGTTACGCCGTAAAGATCCGAAGTCAGCTTCCCGCTTTTGAAATCGTTGACGATGGTTTCATCGTCATAGGGATTACCGTTGCTTATAAGCGCGCCATATTTTTCAGAAATCTCATAATACATTCGGATCTGCCCCACAACCATGTCGTCCGCACCGATATAGGAAAGGAAATCCTGCACCATCGCAGCAGCACTGCCAGGTGAAAAATCGTTGAACTGATAGGATGCGCTTTCCCATTCCTCCTGGGTGGTGTTTCCCATTTCCAAGCTAAAATAATCATGCCGTCCGATGGCTTCTCCCAACAGTGCATAGTCAGAATAGTTAAACCGTGCGCCCCGTGAAGCCGTATCAAACACGCTGAAACCGCCCACATTCTCCGTCTTAATGATTTCGCTGCCTGTGTTATTCTGCTGGACTATAAAATCTTTTCCCCGTTTGGAAGCGCCTTCTTCCTTGGGTTCCGGGTCTTCCACAATAGATACGCCCTGATAGGTATACATTTCTTTGCCCGTGGCAAAATCGTATTCCGCAAGCGTTTTGATTTCAGATCCCCCAGGTGCATATTCCACCGTATCCGGCGCAGTCTTGTATGCTTCTCTCAGCCAGCCGATGCGTTCCTCCGCCTGGGCTTTGCTCTCCGCTGCGGCGTTGTCGTCCGCGAGTATCCGCTGCCATTCCAGTATATCCTCCTCGATTTGGGACTTGGTACGCAAGGGCTGGGCTTCATACATCACCGTATCCCCCACAAGGTATTCGTACATCCTGTTCACCATGTCTTGGGAAAAATCCGCAGGCTTGACTCGCACGGTGGGGATGGCTGGGACATTGGGCAGCACCACCTCCGCATCCGCCGTCATAGACAGGTTTTCGGAATAATCAAACTGGGCCGTATACCGCTCAGGCGCACCCAATGCCTCGCGTAAGCCTGCCTGGGTATCTGCCGGGTTTTCCTCCGGGCTGTTATCCCGTATCTGCTCCACCAGCCGCTCCGTATCCTTCTGCACCACGATGACCTCCTCCGGCGTTTCCTGGCAGGCGGCGAGGGAAAACGCCGCAAGTATGGCAAGCAATATGCAAATTCTTCTTTTCATGGTTTCACCCCTTTCATAAGGGCATTATGGCATAGCGCAAAGAGAAAGTTGTCAGCAAACGATTATCATTTTGTTATCATTTCGCCGGAAAAGACAATACGCATGGTGGTGCCCTTGTTTTCGACGCTCTCTATAACGAGCTCCGCGCCGTGGGCCTCCGCGATCCTTTGCACCAGCGCCAGCCCAAGGCCGCTGCCGCCATTATGCTTGCTACGGGAACGGTCTACCATGTAGAACGGTTCGGTGATGCGGGCGATCTCCGCTTTGGGGATCCCCTTGCCGTGGTCGATGACCTCTATCATATTGCCGTGGGCGGCAAGGGTGATGCTCTGCCCGTCATGGCTTGCCCGCTTTGCGTTCTCCACGAGGTTTACCAGCGCGGAGCGCATGAGGTCAAAGTCCACGGGCAGCGTATCCATGCTGCATTCGGTCAAAAGCTCCATGCTTTTCTCTTGCAGTCCGCCCTCCGTGGTGGTTCTTACGGCTTGCAGCAGTTCCGCCACGCTTTCCTCCCGCAGCTCTATCTCCCCTTGCAGCATCACCAGCGTCATCAGCTTTTGGGAAAGGCGCTCGAGCCATTTCCCCTGATCGTAGATGCGCTCCAGGGAACGCTCCGCCGCCTCGGGAGGGAGTTTGCGGGTCAGCAGGGTCTCCGCGCCGATCAATATGGAGGTCACGGGGGTTTTCAGCTCATGGGACAGGTCGTTGATGAACGCCTGCTGCCGTTCCGCTCGTTCGTTCAGCTCGCCGATGTTGGCCTCGATAGCGTCCGCCATGCTGTTGAAGTCGGCGGCCAGCTCCGCAAGCTCGTCCTTGCCGGTTATCTCGATACGGTTTTCATAATGCCCTTGCGCCAGTTGGGTCGCCCCGGCCTTCAGCTGCTCCACAGGCTTGAGGGCGCGGTACAATATCTGCCACATGATGAGCGCGGCGAGGAGAATGATCCCCGCTCCGGCCAGGACGCATTGACCCGCCAATGCCCGGATGCTGTCCGTCAGTTCGGTTATATTTCTCACAAGGCACAGGGAGTATTCCTCCCGCTCCATGCTGACGGTGCGGTGGGCGATGAGATAGTCCACGCCCTCTACCCGGGCAGTCAGGTACTGCGTCCGCCCGTACTCCAATTCAGTCGCACCGCCATCCAACAGAGGTTCCGGCGCAAACCCCGTGTTATTGGAGAGGTATTCGCCGTTATGCATCAAGGTATATTCATAGGAGCCAATGATACCCCGAAAGCGGTGTATCACATAGCTGCGCCGCACGATCCGTTCATCGGACAGGTTATCGTAGTATGAATAGGAGAAGGCGTTTGCAAAGCGTTCAATGTCGCTGAGGGCGGAGGAAACTGCGTCCTCCATGGCCCGGTCGTGGGCAAAGCGCAGTATGATGGCGCAGCTTAGCATAATGGCGATGACGAGCAGCAGCAGGCAGGCGGCGGTGAGCTTTGTGCGGAGCTTCATATTCAATCCTCCAACCGGTAGCCTATTTTGGTCACGGCCACGATGCCGTTTTCCAGCTTGAGCTTCTTCCTGAGCTGGGCCACATGGGTATCCACCGTCCGCACACCCACGAAATCCATACCCCATATCTCGTTGAGCAGCCGTTCCCGGGAGAGGGTACAGTTTTTGAACCTGAGGAACATGGCGAACAGGTCAAACTCAAGGGGCTGCAAGGGGATGGCCTCCCCGGCCTTCATCACGGTGCGCTTTTCTATGTCTACCGTAATGTCCCGGTAGCGGAGTATCTTATTCAGTTTCCCGGTGCGCTCCAGTATCTTCTCTATGCGAACGAGCAATTCCAGCATCTCAAAGGGCTTGATGATATAATCCTCCGCGCCGTCCCGAAGCCCCCTGATGCGGGAGTTCACATCCGTCTTGGCGGTGAGGTACAGGGCGGGGATGTTGTACTTTTGCATGTGCTCCATCAGGGCAAAGCCGTCCAACCCCGGCAGCATCACGTCCAGCAGCGCAAGGTCGTAGGAATGGTCGGAGGCAAGGTGCTCCACTACCATAAGGCCGTCGCCTATGATGGTATAGTCGTAGCCGGAAAGGTCGAGGTTCAGGCCCACGCTTTCCGCAATATCCTTATCGTCCTCCACAATGAGTATCCGGTTCTTTGCCATGGCGATTCTCCTTTGTATGGGGTACTTATATTCTACCATGCGGGCGGAGCGGGGATTGTTATCATTTTGTTATCATTGCAGGCATGGAAAAGGCAGGCATGGGCCTGCCGAAAATTGCGTACTCTTAATATCCTTTTGCCAGATCGATAATGCTGCCGTCCACCGCGTTGATGGTCAGAAGGCAGGTTTGACCGTTCCCTGTGCCGGTCTTTCCCGGCTCGCTGTCATCCTTTACGGAATACCATTGGCTGCCATAGAAGCTCCAAACTGGAATCAGCAATCCGTCTGTGACGCTGTTTTGCTCCCGGATGCGGCGCAACTCAAGGCGTATTTCTTCCACGGTGATACCGTATTGTTCGATCAGTTCATCCATAAACTGACCCGCCTCGTTCTGGGTATTGGGTGTATAGACAATGGGTGCCATCTTCTTGAATATGTCCATAATATCGCGAAAGGGCAGAAGTTTCGCTTGCTCTACCACCGTATCCGTCACCTCTATGGGAGAGCTCCACAGCACGCTCTGTATGCCGTCGTTGGTGATGAATATGGTGCATTGCTCATAAGGCCAACTTGGGGCGTACATGTCATGCTGCTCGCCTGAGCTGATGCCGCTGTCCGCGGCACATGGGATGCCATTTACCATGCGCAGGCACTCCAGAGTATAGCCATAGTTGGAGGTTTCTATTGTACGGGTTTCCAACTCAGGATTGAAGGTGTCGTAGTCGCAATCGAGATACATTCTGTACACGCCCATACCCGTGCCTTCCAGCAGCTCCTCGGCCATAGCGCGGGCTTGGGTAGGGGTATATATAAGTTGCCCGAATGCCTCGGCAGGAGCAGTGCTCTCATCCTCTACCAACAGGCTGGGCAGACACTTCCAGCGGCCAGTCTGCATATAGGCAAAGACATCGTAGTACAGGGTTGCCAGAGATCCCGCCGACAGTCCCGACCAGCCGCCATCGTATTCATAGATGATGGATTCTTTCAGGCCGTTGCTGTTCTCCACCCTGAAGTGCCGCTTTTCGCTGCGGGCTTCAATTCCCATGTAGGAGCCCACCATCTTGTTCCGTGGGTCAACCACCGGTATGCTGTAAAAGCTGCCGTTCACCTGAACAGGGTCGCTGCTCTCGGGGGCGGTCAGGTATTGCTTCCTCAGTTCCGCGTTCATGAGGTCGATCTGCTCCTGTCCCACCTGATCATCGATGTAGTCCTCGCTCATTTTGAGCCTTTCATTTTCCAGTATCTCTTTCTCTATCTCGCTCTTGGTTCTGCGTATAGAGGCATCCATCATTACATCATCACCGCAGAGCTTGTCAAAAAACGATTTGGCGGTCTCCTCGGAAAAGTCCACCGCCTTCACCCGCAGCACCGGCATGGCGGCTGCATCGGGCAACGCTACGGACGCATCCACCTGTATGGCAAGCCGCCCGTCCAGCGCGGTCTCGCTGTATTCCACCCGTTCTTCGGCTCCGGTCTGTTCGCGGAGGGAAGGCAGTTGGGTTTGATTCTCCAGTTCCGGTGTGGCCTCAGCCTTTTCGATAAAGGCGTCCGCGTCCTTTTGTACCACGATGACCGTTTCCGGCGTTTTCTGGCAGCCGGAGAACAGGCTGAGTACCATCAGCGCGGATAGGATTACAGTTATCGCTTTTTTCATTGCGCTGTCCTCCTTAATAGCCCAAATCCGGGTCGATGATAGAGCCGTCGATGGCGTTGATGGTCATAAACAGTTTGTTCTGGGTATAGGAATAACCTTCGCTCCTTTCCGTGTAAGTGCCGTAGAAGTTCCACACCGGCACCAACAGGCCGGTATCGAAGGTTCCCCGCTCCGCCACCCGCCAAAGGCCCAGCTCCGCCCTGTCGATGTGGATATCCACGCCGTGAAGGTGTTCGTTCTTCGCCTCCGGCTCGTACATCACAAGCAGCATTTTGTTGAGAATGGCCTCTATTTCCGAAAAGGGCAAGAGGGCGGTTTCCTCTGTAACAGTTTCTAATATGTCGAGCGGAGACTCCCAGCGCACGCTGAATATTCCGCTGTCGTCCAGACGTATCTCAAAATGCTCATATGCCCAATACGGGGCTGGAGAATAGACGTCACGCGTGTTTGCGCCGCTGCCGGATACATACCGGCTGCTGGCGCAGGGGGAGCCTGCCGCCATGCGGCTGCACTCCACACTGTAAGCATAGGCGGTAGGCTCGTCAACGCCTCCATCTACACCCGTGCTTTCATCCGAATTGTTGACCAAACACAAAACGGACACCTCGAACAACTCTCCGAGCTTCAAATCTGAAAGCAACGCCTCCACCCTGTCCACAGCCTCTCTGGGGGTCATATTGAGGATGCCCTCCGCCTCCCCGGGAAGGCTATCTGTCTGCCATGAAAGAACACTGCCTATTCCGCCGCAGTGCGACCCTGGCGTATCGTTTCGGAACCAACTGATCTGTGCGGCACGCCTCACCGGAAGATCAAAACCGCCTGTTATATTGCCCTTGTCATCGTAATCAATGATAACGATAGGTTCATTGTTGTCGGGATTGTTGGCTGCGCTGAAGGCCATGCTATAATCTTCCGCATTCGCTTCCACCCCATAATACCGGGCGGCATCAACATTGTCGCCCACCCTCTTTTTCTTTTGCCGCAGCGTGCCGTCGGCAGGAATTCTTTCCTTGCTTTCCGGGGCGGACTTGTATTGTTCCTCCAGCTCGTCGATGTATGTCTGGGCTTCCTCCGGCTCTACCACGCTGCCCATCACGCCCGCCTGCACCTGCTTGTAATAGAGTATGGTTTCTTCGATGTCCGCCTTGGTCTGTATGGGATCCCACTCCAGCAGGGGGGTATCCCCCACCAGTACATCCCAGAAGCGAGACACCGTTTCCTGGTCAAACTCCCCGGCTTTTATCCGCAGGATGGGGAACGGGTTCTCCGGCGTGTCGATGGCGGCGTCTGCCGTGATATTCAGCTTACCGTCCGCACCCGTAAGTGCAAGCATCAATTCGGAAGGTATGCCGTATTGCTCGCTCAGGCTCATACCCACCGCTTCCGCGGCAGGGGTAGCCTTCGCCGCCTCGATCATCAGAGCATTGTCTTTGCCGATCACGATGGGTTCCGCCGGCGTCTCCTGGCAGCCGGAAAATACGCCCAGCATCACCGCCGCCGCAAGGCATAAGCAGATCAGCTTCCTCATTTCAAGTCACCTCGTTTCGTAGGGTAACTTCATCATAAATGCCCCATCGTCAAAAGTCGTTACCGTATGATTACCATATTATTACCGTTTAAACCGCACCCGCATGGTAGTGCCCTCGCCCACGCTGCTCTCGATCTCAAGCTCTGCGCCGTGGGCGTTTACAATCTCCTTCACCAGCGCAAGGCCGAGGCCGCTGCCGCCCAGCTTCTTGGAGCGGGATTTATCCACCACATAGAAGGGTTCTGTGATGCGATCAATTTCGCTCTGCGGAATGCCCATTCCCTGATCGGATACCTCTATCACATCGTCATAAGCCCGCATGGTGACGCTTTGCACCTTTGCCGAGGCTTTGGAGGCATTGTCCACAAGGTTGATCAGCACGGACTGCATCAGGTCGGCGTCCATATTGAGCGTGTCCATCTTGCAGTCGGATATGAGGCGCGTATCCCGTTGGCGCAACGTCTCTGCCACGCTTTCCTCCACCCGTTCAAAGAGCTGAGGGACGGAGGAGGGCTTTAATTCGATATCTTGCTTTAAGGTAATGAGCTTCAATAGCTTTTGCGCCATGCGCTCCAGCCACTTGCATTGGCGCTCAATGTAGGAGAGGGCGGTCTGTTTTTCCTCTTCGTCCATGTATGCGTTTTGCAGGGTATCCGCGTTGAGTATCACGGTGGTAAGCGGGGTCTTGAACTCATGGGTCACGCCGCCGATGAAGAGGCGCTGCCGCTCGGCGGTCTCGGTGAGGTCGCCTATGTGATTTTCCACCGCTTCCGCCATGCGGTTGAAGTCGTCGGCAAGTGCGCCGACTTCGTCTTTGGAGAGGACGGCCGCCCGCTCCGCATAGCCGCCCGCGGCGATGCGCCCTGCGGCGTTTTTCAGTTCCTCAAGGGGCTGCATGGAGCGGCGTACCAACAAACCGATCAGCACAAAGCCCAACAGGATGCCCACGCCGCCGATCAGGACAAACCGCCATACCATTCTTGTAATGCTCTCATATACTCCGGTGATATCCTCCACCACATATACGGCGTAGGGTTCGTTTCGCACACTCACGGTGCTGCCCACGATGAGGATCTTCCGTCCGTTTATCTCATCCTCAAACTGCTGTGCCTCATAGTCCTCGATGGGGTATGCGCCCATATCCACCGACACGCTGGAATGTAGGGCTTCCGTTCCCTTCATCAGCACGGAGGAGGCGTCCGCAAAGCGGGAGAAGCAGTATTTGACCAGCGAGTATTCCACTGCCTCCGTGTCGCTGTCCTCTAAATAATAATTGGACATCTCGGAAAAGGAGGCGGCAAGATTCTTCTGCTTGTCCGCCGCCTGTTGATGTGTTAGATCGAGTATATTCTCCGTCGCCTCACGGAGCAGCAGCCCGCCCATGAGGAGAACGATAGCCGTGAGCACGGCGCTACATATGAGAGATACCTTCTTCCACAGTTTCATTGCCTGCGTTCCTCCAATCGATAGCCCGCCTTGGAAATGGTACGGATGGCATCTCCCAAGCTCAACTTTTTTCTAAGGTTGGCAATGCGGACGTCTACGGTGCGTACATCGCCGAAGTAATCCTCGCCCCAAATCTCGTTGAGGATGTGTTCACGGGTAACCGTTCGGTTTTTATTCTTAATGAGTACCGTCAGCACATCCAGTTCCAGCGGCGGCAGCTCCACGACTTCGCCGTCCTTTGTGACGGAGCGGTTCTCTGCATCTACCGTGATATTCCCGAAATGATAGACCTGGTTCAGCCGCCCGGTACGCTTCAAAACCTTTTCAATACGTACCAACAGTGTCACCACCTCGAATGGCTTGACGATATAATCCTCAGCGCCATCCCGAAGCCCCTTTACCTCGGATTCGCTGTCCGTCTTGGCGGTCATATAGATGACGGGGATATTGTACTTTTCCATATATCCGAACAGCTCGAAGCCGTCGATGCCGGGCAGCATGATATCCAGCAGCGCCAGATCGTAGGCATGATCGCTTTCCAGCGCGGCAGCTGCTTCAGCGCCATCGTCAAATACGGCGCATTCATAGCCCACATATCGAAGGTTCAGCGCCACGGTATCCGATATGCCGTGATCGTCCTCCACGATGAGTATCCTGTTTGCAGCCATATATGCAGTCCTCGCTTCATTTTACTTAATCTTATTTTATCATTGATGGAGGGAGAAAAAGGTTACTGAATTGTTACCATTTGTACTTCTCCCTGACCTGAGAATAGGGCATTTCCAATTATTCATCAAGGATGTCGAAGTAGAACAACTAATAGCGGCAAGCAATGCAAGTGGCAAGCCACCTTGCGATTTTTCATTTCCGCCCCTGCCGGTCGTTCATGCAAAATGCTTGTTGGGGGAGCCCCAAACCCCAAATAGAACGCAGGATAAATCCTGCGGCTGCGCGTCCGGGAGACGCTTCTTGTGATTGATTTAATAGATAGTAAATTGGTGCTGGGGCCATATGGACGAGTTCAAAAGCAGCACATTCTATGGTATAATACATTATCGGTGGGCATTGGCCCAGCCAAGGCAACCGTGTGGAAGTCATTCCATGCGGCTTTGTTTTATAAGGAGATGCAGGCTCTGTCGAGCATTACTTGTGGGAATTAATCTTCAATTCTGAAGATGGACAGAACTGTTATGATGAGGTTGATTGTCTTTATGATGAGCTGTGTTCCATTGATAAAGAGAAACGGAAGAATTGCTTAGAATTGATGGACTATCTTATTTCGGAGAAGTAGGTGAGGATAATGTTTATTCAAAAAATACAAATTCAGAATTTCAGGATTTTTGGTGACAGCGGAATAGACTTTTTATTTGATAACGGAATAAATGTTGTTATCGGAGAAAACAACACAGGAAAATCGGCATTAATTGATGCTATTAGAATTGCATTTTCTTGTGTTTTATACAAGAAGGATGTTTTTTTCAACAAATCAGATTTTCATGTTAATGCCTCTGGAGAAAGGTCTACAAAGGCACAAATTGATGTTTATCTGAAAGACGTGCCTATGAATTTAATAGAAATATGTGATCCAGAATTAGCAGGTTGCGGAGAGTTTCACGTTATCTTTACCTTGGAAAAAAATCCTTCTGGATATGAGAAGGTGAAGTGTAGAGCATGGGGTGGAAAAAATGAGGGCAACCCATTGTCTTCAGATACGCTTGAGTCAATCAATACCGCATATTTGGGCGCATTACGTGATGCCGAAAGTGAAATGAAGCCATCAAGAAATAGTAAGTTGGCTAGATTACTTGAAAGTGTTGCGAGTGCTCCTGGTGAGAAAGAGGAACTTGTCGGCAAATTACATGAAGCTAACCAAGGTATATTAAGAACGAACTCTTTAGGTAAAGCAAAATATATCATTAATGAGAATTTATTTAATTTAGAACAATCACTTTTGCACCAAAGGATTGAATTAGGCCTTGTTGAGCCAAAGTTTGAATCGATCATGGCATCGTTATGCTCTTGGATTGTTCCGAGATGGTACTACATAAGCAATACCCATCCTCAATACGGTTTAATCATTTCTTTTTTTGCTTCCCCTGAGTTCAAACCAATGATCCATATTCAAGAAAGCGGTGCTTTTGTTGATGTTGATACAGTTTTTGAAAAAGGTGTTGAGATAGAGAAAAAAACTGCAGAAACACTGCTTACACTAAAGAATCATTCGTTTGAACTTAACCAAAATGGATTGGGATACAATAATTTAATTTATATTTCTGCTGTATTGGGAGATATGTCCCTAAATAAGTCTGGAATATATGGGAATCTATTTTTAGTAGAAGAACCTGAGGCACATCTACATCCACAATTGCAAGAATTGGTTCTATCATTCTTTGCTAATAAAGTTGAAAAATATAAAAATATCCAAGTCATTATGACTTCGCATTCACCTACGTTAGTATCAAAGGTAGGCATACAAAATATTAATCTGTTGTATGAAAAAGAACACAGCGTTTTTTGTTATCCATTAAAAAACTCTTCGCTGGATAATGTAGAAAGGGATTATATTGAAAAATATCTTGATGTAACCAAATCACAACTATTCTTTGCTAAAGGAATTTTGTTTGTTGAAGGTATAAGCGAAGCACTTTTAATACCTGAATTTGCAAAAATGATACACAGGCCGCTATATATGTATTCAGTGGAACTTGTAAATATAAATGGTGTCGGCTTCGCTCCCTTTGCAAAAATGATTAAAATCCCTACACAAAATGCGGGCTTTGCTAAAGCAGCTATTATTACAGATGATGATAGATGCGCTGATAAGGAGAAGGATACCTATATTTCGAAAGATTTGGATTATGATGATGATCTAAACGGTATCGGCGATAAAATAAAAAGAGGTACTCCTTCTGATAGGTATTCAAAAATAAAAGAGCTATGTTCTGATGGTATTGTAAAATGCTCAGGTGCAATAAAAACATTTGAATATGAACTGTCACTGATACCTGATAACATTCCTTATATCCTCGATGCAATCTGCACCGTATATCCTAAAGTAGGTGAAAAGCTTAAGAATAAGGTGGAAGAAGAAACGGACAACAATACCAAAGCACTAATGATCTGGTTATTCATTCGTTGTCGAGACTCTGCCAAGGCACAAGTTGCTCAGGCTCTTTGCCGATTACTAAAAATGTCCCCCCAAGACATTGCGACGGAAAAAAACATTCAAAAGCCATTCGTAGTTCCTATGTATATCCAAGCTGGTATTTACGCAGTTACAATGGATTGCGAGGAGCATCAGGAGTGATTATGTATAACTTCACATCTGAACAAGAGGAATTTCTTGCATCTTCAGGAAAAGTAGTATTGCACGCTTGTCCTGGAAGTGGAAAAACTACCGTAGTCGCACAAAAAGTGCTTCATTATCTAGAAAACTGGAACAGACCGCATCAAGGGATCGCTGTTCTTTCTTTTACAAATGTTGCAAGTGATGAAATTGCTCGGCAAGCGCGAGAAGTATTGCCGCCGGGATATAGTATTGAAACGCCTCATTTTGTTGGTACATTGGATAGTTTCATAGATAACTATATCTTCTTGCGCTTTGGTTACTTGCTGCTACAATCCCGTAAAAGGCCAATAATTGCAACTTATGATATCGCTGAATCATATCCTTACTGGAGAAGGGATTGTCACAGGCAGAGATGCGTATCTGACATAGAACAGTTTCGTTGGAATAATGATATGGTGTTAACGAAAAATGGCAATCCGATAACATGTACTGGATTCGGGAAATATGATCCCCCATGTGTTCAATTTAAAAATAAATTATTTGAGAAAGGATTATTCTTTCAAGGCGAAATTGCTGGACTAACATGTACACTTCTAAAGAAATATCCTGAAGTGGCTAAAATTGTGGCGGCGAGATTTCCAATAATTATTTTGGACGAGGCACAGGATACTTCCATAGAACAGATGGAAATATTGGATTTGCTGTGCAATGCAGGTTTAGAATCTGTATTTATAGTTGGTGATCCAGATCAAGCCATTTATGAATGGAGAACCGCAAACCCGGAATCATTTATAAAGAAGATGGCAGATCTTAATTGGACACGCTTGTCACTTTCTAAAAACTTCAGAAGCTCACAAAGGATATGTGATGCAACCTATGTGTTTTCTGATATATTAAGGGATAAGCAAGCAAACGAAGCTGTCGGTGAATCGTCTAGCCATTCTCAGAAACCAGTTGTTTTGTTATACCAAGCAGGCGTAAGTATTGCCGAAATCATTGCTAAATTTAGTGAACTTTGCAAAGCAAATACCATAGCTATGTCCTCATCTCATGTTGCAATAGTAACCAGAGGAAAAGTACATTCAGATATCGACATAGACGGATTATGGAAGACCGCAGAAACGGAATTTCTAGCCAAAGCTTCCTATGAATGGTTATGCGGAAATCGCAAAAAAGCGTATGGATATTGCGAAAAAGCAGTCTTTCAGTTAACCGTGAAAAAATTTGAAGATATAGAGCTTTCCATAGAGGAAGATGTTGCAAACGTAATACAGTACGATCTGTGGAAACAGATGATAATTGAGCTGCTTGTAAATTTGCCATCAGCCAACAATGGGTGTGGAGGTTGGATAACTGATACAAAAGTAATACTTTCCCGAGTATTATCGAAATATAACATGCAACTGCTTGCAGGACTTATGTTGGACGATGCTATAAAGATTAAATCCAGAGATACAAAAAGGCCAAACTTCAAACAGATACCTGTTAAAGATTTCTTTGAAAAGAAAATACAGAGGGAGTATACACAAGCCACAGTTCATGGTGTAAAAGGGGAAACATATGATGCCTTAATGCTGCTCATTGATAAGACCAAGGGAGCTACACTTACACCGTCTTTTCTAGCTAACGGAGAAACCAACAAAGAGCTCATGCGAATTGCTTATGTGGCTATGACTAGACCTCGACGTTTATTGGTTGTTGCCTTACCTCAAAGTAGTGCGGATTTGTCAGTAAGATTTCCCAAAGATAAATGGGATTACCTAGAGATTTAATCTAAACCGATTGTCGTCTATATCATTGTTATATTCCAAAATCCTTTCTACATTCGCCTTCACGGTCATAACCTCGCGCATCTCAGCACGAGCGTTAGTGTACTCTGTGAAGGCTTTCTTTTTTGCAGAGAGAAGCTCAACATATTCCGCATTTAATGCCTTCACAGTGGGTAGTTTTTTCACACCTAACTCATCAAACGCCTGCTTTGCCGTCTTATGCAAAAGCAGGTCGGCAGTGCGCTCTTCATAGAATTTTTTAGAATATCCTGCTTTCCGATACGCCACATACACATCCCGTGTTTTTCTATAGTTAATGATGTGCGTCCGCAGTACGGCAATCGCTGCCATGCGCTTTTCAGTTGCCTTGATCTGTGCAGACAGAGCATGAAATCTGGCACCGGCTTCCACCGCCTTCTCCGATAGGGCATCGTAACTTACCAAGTTGTTCTCCGTAAGATAGTTAAGCGTATGCGCCATCTGTTTAAGGTTAAAAGTCTTCGCCCACCTTTCATATCCTGGGCCTTTACCTGCTTGTAACTTAGCTTGAATATCGACAAGGAGATTTACCTGCTTATTTGATTTTGCCGTAGCAGTTTTACGGGGCACATGTAGCTTTTTGCCTGCAATTACCTCTCGAAGCTCGTTTTCAGAATACCCCTCACCAAGAGAACGCAGCCGAATGAAACGTTGCTGTCCTGCACCTTTGAAAGCGATGTGTGCTCCACGCTTGACCTCGTAACCGGCACTTTCCATGAGCTTGAGAAAGTGCTCAAAGTCCTTCGGCTTTTGTTTGAGAGCCATATCGATAGCCTGACGGAGTCTGTCTGAAAACGTGGGCTGCTTTTGTTCACCCAGCCACTTTCCATAGTGCCCGCGGCTGGGCTTGGGGTTCAGGATAACAGACAGCCGATGCTCCATGCAGATGGCATCCGAAAGCCGTCGCACGGCATTGGTGCTTCCCAAGAAGTTACGGAACTTTTTCGTACAATCCAAGGCCGTGGAATTATAGATGATATGGTTATGGATGTGCGCCTTATCCACATGAGTTGCCACAATAAATGCATGTTTTCCTTTTGTCCAGCGCATGGCAAACTCATAGCCAATCTTATTGGCTTCCTCCGGCGTGATTTCGCCCGGACGGAAGGATTGCCGCACCTGATAGGCAATCACGTCGCTTTGTTGTGACCGGCCCGTGCGGTCAGCGTAGATACGCTTTGCTGCAAGAAACTCCGCATCTACCGTAGCAGGATCACATTCATAGGCGCTGATGAATTCTCCATCGGCAGTTTTATCAGAATTCTTTGCATATTCTGTTCGGTCGGTCATACAT
>ULWN01012571.1_pt1 | contig 34954 bp, 27 predicted proteins | sample 1960371 | NCBI WGS metagenome assembly ULWN01 (sample SAMEA4835813, study PRJEB28245) | human gut metagenome | biome: gut microbiome; material: fecal sample | place: Denmark | collected 2008 | reverse complement strand
ATCATATTTGGTGTGGTATCTTTAACTATGGGAAACTCCCTTCTCCCACTTTGACACGGTCTGACGAACGACATTAAGCCGCACTGCAAGCTCCTCCTGCGAGAGCCCCTTTGCCTTTCGCAGCGCCCTTATATTTTCATTCAACATTTTATAACAGCCTCCCTTCGGTTTCTGCTGTTATTATATACCTGCACGCCCGTTGCCGCAAGCAACGCAGATTAACATCTGCCGCGCAGCGGGAAAAATATCGCATGAGGTAAATATCATCAAAAAAACGTCATAAGCCCGAGACACGCCGAGATATCCCCGCCGAAAATACAAGCGAACGCTCCCCGAAAATCAGAAATGCATTGAACGCGGTGCGAATAAACTGAAAAAAGCGCTTGCATTTGAGGAAAAATCTCACAATCCGAGCGCTTGATCGAGATGTAAAATGTGGTATGTTATTATCACTGGGATTACATAAACTTTGCGCAGAGAATGGCGGAATGGAGTATAGTATGAAATTGAATTTAGGAAACCAAATACGTTTAAACCGTCGACGTATGAATCTTACGCAAGAACAATTAGCAGAGAAATTCGGAACATCTCCACAAGCGATTTCTCTCTGGGAGATAGGAGCAACTTATCCCGATATAGAAATGTTACCAATGATCGCATCGTTTTTTGAAACATCGGTAGATGCATTACTTGGCGTTCCGGAGGAAGAAAAAGAAAAGTTTTGCACCGAACTTCAGAAATCTTTTGAAGCAGCCGTTCGTGCGAAAGATGTCGATAGAACAATTGAGATCATGCGAGAAATCCGCTGCAATCTTTGAGAATATCAATATTATTGGTTTTGGGGCTTGTATAACGAGATTTGGAAAGTCCGCTTATTCCGGGACGGAAGGGTACTGGAAGAAATGCGCCTTCTGGCAGAAGAAGTATTCAGTGTGTGTCCAAAAGATCAGCATTACGCAAAAGGTTCAAATCCAATAACAATTATAACATAAAAATCCTGTAATGTATACAAATTAAGGCGCTAACTTTAGAAAGCTTATTGAAAACCGATCTACCGCTGTGCTATAAGGAGGGAGCGTATGACGCCAAAGAGGGCTGTCTGTCGCTTCTCGTCGATCCCCGTAAGTGCAAGCGCTATAAAACAATCAAGGTGAAATATCAGACCACCGATATGCAGACGAGAATCAAAACCTATACCAGCTGGACGGTGCAGATCATTCAGCATGAGGTGGATCACTGTAACGGAATTCTGATATAGTCTGCGGAAATTAAACGGCGCTGACCGAACCGACCGCGGCCGATCCAACGTCCCGTTGTTCCGCGTATTGCCGATGTGTCGCTTCACTTCTGCCGCCGAATGTGGTATACTATGCGTACAGCGGGGACGCCGCGCTGATTTTTATCAGAAACGAGGACAGAATATCATGAATGGATGCGAAAAAAACACGCGCACGATGGGTCAGACGATCCGTCGGCTGCGCATGGAGCAGAATCTGACACAGGAAACGCTCGCGGAGCTGCTCGGGGTGACCTCCCAGGCGGTTTCGAAGTGGGAAAACAACATCGGACTGCCGGATATCGCGCAGATTGTGCCGCTTGCCGGGGTATTCGGCGTGCCTACGGATGTGCTGTTCGGACTGGACTCTACCACGGCGGAGACGGAAGTGCAGACCATTCTGCGTGACGCGCAGAGGAAGAAGATATACGGCAACGTGGACAGCTATCTTGCGGCGTACGATCATATTTCGGCGGGATTGCGGCGGTATCCGGGCAACCATATGCTGCTGATGGAAAGCATCACGCTTGGGGAAGGTCTGTCTCTGCCAGAGAACGGCTGGCTTTATGCCGGGGAACGCGCCAAAGACATTTCCGCCGATACGATCCGCCGCGCCAGACTGGTGATTGCGTACACGGAAAATACCAATGATGTCTTCCGTGCCAGACAGGTTCTCATTCATCAGCTTGTTTTTGCCGGACGGCACACGGAAGCGATGGAGGAGGCGAATAAGTACCCGGAACGCGTGGATTTCACGGCAAATTCCCATAAAGCCCAGATCCTCGCCGCAGCCGGTGATATACAGGACGCGATCGTCTGCGTCAGCACGGAACTTGACTACAGTTTGCAGGCATTCGAAAACAACGCGGTGACTCTCGCGAAGGCCTGCTATGCCGCCGGAGCGTATGCGGACGCAGCCGTCGTATACGAGCGGTATCTGGCCGCTATGGACGTGCTGTTTGACGGAAATCCGGCGCCGTATCATGATTTTGATTCCGGTGATTGCTATATTCTTCTGGCGCAGTCGTATCTTGCCATGGGAGAGCGGGATCGAGCCATGGACTGCGTGGAAAAAGCCATAAACAGCTGCATCGCCCGGATGGAGCCGGATCGGGAGCATATCTCGCCGTTTCTCCGCCATTCCGCATCCGGCTGGGCATACGCGCCATTATCCCCAGAAACGGTTCGTGTGAAGTGCGCGGAAAAGCTGGCGTCCCCGGAGATTGCCCCTCTGACCGGCGACGCAAGGTTCGCGGCTATGCAAAAACGGATTAAAAATTTGTAAGCAAAACAAAAAAGCCGGAAACATTTGCTTCCGGCTTAATTTGGTCGGAGTGAGGTGACTCGAACACCCGACCTCTTGGTCCCGAACCAAGCGCTCTACCAAACTGAGCCACACCCCGTAACGTAGTTATTATATCACTATGTTTCTTTCTTGTCAATAGATTTCTATATTTTTGATTCTGTTTTTAATAAAAACACCGCTATCAGGCTTGACAAAGCAGTCGATATATGGTATAATACCGCTCGTAAACATGAGCACCCTTAGCTCAGTCGGATAGAGCAACTGCCTTCTAAGCAGTAGGTCGAGGGTTCGAATCCCCCAGGGTGCGCCATAAAAGGGCTGCAAAATAGATACAGCCCGTAAAAACCCCGATTTTAACGGGGTTTTTATCGTTTATACGGCAAAATTTCAGCAAACCGTTTTGACAGATATAAAAATGACGTTTTCCCTTTATTTGGAATTAACGCGCAACCGAATATCCGATGCTCTGCCGCACGCGGAGCATGCGCCGCGCATCCGCTCCTACCGGCACAGACGCCGACACAGGCACAGAGCCGAAAAGACGTCTGATTTTCACAAATGCCATCCACCCTCATCGGCTGCACGATAAATTATCGACTCTTTTTGCCGTCACGGCAAAAACAGCCTATACATTAGATTTAGAGAGGTAATTCAAATCGGAAAAAGTTTTCACAGCACCCGAGGCGACCGTCATTATCTTTAATGACGACAGCTTTATCACAGCATCGTCGAGTTCAGGCACAGGAAAAGACGAAAACATCGGCGAGTGGGGTTTTAATTGATCGACCGCACTCCGACCACCGTCCGATAGCGCATACGCATAGTATCTGCACCGTACGTGCGTATTGAAGCAGATGACGGACAAACGCCACGTAAAAAACGCCCGAGCGGCAGCCGCCGCCCGAGTGCTTTTTACATGGCGTTATTTTAAAGCGTTTTTTTATAACTGCATTCGCTGTAGTGCCGCGCGGCGCGCTCAGCGCTCCTCTCTGAAGTAGGAGAGACCGAGGCTTGCCGGCGGCTGATTTTCACGCTTTCTGCGTATGCTGATTATGATCAGCACTATGATAGTAACCACATACGGGAGCATCTTAAAGAGCTCTGTAGCGCTGCGCGAAAGACCGGGGATGAAGTTATAAACGATGTAGAGTCCGCCGAAGAGGATCGAACCGAGAACACCCACATCGGGCTTCCATACGGCAAAGATAACGAGCGCTATAGCGAGCCAGCCGCGATCTCCGAAGCCGTTATTCGACCAAACGCCCATCGTATAATCCATAACATAGTACAGACCGCCGAGACCCGCTATAACACTTCCGAGGCAGGTAGCGGTATACTTATAAAGCTCAACATTTATGCCTGCGGCATCTGCAGTTGCGGGGTTCTCACCGACCGCGCGCAGATAGAGTCCGCGGCGGGTATGCTTGAAGAACAATGCGGTGAGCAATGCGATGACTATCGCGAGATAAGCGAGAAAGCCGTATGACAGGAACACCTCGCCGAACCATCCGAGCTTTGAGGCAAAAGGAAGGGCCGTGCGGAAGAATTCGCTCGTCTGAGTCAGTGCGACCGACGCAGTCTCACTCTTTGTGATAGTAGCGAGCGAGCCGCCGAAAAAGTTGCCGAAGCCGATACCGAAGGTAGTGAGTGCAAGACCCGTGACGTTCTGATTCGCGCGGAGCGAAACGGTGAGGAAGCAGTAGATAAGCCCCATCAGAAGCGAACCGAGCATAGAAGAAAGCAGCGGGATAATAACGGCAAGGAAGGGATTGAGCACGCCCGATGCCGCGCGGACCGACTCCTCATAGAGGAATGCGCCGATAACGCCGCTGATGCCTCCGACGTACATTATACCGGGGATACCGAGGTTGATATTACCCGATTTTTCGGTGATTATCTCACCTGTCGAGCCGAAAAGGAGCGGTATGCCTTGAACGATAGCGCGCTGAATTACGGTAATTATCATACTCGGTTCTCCTTTCCTGCACTGCGGTGCATGATGCGGTAGTTGATGAAGAATTCGCTTCCGATAATGAAGAACAGAATGATTCCGCTGATAATATCGGAGAAGGATTCGTTGAGCTTGAATACCGTCGCGATCTCTCCCGCGCCGCGCTCGAGGAACACGAGCAGAAACGAGGTAAGTATCATATAGATAGGATTGAACTTTGCAAGCCACGATACCATGATAGCGGTAAAGCCTCTGCCGTCAGCCGTCGTTGTTGCTATCGTATGATGCGTTCCGCCGACGAGCAGCAGACCCGCAACGCCGCAGATAGCGCCCGAGAATGCCATGGTGCGTATAATAACGCGCTTTACGTTGATGCCGATATAGCGGGCGGTATTTTCGCTCTCGCCTACGACCGATATCTCGTAGCCGTGCTTAGAGTAGCGCAGATATACGAAAAGTATAACGACGATGAGCGCAACGATGATGATATTCAGCAGATAGCTGTTGCCACCGATGGTCGGAAGCCAACCGGCATGCGTATCCTGATTGATGATGCCGACCTTGCCCGAGCCCTTCGGCACCTCCCATTTGACGACAAAAAACTGAACGAGCTGCATTGCAACATAGTTCATCATGAGAGTAAAGAGCGTTTCGTTTGTACCCCAGTTAGCCTTGAAGAATGCGGGAATTACACCCCATATCGCGCCCGCGACGATAGCCGCAACCGCCATTATGAGGATGAGCACGCCGTCCGGCACCTTTCCGCCGAGCGTTATCATGCATGCCGCGGTAGCAAGTCCGCCGATAAGCACCTGACCCTCCGCGCCGATGTTCCAAAAGCGCATACGGAATGCGGGTGTTACGGCAAGCGCAACGCAGAGCAGCATTGCGATATTCTGCAGCAGCTGCCATACGCGCCTGTTCGTTCCGAAGGAGGATTTGATCATCGTTCCGTAAACGCTGATGGGGTTCTCGCCCGTCAGCGCGAGCGTTACGATGCCCGCGACAAGGAGTGCCGCTATGACCGCGCCGATGCGGATGAGCCATGCGTGCCACCATGCGATGGCGGGGCGCTTGACTATGTGAAAGAGGGGTTCGTGTCCCTCGGCTTTTTTAGTTGCTGCCATGCTGCTCTCCCTCCTTTTCTTCCTTCTTGTCTGTCTTTGTCATGAGATAGCCTATCTCTTCCTTGACGGCGGTCCTGCCGTCGACAGTTCCGGTTATGCTGCCGGAGTTTATGACCATTATACGGTCGCAGAGCCCGATAAGCACATCGAGGTCCTCTCCGACGAATATGACGGCAACGCCGCTTTCCTTCTGCTTATTGAGCAGGTTATATATCATGTAGGAGGAATTGATGTCGAGTCCGCGGACGGGGTATGCCGCCATAAATACCGACGGAGCCGCCGCGATCTCGCGTCCGACAAGCACCTTCTGTACGTTGCCGCCGGAGAGACGGCGGACGGGGGTAAAGGCACTCGGGGTAACGACCTCGAGATCCTTGATTATCTCGTCGGCGAGGTCGTGCGGCTTCTTTCTGTTCAGAAAGATGGAGCGCCCCTTGCCGTAGCTGCGCAGCATCATGTTGTCGATTATGTTCATGTTTCCGACAAGTCCCATGCCGAGACGGTCCTCGGGCACGAACGACAGACGGACACCGAGGTCGCGTATCTGTACGGGAGTCTTGTCGCGGAGATTTATGTGCTCTCCGTCCTTCGGACTGAGATATGTAATCTCGCCCGAATCTATCGGCTGCAGTCCCGCAATAGCCTCAAGCAGCTCGCGCTGTCCCGAGCCTGCGATGCCTGCGATACCGAGTATCTCGCCTGCGCGCGCCTCGAACGAAACGCCATCCAGAACCTTAATGCCGTCGCTGTTGGTATAATTGACATCACGAACGAGCAGTCTCAGACATACGTCGCGCGGCTCGCTGCGGTCGATGTTCAGAGTGACCTTTTTGCCGACCATCATCTCGGTAAGACTTGCCTCATCGGTCTTTGCGGTCTCAACGGTAGCAACATGCTCGCCCTTGCGGAGAACGGCGACGCGGTCGGAGATGGAAAGCACCTCGTGCAGCTTGTGTGTAATAATAATAACCGATTTGCCCTCGTCGCGCATACGACGGAGAACGTCAAACAGCTTTTCCGTCTCCTGCGGGGTAAGCACGGCGGTGGGCTCATCAAGAATAAGTATGTCCGCACCGCGGTAGAGTACCTTCAATATCTCTACCGTCTGCTTTTCGGAAACGCTCATATCGTAGATCTTCTTGTCGGGATCCATTATAAAGCCGTATTTCTCGGTAAGCGCGACTACCTTCTCTCGCGCGGCGGGAAGCGAATATTTGTCCTCATTTATGCCGAGGATGATATTCTCGGTCGCCGTAAATACATCGACGAGCTTGAAATGCTGATGTATCATTCCGATCTTGTAACGGAACGCATCTTTCGGGGAGCGGATAACGACGGGTTCTCCGTCGACATAAACCTCTCCCTCATCGGGATAGTAAATACCCGATATCATATTCATAAGAGTGGTCTTGCCGCTGCCGTTTTCGCCGAGTACCGCAAGTATCTCGCCGTGAAGCACGTCAAGGTCAACATCCTTATTTGCAACTATGCTGCCAAATCGCTTGGTAACATGTTTTAGCTGTATCGCTACGGAATCTGTCACACCGCACCTCCGCGTCAGAATTGTAGGCTTTTCCGAAAAAGCAGGAAAAACCGAAGAAGGATATACCGTTTCTTCGGAATTCTTTAAAGAAAAAATATCGGAGCCGTCTCCGATAAAAGACAGTCGGGGGAGCCGGGCAGCCCCCTGCTCCCCTCCTGTCATATTATACTGTTAAAATCAGAATGCGCTGTTGAGAAGCTCGATTCCGTCGATCTTTACATCGAAGTAAGGAGCAGAACGGAACTCGGACTCATGGAAGTAGCCGTTAACAATAGCCTCGGTGTCGCCCGTGTTGTCAGCGTCGGAGTTAACGTCAGCCATGTAGCTCTCAAGAGCAGCGCCGTCAACGGTGAACTTAGAGGTGTCGAATACGCGAAGCGTACCTGCCTCGAGCTCAGCCTTGACCTCGGCGATCTTCTCCGCAGTGCCTGCGGCAGCTGCATTGGTGTTGATGTCGGAGAGAACGACAGAGCCGGTAGCAAGTGTGCCGGTCCAGTCAGCGTCGATAGCCTTGCCGTTCATGGTGTTCTTGATGATGAGCTCCATGTAAGGCTGCCAGTTGATAGCGGAAGAAACGATAAAGGTCTTGGGGCAAGCCTGAACGGTAGAGCCGTTGTAGGAGACGTTAGGAACGCCTGCCATCTCGCATGCGGTAGGAGCACCCATAGAGTCAGCGTGCTGGCTGATGAGCTTGCAGCCCTGAGCGATAAGTGCGTTTGCAGCTTCCTTCTCCATAGCCTCGTCATACCAAGAGCCGGTGAACTGAACCTTCATGGTAGCGGTGGGGCAAACAGATCTTGCACCGAGGAAGAAGGAGGTGTAACCGGAAACGACCTCTGCGTAGGTATACGCGCCGATGTAGCCGATAACTGCCTGCTCAGCGGTAAAATCGCCGTTTGCGATCATCTCGTTGAGCTTAAGACCTGCGGCAACGCCTGCAAGATAACGACCCTCGTAAATAGAAGCAAATGCATTGTGATAGTTGGAAAGACCCTCGGTGTGAGCTCTTGTACCGGTAGCATGGCAGAACTGAACATCGGTGTACTTCTTAGCAGCCTCGATGAGGTAGGTCTCGTGACCGAAGCTGTCTGCAAAGATGAGCGAGCAGCCCTGATCGACAAGGTCCTCACAAGCCTCGTAGCACTCCTGACCCTCGGGAATGTTGGTCTTCATGATAACCTGCGAATCGGTAAGACCGGTAGCAGCCTGAGCACCCTTAACTGCGTTGATGAAGTTAAGGTCATAGGTGGAGTTCTCGTCGTGCAGGAAAATGAAGCCTACCTTGAACTCCTTACCGTCGTTTGCCTTGTTATCGGCAACGGTAGTCTCGCTGTTATTGTCGCCGGCAGTATTGCCGCAAGAGGTCGCAAAAGCGGCAACCGAGACAATCATAACAACTGCGAGAGCAATAGAAAGAATCTTCTTAAGCATTTGTCTAATCCTCCAAATTTGTTTATAATTAAAAGCACGCCTCGCGGCAGCCCTTAATCCTATCTGCGCGGTCGGGCAAGCCCGACAAATAAAGCAACATCGAACATACACCTGTTGTCCGCACCGAGACACGATGCCCACGCCGACACAAAAATGCAATATCCGATGTAAAAAAACCGGGACGAATTTCTTCGTCCGACATAATGATACACCATTCGAACCGGTTTGTCAACTAACAAAAACTCATCAAAACAAGGTTTTAATAAAGTGTGAAAAATCCCGCGCCATCGCTCCCCGCCTTTGGTAATTATAACGGCACACTCGACGCGTCCGAAGCCATATCGGCGGCATTTAAGGGAAATTAAGCCATAGCCGTGCCGCTCCGCCGCTGCCGCAGCTGATACAACCCGCCGCATTCCGCCGCATCCCGCCGCGTCCCCGCATTCCGCCGCGCACTTCTCAATTCACCATGTGTCCCTCTCCTCCGCGCACTCTATCGGTCACCGCATGCTCACTATCGCTTCCAACGCATTCTGCCGCGAACCGTCACCGTCCTCGCCGAGCGCTCCGTCATTCAGGGCAAAATTTTCATGTCTCGGCACGTATAATTTTCCCCGAAAACATGCATTCAATTCCTGCCGTGCCGTTTTCCACCACCCAAACGCGCAAGAGTTAGCCATCGCGACAGCACGACGCTTTTTACCGCCGCAGAAAGCTTGTCCCCGCATGTACTCTACTCGTGTGTACTATAGAAATGACTGAACCTACTTGAACTATAGAAAAATGCAGTATGATGCAAAAATCTTCATTTTGTGCCAACGTATAAGGAAAAATGCAAAAGCACAAAAACCGTCTCTGCCGTACCGATGTACAACAGAGACGGTTTTGATGTTAGAAAAGCAAATACAATTATCTTGAGAGAATCCTCGGAATTCCATCACATATTATCGACAAATCATATAATACTTAATCGATATAATCTCTTTTGCTTTTCGTTCTGCGTTTTTAGGATTTCATCGGCTTTTTCGGCTTCTGATTATCCATTTTTGATTATTACTAATCTTTATCCGCTTTTTCGATCCGGACGTTTTTGGGCATTTCCTTTAATACATGCCGCCCATGCCGCCATCCATTCCGGGAGCGGCAGGTGCTGCGGGTGCGGGCTCCTTCTTGTCGGCAACAAGTGCCTCGGTGGTAAGAACGACCGATGCGATAGAAGAAGCATTCTGGAGTGCAGAGCGCGAAACCTTGGTAGGATCGACGATTCCGGCATCCATCATATCTACATACTCATCGCGTGCAGCGTTGTAACCGAAGCCGGTCTTGCCGCTGTTCTTGATCTTATCAACAACGACCGAAGCCTCAACTCCTGCGTTGTTGCAGATCTGGCGAAGCGGCTCCTCGAGAGCGCGAACTACGAGCATAGCGCCGGTCTTTTCATCGCCCTCAAGCGACTCTGCAACGGCTCTGACTGCGGGGATAACGGTGATATAAGCTGTTCCGCCGCCTGCTACGATACCCTCCTCAACTGCTGCCTTGGTAGCGTTGAGCGCATCCTCGATGCGGAGCTTCTTCTCCTTCATCTCGGTCTCGGTAGCTGCGCCGACCTTGAGAACTGCTACGCCGCCTGCGAGCTTAGCAAGACGCTCCTGGAGCTTCTCGCGGTCGAAGTCGGAGGTAGTGGTCTCGATAGCGCTGCGGATCTGAGCAACACGGGACTTGATAGCCTCGCTGTCGCCTGCGCCGCCGACGATGATGGTGTTCTCCTTGTTGATCTTGACCTGTCTTGCTCTGCCGAGCTGCTGCATGGTGGTATCCTTAAGCTCAAGTCCGAGCTCGTCGGAGATGACCTCACCGCCTGTCAGGATAGCGATATCGCGGAGCATCTCCTTGCGGCGGTCGCCGAAGCCGGGCGCCTTAACTGCAACGCAGGTAAAGGTTCCGCGCAGCTTGTTGAGTACGAGAGTGGTAAGAGCCTCGCCCTCGACATCCTCTGCGATGATGAGCAGCTTCTTGCCCGCCTGAACGATCTGCTCGAGCAAGGGCAGAATCTCCTGAATGTTAGATATCTTCTTATCGGTGATAAGAACGAGCGCGTCGTCGATGACAGCCTCCATCTTATCGGTATCGGTTACCATGTAAGGAGAGAGATAACCGCGGTCGAACTGCATACCCTCAACGACCTCGCAGTAGGTATCTGCGGACTTGGACTCCTCAACGGTGATAACGCCGTCTGCGGAGACCTTCTCCATAGCGTCGGCGATGAGATGACCGATAACTTCGTCGTCTGCCGAGATGGTACCTACTCTTGCGATGTCCTCGCTGCCGTTTACCTTCTTGCTCATTGCGCGCAGCTCCTCGACAGCCTTGTCAACCGCCTTGGAGATACCGCGGCGGAGAACCATCGGGTTAGCACCGGCGGTAACGTTCTTCATACCCTCGCGGATAAGCACCTGAGCGAGAACGGTAGCGGTGGTAGTACCGTCGCCTGCCGCATCGTTGGTCTTTGTTGCGACCTCCTTGATGAGCTGTGCGCCCATGTTCTCCATAGCGTCGTCAAGCTCGATCTCCTTGGCGATCGTAACACCGTCGTTGATGATCATCGGTGCGCCGTACTTCTTTTCGAGAACGACGTTTCTGCCCTTCGGTCCGAGTGTGATCTTAACCGTATCTGCAAGCTTATCAACACCGCGAAGCAGTGCGTTTCTTGCGTCCATACCGTACATAAGTTCCTTAGCCATATCTATATTCCTCCTATATAACTATACAAGCCCGGTAGAATTACTCAACTACCGCGAGAATGTCGCCGACTCTGACGATCATGTACTCCTCACCGTCAACCTTGACCTCGGTTCCGGAATACTTGCTTGTAATGACCTTCTGACCGACGGAAACGGTCATCTCGATCTCCTTGCCGTCAACAACACCGCCGGGTCCGACTGCGATGACCTCAGCTACCTGAGGCTTCTCCTTTGCCGCGCCGGCAAGAATAATGCCGCTCTTTGTAGTCTCTTCTGCCTCGACCATCTTGATAACAACACGGTCGGAAAGTGGTTTCAGTTTCATAATTACCCTCCTGATTATTAAAAATTAAATAGTAAGCAATTTAAGGTTATTAGCACTCTAGCCGTTCGAGTGCTAATAACTGTTTACTATTATACTCACACCTTTTCTAAAATCAAGTCATTTTCTGCTTTGTTTACATTTAATTAACATTTGCGCAACACAGCAAACACAATCTCCCGTTCAAACAAACCGTTCGAACGGGAGATTATCATGATATTCTGACTTTTGCCGTTTCTATATCCACACCGATCAGGTATAGTGCTTGGCCTGCGCCTCGTACATTTCATAGTAGCGCTGATTCGTTTTCATCAACTGCTCGTGCGTATCAAAGCCCGAGACGGTGCTTCCGTCGTAAATATTACCTTATCGGCATACTTTGCAACCGACAGGCGGTGCGAAATATAGAATACCGTCTTTCCGCGCGTTGCATCGCCGAAGGTACGTATGAGATCGTCCTCGGCAAAAGCGTCGAGCGCACTCGTCGGCTCGTCAAGAATGATAATTTTCGGGTCGCGGTAAAGCGCCTTTGCGAGTGCGAGCTTTTGCAGCTCTCCTCCGGAGAGCCTTGTTCCTTCGGAATCGAACAGCTTTCCGAGCATCGTCATAATTCGCTTCGGCAGCGAATTGATTTTGCTGAGAAGTCCGACCTCTCCGAGACTCTTTTCCACCTTAGTTCTGCATTCGTCGGAATCGCTGAAATCGTTCAGCGCCACATTTTCGGCTATCGTAAATTCAAAGGATTTATAGTTCTGAAATACCGTTCCGAACAGCGCGCGGTAGTCCTCATAATTATATCGCTTGATATTGTTGCCGCACAGCGTTATCTCTCCCGAGGTAACATCGTAAAGCCGCATCATCAGATTGATAAACGTTGACTTTCCTGCGCCGTTCACGCCGACAATTACATAAAATTTCCCCGTTTCGAGCGACAGACTCAGATTCTGCAGCACATATGCGTCGGAGCCGGGATACTTGAAGGAAACATCGTCAAATTCGATAACCCCGTCAACCTCACTCTTCTTGAGACGGATATCATCGTCGTGCAAAACGGCAATCGAATTTTCGATATTCATGTATTCCCGTTAAGCATCGACATACTTACACTTATCGCCGATTCCGATAACCTCTCCGATAATTGTGGAAACCGTTCCCGAGAAGGTTTGCAGTGCGGAAAAGAACATCGTAAAGTTTGCAAAGCTGAGGTCGGCGAATATCATTCGCCAGGCAAGGAAAAGGTACAATACCGCCTCCTGAACCGATGACAGCGAGCTGTGACCGAGATTGTAATAAAACATCTTTTTGTTAAATCGGCGCAATTTCTCATTAAAGAGAAGAATAAGCCTGTAATATTTTTTGGCAATCCAACCCGCAAGCCCGTGGAGCTTATGTTGTTAATATGAAGCATTTCGGCAAAACGTATCTTTTCCCTAATATAATTTGTACGTTTATATGCTTCGTGCTCCCTCAGTTCCTTGTCCGTCATGTACGGTAAGAGTTCAGCCTCATACAGAAACTGTAGCTTATTCGTATACAGAAAAGTATAATAATCTCTTTCCTGATAATTCTTTACGGTAAACTCCCATAACTCATGTTTCGCATTCATGCCATTTCCTCCGCAACTAAATCAAGTCGTATATTTAACCGACAGTGCCGAAAATACAATTTTGAGGAGCTACGCAAAACTTAATCGGCAATCATTTTCAACGTCTCACATATATCAGAACAGCAGTCTTCAAGCTTTTCCAAGCCATTCGGCACACGCATTTCATAATACTCCGGAGACAGTTTGTCGGAAACGGAAATTGCTTTCTCCAAAAGTGATCGACAAAAGTACTCCACGCCAACAATATTGCCTATTAATATGCTTTTCTTTATCGCCGCATTATTTATCTTTTTGATTTTGAAGTCGGCTCCGCGATGTAAGCGAAATACAAATCTAAAATTACATTCCTGCTCTCCCGCTTCTATAAAACAAAACTCTTTTCCAACGGAGTTTTTTACGCCGGTTCTCTTTCCGATAATGAGAGAATTCAAGGTCTCGTCGGTCAGTTTTATTAAGTCACTTGCTCTAAAGCACGATCCGCTTCCGTCAATTCTGATCGTATCATCCGAATACAACTCAAAATCTTTTTCGTTATTGATTATGCCGGTCAGCGTGCTTTTGCCAACACCTTTTTCTCCGCAAAACATAAATAAACTGCCATTGCGAAGAACAGTATTTGTATGAAAAAGCACTTCGTCCTTCATCATAAAATAAACAGAAAACGGAATGTTAAACAAAGTCGAAAAAAAGTCCGTTTCACATGATGCATTGCATTCAATCAATGCCTTTTCTTTGAATATTTTGTATTCCGCGAACGAGCACAGCTCCACACGATAAAAATCTATATGTTCCGAAATTTTTATTCGAGAACTTGACGGCAGAACGTTGTATAGCACAGATATCTCCATGTCATAATATTCTGTCTCTTCGACAGGCATCAAAAGAGACATATCAACATTACATCTGACAATCAAACCGTAAATCCTATAATAAAACATCTTCGACTCCCAAGCAACAGTACATTTTATAACCGTCCGGGCTCGTCACAGTCTAAGCTAATTGCCCCAAAAACTCCCGAATATTCCACACTTATAGTCGTATAATACCACAAAAAATCGTCATGTCAATATTTTATTCGAATAATCAATCATTTTTTTTAATTTTGCATTTAAAAATGTAATGAACCACCTATTGCAATCAAACTCTGTCACATTCAAAAAAACAAGGCACCCACAATATGGTTGTTTAACAATCACAAACCGATAAGCTGTGCACGTTTCGCTTTAGTTCATATATCAGACAAGACAGATATTCTCTTTCAGCTCCATTAATTTTTCTTATCTTTTCGGCTGTTTCTCTCTGCATACTATCAATATCAGCCGGGGAACATGCATATTTTATTACCTTATAAAATATGTTTACCGCCTGCTTATAAATGTTTTCCGCATTTGTCCGAGCGGTATCTTCAGATTCAGATCCCGTATCGCATAGACATCGCTCCCGGGATACCTGAATGAAACACCTGCAAATTCAATGACCGAATCAGGTCGGAGTTCAGGCTTCTGCGCTCCGCTGTTATTCTTCATATTCGGCATTTTCATAAAGGCTTTTATCTCTTTGATATTCAGGCAATAATCGGCTATCGCGAGATATGAGGAGGTAATTGCATTGAGCGACCCCGCAAGCTGATTGCCCGCCGACATAAATATCGTCATTGAGCCTATCGTCAGGTCGCCGCCTATTACACGAACAACGGAGAATGCGTACAGAAACAGCTGTTGAAGCACGCCCGTAATGACCGTGATGCTGCGCAGCCGTTTTATGTAGACATTATTCTCGTGCAGACAATCATCAAGCTCGGTCACTATCGCGGAATATCTGCCGATGAAATAATCCTTAAGCCCGAACAGCCGCAGCTCCTTGCTGTTTTGAGGATTCGACAGATTGTCAAATTCACTCCACAGAAATCGGTTTTTATCGTCATGTGCCCGATTTCTGTCATGAACTATTACCCCTATTTTCTTGTTAGCGACGGCATTGATTATCACGATAAGAACCAGCAAAATCACTACAAACGGGCTCAATATCGCTATAACGGAAATTACGGAGACTACCCCTATCACGGCTCTCAGCATTCCGAGCAGATAGTTCACCATATCAATGGGTGCATTCGGAGCGTAGTTGAGTATTCGGCTGAGCTGCACCGCTATCTCCGGGCTCTCATACGAGGAGTACTCCATATCCGAGACATATTCATGCAGCCTTATCTCAAACAGCCGCTTCAAGCGCCCGCTTATCCTGTCGGTATACGACCCTATCGTCATATCCTTTAAATGATTGAGCAGCGGAGAAAAACACAGTATCGACACGTATACCGTCAAAATCGATACCCTCCGCTCGCCCGACAGCTCGTTGATAATCAAGCCGGGCATAATCATAAAGATTATCGGAAACAACGATTCAAACACCGCCGCAAATATACGCAAAATAATATATCTGCCCCCGTATTTTGCATGCCTGAACTGCCTGAGCACATAGGCTACATCGCCTATGTTATCGCTGAATCCTGAAAAAATTTTCTTCATATCGGTAAACCTCAAAAATGCCGATCAAACTGCTTTGATATTCTCCGCCGTTCCCGCCGTCAGACCTCCCCGCACGGTTCGGGCGGAACATCGCGGTAGAACTGCGCCTGCCTATCGAACATTTCGGTATAAATGCCGTCCTTTGCATACAGCTCGGCGTGCGTTCCGTATTCGGCTACGTGCCCGTCGTCGAACACCGCGACCATATCGGCAAGCTGAACCGCGGAGAGACGGTGCGTTATCAGCACGGCGCACTTATCGGTTATCATATTATTAAACTGCGTATAAATTTCATATTCGGCATTGGGGTCAAGCGCCGCCGTCGGTTCATCAAGGATATAGACGCTGCCGCCGCGATAGAGTGCGCGCGCCATGGCAATGCGCTGCCCCTCGCCGCCCGACGGCTCTATCCCCTCCTCGTCAAACCACTTATAGATAACGGTGTCGTAGCCGTTCTTATTATGCTCCGCCATCTCGGACAAGCCGCTCTGACGCGCCGCCGACCGCAGCCGTTCTTCGTCGTAGCTCTCCGCCATCACGATATTTTCGCCCAGCGTGATATTATACAGCGCAAAATCCTGAAACACGGGCGCAAAAAGCCTGCAATACTCCCGATAATCGTACTCGTTTATATTGATGCCGTTCAGCAGTATCTCGCCCTCGGTCGGGATGTACAGCCTCGTCAACAGCTTGACAAATGTGGATTTTCCGGAGCCGTTAACGCCGACTATGCACAGCTTTTCGTCGCCGCGGATTGTAAGGCTCAGCCCCTTGATAACGAATCTGTCGCTGCCGGGATATCTGAACGATACGTTTTTGAATTCGATAACCGAATCCGCATCAAAGGTAGGCGTGAGGCTTCCTCTGACGTGATTGCTCAGCGGTATCTCCATGAATTTATAAGCTCCTGCACGCTGAGACTCAGCATAGACAGGTTGAGATACTGCTGTGTGATGTTAGACAGCGAGCCCGAGAACTGCATTATCAGTCCCATATATATCGTCATACTGCCGACCGACAGCGCGCCCGCAATGACCTTGAAAACGAAATAGAGATTCAGCAGCGCGGTCTGCGCAAAGGATATCAGCGCACCGAAAAAGCTGCTGTTGCGGATATAAATGCTGCTTTTCTCGCCGTACTTATTTGCTTCGAGCCGCTTTCCGACGTACAGGTTGATGAAAAAATCCTTCAGACCGTATATGCGCATCTCCTTTGCATACTTCATATCGGAAAAATAGCTCATCACCGGCCATCCGTAGCGGTTGTAGCGCTGTATATTGCGGTTCATCTCAAAGGTCTTTCGGTTCAGCCATTTGCCGTTTATATAATTGAGCACGACGGCTGCCGCGACGGGGATCAGTATCCACGGATTCAGCACCGTTATCGTCGAGATGCACATGATAAGACTGACAAGCGCCGTGACAAGACCGCTCAGACCCTCAAACACATCAAGGCTCCTGAAGGTCGTATCCGCCGCGCGCTCCTTGAGCATTCCTATCTCGGGGTTCTCCATCGTCTCGTAATCCATGTCCGCGCAATGACCGATAAAATCCGCGTTGACCTGCACCATGAACCTGTATCGCAGACTGTTTAAATACACATTCAGCGACGACGTGACCGCGCTCTGCAGCAGCGGTATCCCTGCTGTCGCGGCGACATACCACAAAAGAACATCGACCCGCTGCGCGCCCGTCAGCTCGTTTATGATAAGTCCGGGCAGAAGCACGAGTCCAAGCGGAAGTACGGCGCCGAGCACCGACAAAAAGCTCTTCATCAGTATGTAGCCCTTGCCGCTGCGCGAGCGCCATACGTATCCGAGCATGTATTTTGAGGTCGAAAACGTTGTTCTGAGATTCTGCTTTAATCTGCCGTTTTCCTTCATAACAGACATCCTTTTCGGCGAATATTTCGCGGTGAACGCGATGTGTCCGCGATGCGGGAAATGCCGTGTTATTTGCGGGATGAGGGGTACCGAATTATCCTTCGAGCGATGCGCGGTATTCGGTATGTATGCGGTCGACGCATTCGAGCAGACTGTCGAGATACTCGACCTGCGTGGCGGTCGCGCTGTCGTATTCCGAAAATATTGCGACGGCATAAGGGTGCTCGTCGTAGACTATACCGATATCGTGATATGCGCCGTAATCCCAGCCGTATTTATGCGCCGCCTTTCGGTCTCCCGCGACACGCGCGATGAGCTTCGGCTGATCGCTGTCTATGAGCGCATCCTTCATCAGAGCGGAATACTTATGCCCGCCCTCCGTGTACTTATATATCTGCTCCATTACGCGGCAGCCGTCGCGTGCGCTCATTCGACTCGCACTTGACTTCATCGACTCCCAGCCCTGCTTATCTATCATACGATGCAAAGAGCCGTAGCCGTAGGCGCGCATAAGGGTATTAAATGCCACATTATCGCTGTACGAGAGCACGTACCGGACAAGCTCCTCATATGTATAAACCGTACCGTCGGGGCTGTCGACTATCCGTCCGGTGCCCTCTCGGTAGTATTCGTCACGATTATATTCAAGGGTCTTGCCCGCAAGGTCGTAACGATCCCCGCCGCCCTCGGCATCGAGCAGCACCGTGAGAATAAACGGTGCCTTGATAACGCTCGCCGAATCGAAAACGGTATCTCCGCCGCAGGAGACTGTATATCCGGTCTCAAGGTCGAGATAGCAGATGCCTATGCGCGGGCGAAAGCTGCTGCCGTCGTCTGCGCTGATAAGATACGGGCGCTCCTCCATCAGACTGCCGAGCTCGGAGAAAAGCTCTGCCTGCCGCCGCAGCTCCGGCGTAAAGCTCTGCGAGAGCAGATCGACCGTCGATTGCAGCTCCTCTATGCGAACATCCTTTTCCCTTACCCGCTCGAGCAGCAGCTGCTCATCCTTCGTCAGCTGTATGCCGTCAAGCTCGGCACGCAGCGCGTCGCGTTCGGATTCGAGCGCACTTTCGCGCTCGCGCGCAGCCGTATCCTCGGTCGTTTCGGGCGGGAGCGGCTGCTCTGCATCGTCGCGGCGCAGCGCAAGCACAAGCAGCGCACCGAGCAGCAGCGTCAGCGCGCCGAGCACCGACACAACGGCTATCATCGCGCCGCGGCTGACGGTGCGTTTGCCGTCTCTGCCGCCGCGAGCTGCGTGCGCATCGCTGCGGGAGCTGTCGTCCGGATTAGCGTCGCTGCGCGAAATAACCGCGCGGTCTGCCGCCCCGCCGTCGTTTTTATATTGCCGCCTTGTTTCCGTATCCTTCATAGCCTCACCGTAAAAGCCGCGCGAGCTTTCCCCCGTGCGGCTGTGTTGTCAATTGTTAAAACGTTTATGATAGTCACTTTTTAAGATCGTTGTAGTAGATAACCTCGTCGGGCATGTGATACCCGAGGCTCTTGCGAGCTATCTGCTTTACATATTCATCGTCGACCTCGTGGTCGAGCAGCTCGCTCATCTCCTCGATATCGTACTCGCGCTCCTCTATCTGAGACTCGAGCTTGTCCTGCTCGTTGCACAACTCGTTGTATTCATACTGCTGTCCGATAATCGACGCCACACAGAAGCATACGAATACTACTATCGCCGCCTTTATGAAAACATTCATCCGCTTCTCGGGCATTATATATCTGTTTCTGCCTGCCATGCGTATCACCTCTTGTTACCATTGTATCACATTTTGCGGCATAAATCTACCGCATAGCGATATTTTTTTGAAAATGCGCACCTCTGCCGATGTATCGCGTCGTGAAATAATGAAAAAGCAGTGCATTGCCGACAAGTGTGGCGCTCGGCAGAAGGCAAAGCATCCCCGGAAGCATACAGCCGCCGGGGATGAGATGTCCGTTATCCGAAATAAATAAGCTATTAAGAACGCTGCCGTTCCCGACCGCTTTCTCCGGCGCTTCCCGTCCGCTCCGAATACTGCGCAGCACCGAGAGCGGAGCGCGCGGCACGCATGGCAAACCTACGCTCGCGGCGCGAATCGAGGCGGCGCAGAAGTGCCGCAGGAGGACAGGACAGCAGGCGGAAGAGCAGACGCAGCAAACGCAGCAGCGGCAGAAGAGTCAGACGCGCAGCGGCAAGAACGAACCGTCCGACCGCGCGAATGATCCGAGGCATGATACGGGCGGTAAGTCTGCCGACCGTTCTGCGGTAGAGGAGAAAACCAAGCCCGGTGCCGAGCAGAATAAACCACCTGATATGTCCCGACAGCAGATGGAACACCGTCACACTCAGCGCAGCGGAGGCAATGAGCGAGAACAGCACATCCGAAATAAATAAAAGCGCCGCAGAAAGGCGACGCCCCCATGTCGGCAGCGTTCTGCCACGATAGGCAAAGCAGCGGCGCAGAGTCAGTCCCGCCGCAATGCGCAGCGCACGAAATAAATCGTAAACCGCGCCGAGCGAGGCGCCGACCGCCGCGCCGTAAAGCGCACTCGAGGCAAGAACGATCTGCGAGACATGCTCCATTTGAACGGTCATTGCCGCCTCCTGCGCAGAAAGCGGAAGAAGCCGCCGTCCTCCTCGCCGTCCTCGGAAATATAGGCAAGAGCGTCCACCCGCCCGACTATCTCGATAACACCGTCGCCGAGCTCGCCCGCACCGGCACTGCCGTCATAGACGAGCTTTATCCTCCCGTCGGCAGGCGCGGTAGGCGGTGAAGAAAATGAGACTATCCGCAGTCCCTCCCCCTCTATGCTGAGTACCCCCATATCGGTAAGCAAAACTATCCCGCTCTCGTCAAACGACTGTACATCACGCGCGCCGCACACCGTCATACGCTCTCTGCCGACAAGCGATATCGAATGCCTGCCCGCCCTGCTCTTCTCCGCTCTTGCTTCCATCCCGAAAACCTCCCGATAATACGGCGCTTTTTTTATCAGCCCCGTTCCCGAGTATATTATATGCGGCGGTATTTCGCAATATTACCGCTCGGTAATCTGTGCGGTGACATTAAGAGCTTTGGCTGCACAAGCGGCACTTTTTTATGCCGAAATAAGACCGTTCGACAGACATCCTCATGCACTATATATAATAATGAAAGAAAATGACGGCGAAGCTACGTCTCCGCCGTCGTAAGCATATTATATTCAAAGAGTCCGAAAGCCCCGACACGCAAAGCCCCGCCGCGCGGAAGCACTATCCCGCATACGGCATTTCCGTGTGCGGCATTACGGGAGACCGCGGCAGCTCAGTCGTGGTGTGAATTCTGTTCAACGACCTCGTACATGCATGAGGCATCAGCCTTGAGCGCATGCTCCAGTACATTTGTCACCCGAACGGTCAGCTCGCGCTGTCCGAATGAAACGGTAATTACATCACCGACCTTGACATCATACGACGCCTTGACCGGTCTGCCGTTAACGGTGATGCGCGACGCATCGCATGCCTCGTTAGCCACCGTTCTGCGTTTTATTATACGTGAGACCTTCAAGAATTTATCAATTCTCATATTCATTCTCCTATCTCTTCAAGGAATCCATGGGAATCTCGTTATTGTTTGCTATGCTGTCCGCAGTACCTGAAAAGCGCATGCATGCCGCTGCGCTGACATCGTATTTTCTACACCGTATGAGATACTCTGCCGTACAGTACCGAGCCGACGATCACTCTGCCGACTGCTCCGCCGCACGCACGCGCTCGGTCATGCGGTCACACTCCTCGTACAGCTCGCGCTCGGCATCCGTTCCGCTCTCGTGAGCCTCGAGCACAAGGCGCATGAGACGCGCGCCGAGCGAGGAATCCCCGTCGTCGGGCACGGCAGCATCAAGATAGCCCGCCTTTTTGGCACGTCCGAGCAGCTTTTCCGCACGCATAAGCGCGGGAAGAGAGCGGGCGACGCTCTCGAGCGTCTCGGTCGCGGTGGTCTGACTCTTGGAGCGCTGCTTTATCGCATCCCAGTTGTCGAGCACCCGCGCGGTACCGCTGACCTCGGTATCTCCGAAAACATGAGGGTGTCGCAGTATCAGCTTGCGACAGATTCCGTTGCATACATCGTCGAAGGTAAAGCTGCCGCGCTCCTCCTCCATCCGTGCGTGAAACATTACCTGAAGCAGCACATCGCCCAGCTCCTCGCAGAGCAGCACCGGGTCGCGGTTATCTATCGCCTCAACGACCTCATACGTTTCCTCGATGAAGTTTTCGCGAACGCTCTCGTGCGTCTGCTCGCGGTCCCACGGACAGCCGTCCGGCGAGCGGAGCAGCGCGGTTATCATGCGCAGATCGGCTGCGGTCATGCGCTCGGAGGTAGCGTATTTATCGGTAAGGTATTTCTTTTCTTCTATTGCTGACATTTTGTTCTCCGTTTATTTTACAAGTCTTGCTTTCTGCAGTCCTGCATAGATTTTTGCGCCCTTAGGCAGCATAAGGATATCGTCGCGCTCTACACCGCGGATGGTAAACAGCACTATCACATAGATTATCGCCGCGAAAGCTATCGCGATGAGCGTCACCGCCTTGCTCGGCAGATAACCGGAAAGCAGGCGTATCATTCCGAAGGCTCCTCCGACGCAGACCGCCGATGCGATAAGCGGCTTCACGAACGTAACAAAGACCGACGGACGGACATCGGTATATTTCGCCATGAAATATACGTTGAGTACGGTGCAGATTATATAGCATACAACGGTTGATATCGGCGCGCCGTATATATTTATCGCCGGAATACCGATAAGCACAAAGCTGAGCATTATCTTTACGACCGAGCCGCTGACGAGCGAAATGATCGGCTTATTCTGTCTGCCGTATGCCTGAAGGATCGCATTCGATATCGAGAGCATGCAGATAAAGAATATGGATATTGCAAGCACAGACAGCTTTGGCGCGGAAAGCTCGGAGCTCTCCGCATTGTACAGCAGCTTTAGCAGAGGCTCGGAGAGCACGCTGACACCGAGCGTGCACGGCAGCGCCACTATCGCGGTAACGCGCAGACAGCTGCGGCATATCTCCGCGCTGCGCTTGCTGTCGCCAAGGGTAAGAGTGCCCTTAAGCAGCGGAATGAGTGAATAGGATATGGGATAGATAAGTGCGGGCGGGAGGTTGGCAAACGGAACGGCAAAGCCGGTATAGTTTCCGTACAGAGCGTTCGCGTACTCCTCGACATAGCCGATGCTCATCAACCGCCAGTTGATTATCATATCGTCGACCATCGTAGTAAGACTCATGATGGAAGAGCTGACCGTTATCGGAATGGCTATGACGAGCAATCTGCGCAGAATCTCCCTGCCGCCTGATATTTTCCCGCCGCCGACAGCCCCCTCGATAGCATACTCCTCCTCGTGGAAGCGCAGCTTTGAGATGAACAGAAACAGCATTCCGAACGCGGTTCCGATGGTAAGTCCGGCAATGGCGCAGGCAGCCTGCACCTCAAGCCCGTAGCCGAGCTTTCGCGCGCCGAGCGCGAGCAGTATGCCCATCAGCAGCTTGCCGAGCGTCTCCATTATCTGAGAGACAGCGGTAGGCCGCATCTCTTGAAAGCCTTGAAAATACCCTCGCATCGCACTCGCCACACAGACAAGAAACAATGTCGGTGCTACCGCGATGATAGAAAGATACGAGCCTGCAACGCCGTTAAGAAAGGCGAACTGATGCGATAGCAGCATCATTACGGCGGTGCCGAGCGTGCCGATAACGATGAACATCTTCATAGTCAGCGAGTATATTCTTTTTATCTCCTCGCGGTTTCCGCGGAAGCGCGCCTCGGAGACGAGTATGGAGACTGCAAGCGGCAGTCCGCCGGTCGATATCATATAGAACCAGACGAAAATGTGATAGGCGGCGTTGAAATATGCCATGCCCGAGTCGCCGAGAATGTTGCTTATCGGTATGCGGAAAAGCATACCGACCACCTTGTTCAGCACATTGGTAAAGGTGAGCACGGCAACACCGGAGAAAAACAGATTCCTATTATTCTTTATCTTTTTGGTCTTTGAAGTAGTTGCCACATTCTTCCCTCATATCGTGAATAATTTTTTCTATATCAACGGTGGTAAATTCGCCGTCTTCGTAGAGTATCCTGCCATCGACCATTGTCATGGTCACATTCGACGAGTTGGCGCTGTAAACGGCAGTATAGCGCAGATCGTAGTACGGAATATTATTGAGCGCACCGAGATCGAGCAGGATAATATCCGCCCGCCGTCCGACCGCTATTTCTCCGCAGTCGCCGCGCTGCTGAGCATGTGCTCCCGCTACAGTCGCCGCGCGGAGCATATCTCCCGCACCGATGCGCGATGGGTCGCGCGTAAAGCCCTTCTGTACTATCGCGCCGACGTGCATCTCCTTGAATATATCGAGAACATTATTCGATGCCGTACCGTCGGTGCCGAGAGCTACATTTACGCCGCCGTCGAGCAGCTTTGCAAGCGGCATCACGCCGCTGCCGAGCTTGAGATTCGAGACAGGATTGTATATTGCGGTAGCACCGTGCCGCGCGAGCAGTTCAATATCGCCGTCCTCTACCCACACACAGTGTGCCGCAGTTACCGGTGCCTCAAAGCAGCCGCACTGTTCGAAGAACGCTGCCGGTGTCAGCCCGCCGTGACGCTCCTTGCACTGCTCGTGCTCGGACTCGGTCTCCGAGAGATGGATGTGCAGATTTGCGCCGTGCTCGGCTGCGTATTTTCCGACCTCGATGCAGGCACGCGGAACATTCGTATACTCGGCATGCAGTGATATATCTATCTTTATTCTTCCGTCCTCCGCGTTATTCCACTCGGAGTAAAGCGCCTTTGCCTCGTCGAAGCATCGGTCGCGCGACATGTCGATATCCGGATCAAAGGAGGTTATCGAACGGCTGATATTCGCCTTGATGCCCGACTCGGCAACGGCTCGCGCCGTATCGTCGCAGAAGAAATACATATCCGAGAACGAGACGGTACCGCCCCTTATCATCTCGGCTATCGCGAGCATAGATGCATTATAGACCGCACGGCTCGTCAACAGATCCTCTGCGGGAAATATTTTCTCGTGCAGCCAGCGGTCGAGCGGCATGTCCTCGCCGTAGCCGCGAAAGAGCGTCATGGCTGCGTGCGTGTGACAGTTGTACAGTCCCGGCATCAGAAGTCGGTCGGTACAGTCGATGATTCGGTCATAGCTGTCCTCAGACGGCTGCGCTCCGACGTAGGTTATGTATGCCCCATCGGTCACAACGCAGGCAGTCTCGCCGCTGAGCAGCTTTGCGTTTTTCAGCAAATACTTCATAATATATTCCTTTCAGACTAATGTATTTCATACATGCTTCGGCACCGTCGGCATGGCAGAGCCGCGGAATCAGCACGGCACATTCGCTCCGTTACTGCATATCGCCGATAAACTCGCGCAGCATCGAATCTGCGGGAACCGCGGACGGGGACAGCGACGGAACGGCAGAAAGATCGTCGAGAAGTCCGCGCACCTCGGAATAGAGCGGAAAATCCGTGCTTACCGCGCCGAGCAGCTCGATAAGCGGCTCCTTGAGCACACACACCTCGTATGCGAGTGAGGAATCTATCAGCGCATCCGCATATCTGCGCGCGGGGTAGATGCTGCTCTGCTCGTTGCGAACAACGCCCGCCCAGACCTGAAGCGTGAACTCGACCGATGCCGAGCGGAAGAGACGGTCGCGGAGCAGACGGCGCATAAGGCGCAGCCGCCGCGCGGAGAATTCGGTATCTCCTATCCGAACACCGCTCGCCGCATCGGTAAAGATGAAGAGCGGCGAGGCAGGAGAGAGCACGCGGCGAACCGCAGGGTATGATGCCTGTATCCCCTCAAAGATAAAAACATCGAACTCGGACGATTCGACCGGGCGAAAGCCGCTGCGGCGCTGAAGATTGAAGTCAAACTGCGGAAGCGCTGCCGACTCCCTGCTCAGCACAGCACCGGTAAAGCGCTCAAACTCCGGGATATCCATCGCGTCCTCACTGTCGAGGTCGAGCTCGCCGTTAGCCTCCGAATAAGCGGAAACATCGGACGATACCTCGGAGGTAAGAAAAAAGTCGTCTATCGACACACGGAAAACACGCAGTCCGCAGGCAGCAAGATCGGTGCGCAGCTTCTCTACCGTCGTGGTCTTGCCGGAGCAGCTCGGTCCCGAGAGCGTTATCAGCTGCGGAGAGCTGCCGCCGCAAACCCTCTCGCATATCAGCGATGCGGTTCGGTCGAGCCTTGTCCGATACTCATCCTCGCAGCGCTCTATCAGAGCGGGAGTGCACTCGCCGGGCGAGAGCGAAATTATATTTTCATGCAGTTCCTGCATAGGACACCTCCTGTTTCGTAAAGGCAGTATGAGTGCCGCAGCCGCTTTGAGCACTGAAAGCATCGCTTGCATTTCCGCGTTCAACATTGCCGCGCACGTACAAATACAGCCGTTATAAGGACCGCGCGATGTCACATACCGTACAGACATCGGTCTGTACGGGCATCGTTCCGCGCGATCAACGCCGTCCGAGACTCATTCTATATCATCAAAACGGTCACGGTAGAAGCTCTCCGCCGCCTCGGCGAGCGTCCGTTCGGACTCCTCCGGCGAAGCGGCAAGATACTCATACGGATATTTCGGCATGAACAGCCGCTGCATATCGCCGCCGGAGCGCGATACGAGCTTAGTCACCGCGCCCGCGCCGAGCGCGAAAATGCTGTGTATCTCGTCCATTATCAAAATGTTGTATATGCCCTCTTTTCCGGGCTTTGAAAAACCGACGTTCTCATAGCCGCCGACGGCATTTTTCTGCTTGTACATATAGTACGGCTCATAGCCGAGCTCGGCACAGCGGCGCTGAGAATATGCAACTCCGCGTCCCGCATCCTCGCCCGTACGCGAGTAGCAGCCCCCTCGCTCGGCAAGCTCCGCCGCACGCTTTACGCAGAAGGTATGAACGGTAATATTCTCCGGCGAGAGCGCGCTTACCTCGTCAAAGCTGCGGACAAAGCTGTCTCCGCGCTCTCCCGGCAGCCCCGCGATAAGGTCGGTATTTATGCAGTCGAAGCTCTGCGCCGCAGCCGACTCGTATGCTCGGAAGAACTCCTCCGCCGTATGCGAGCGTCCGATGCTGCGCAGCACCTCATCATTTGTCGTCTGCGGATTTATGCTGACGCGGGTCACACCCCCGCGCTTTGCCGCACGCAGCTTGTCGTCGGTTATCGTGTCGGGTCTGCCCGCCTCGAGCGTGAACTCGCGCAGCCGAGACAGATCGATATTCTCACCTATGCAGCCGAGCAGACGGTCGAGCTGCTCGCCGCTGAGCGTCGTCGGCGTTCCGCCGCCTATATATACGGTATCGACCCGTCTGCCGATCCTCGGCAGCAGTCTGCCGAGCGCGCGTATATCACTGCACAGCCGCTCGAGATAATCGGGAATGAGCGAAAGCAGACGCGGAGTTGAATACGATACAAATGAGCAGTAGGCGCAGCGCGTCGGGCAGAACGGAATGGATATATACACCGAGCAGCCGTCGCTGCCGATCCTGCCGCGCAGCGCGGAATTATTCCGTGCGACCTCGGTCAGCAGATGCGCCTTTTCCGGCGCGGCGAGATAGTCTCCGGTGAGTATCCGTTCCGCCTCACGTGCACCGTCAAAGCCCTTAGCGCGCGCACTTTCCGCGAGCTGCTCTGCGAGCTTTGCCGGGCGAACGCCGGTGAGTATTCCCCACTCCGGACGTATGCCGAAAAGCTCCGCGCCCGCCTCAAATATCGCACGCCCGACCGCGCGCTTCTTTATCCTCTCGTCCGAGTCTATACCGTCGCGCAGCTCACGTGCGGAGGCGCTGCGCTGCTCGCCGCCGTGCCGCATTATCGCCTCGGCGGCATAGCTCTGTGCATCCTCGCGCAGCGTCAGACGAACAGCATCACTCTCCGCCGTCTCCTCCTCCCGCTCGGAAAAGCCCGCACCGGGAAAGAAGATAAGGCAGAGCGTCTGCACGTAATAGCACCCTATATCTCCTTCTATATACAGCTTCATCTGTTCACATCACTTTCGGGCTCGCTCGGAGCCGTTGTCGGTCGACAGCCGCAGCAAACTGTTCCGTGCGGCATGTACCGACGGCATAGAGCCTCGGAGCCAACACCTCCGATCGCAGCAGGTCAGGTATTATATCTGCGGTCAACATGGTCAACGCCCTTGATAGCACCGAGTCTGCTGACTATCGAGCGTACATGGTCTATATTCTTTGCACCGACGGTAACATTTATGACAGCCCCTCCCGTTCCGGTTTTGCGTGCTCCTATCGAAACTATCGAGACCTTCATATCCGCAAGCGCGGTGGTAATATCCGCTATCATCGAGATGCGATCCTCGGCGTAGATATTGAGCGATGTCTCGAACAGCGACTTCTCGCTCTGCTGCTCGCCGTCCCATCTCGCCTGTACCCATCGGTCGGCATTCTCCTCACGCTGCATGGACAGCCGAACATTCGGGCAATCGCGCTTGTGCACCGAGATGCCGTAGCCCTTGGTGATAAATCCGATAAGCTCGTCACCCGGCAGCGGGTTGCAGCACTTTGCAAACTTGACCGCGCAGCCCTCTACACCGTCTACAATAACGCCGGAGCTTGCCTTATGCGAATGCGGAAGCGCCTTTGTACGTACCGATGCGGCATCGGTCGGTGCGGGCGGCGCCTCCTCCGCCTTTGTTCTGCGCTCAAATTCATCATGCAGCTTCGGCGCGAGTTTTGAGATGGTTATTCCGCCGTAGCCGATGGTGTTGCACAGATCCTCATAGGTCTTGATGCTGAATCGCGCGGCGACTGCGGTTGCGATCTCCTCCTTCATCTGCTCGGAGCAGCCGCGTCCGTAGCGGCGGAATTCGCGGTCTATCTCCGCTCTGCCCATCGCGATATTTTCCTCGCGCTCCTCGCGCTTGAACCACTGTCGTATCTTGTTTCGCGCCTCGCCGGTCTTGACTATCTTCAGCCAGTCGCGGCTCGGTCCGCGAGATGCGCTTGAGGTAAGGATCTCGACTATCTCGCCGTTCTGCGGCACTCGTTCGATAGGCACTATCATGCCGTTTATCTTGGCACCTATCATCTTGTTGCCGACACCGGAATGAATGGCATATGCAAAGTCGATGACGGTCGAGCCCTGCGGGAGGGTGATAACGTCGCCCTTCGGGGTAAAAACAAAGGTCTCGTCGTGGAAGATATCTATCTTGAGCGCACGCATGAACTCGTCAGGATCACGGGTATCGTCCTCGGTCTCGACGAGCTTGCGGATCCACTGCAGCTTGTCGTCTATCTCCTTGGAGCTCTCCTCGCCCGACTTGTACTTCCAGTGCGCGGCAACACCGTATTCGGCTATGCGATGCATCTCCCATGTTCTTATCTGCACCTCAAACGGTATCCCGCCCCTGCCGATAACGGTGGTATGGAGCGAACGGTACATATTCGGCTTAGGCGTCGATATATAGTCCTTAAAGCGTCCCGGCACCGAGTGGAACATGTCGTGAATGATGCCCAGTACGGTATAGCACTCAAGCTCGGTATCGACCAGCACGCGCAGCGCGTAAAAATCGTATATCTCGTTGAAGCTTTTGTTCTGCTCGAACATCTTGCGGTAGATGCTGTATACCGTCTTTACTCTGCCGTCGAGCGAGAAGTTTATCCCGTTTTCGGTCAGCTTGTCCGATATCTGACTGCGCGCACGCTCGATAAAATCATGGCTCTGTCCGTACTTTTCTTCGATATGCTTTTCTATCTGTTCATAGCCGAACGGGTCAAGGTAGCGCAGCGAGATGTTCTCCAGCTCCTGCTTCATCCTCTGCATACCGAGACGGTGTGCGAGCGGCGCGTATACCTGCATCGTTTCGAGCGCGGTCTGCCTCTGCTTTTCCGGCTTTTTTGCGCCGAGGGTACGCATATTGTGGAGACGGTCGCACAGCTTGATGAATATAACGCGGATATCGCGCGACATGGCAAGAAACATCTTGCGCAGGTTCTCGATATGCTTCTCTTCCTTATCCTCGAACGGGATGTGCACCAGTTTGGTAAGTCCGTCGACAAGCATCGAAACATCACTACCGAACTCGGATTCTATCTCCTCAAGGCTCACCTTGCTGCCGCAGTCCTCCACCGTATCGTGCAGCAGCGCCGCACAGATGGAATCGGTATCAAGGCCGAGCGAGACCGCTATCTCCGCGACCGCTATCGGGTGAAAAATATATTTTTCACCGCTCGCGCGAAACTGTCCCTCGTGCAGCTTTGCGGCATAGAGATAGGCACGCTTTATCTTTTCGATGTCGTACTTTTTGCCCGATGCCGTCAGAGCGAACAGCAGCATCTCTATATCCTTATATTTAGGGTCGGACTCTATGTGATGAATTCTTGATTCGTTTTTCATTCTGTCTGCCTCGCTCTCCTGAGTTTTTTCATTCGCAGACTGTGCGAATAATACTTATGCTTTATATTTCGCCGTGCGGGAAGCATGCCCGCAGCCCCGACATATTACCTACGCGATACCGCATCGAAATATCCCGAGCAACAGAATAGCTCATATACTTCGCACGAAAACAATCCGGAAAGCACGAGCGATTTATTTTGCCACGCGCGCCTCAAGGCTCTTATATATCTGCGACGCGCAGAGATCGACCTTTCCGTCGGTCATGCCGAGCGTTATCGAAAGCCCGCCGCCGTCGACGGTATAGTCCGGAACGGCGGAATATGATATTATCCCGGTCTGTACGAGTATGGCGAGAATAAAGCGCAGCTTTATGTACTCGCTCGCACCCGCTCCGAGCGATCTCGATGCAAGGCGGTAGATGTTTATCTGCGCCTCCGGCTGCTCTCCGAGTCTGCGCTTGATACACAGATACACTCGTTTGAAATCGTCGCGGGACGGAAGCAGCTCACGCGGTATCAGCATGTCGGGATTCTCCGCGACCCTGCCGTATTCCGCCGTCAGCGCGCGCCTGCGCGCCCTCTCATCGGCGCAGTGCCGAATGTCGCGCAGCACAAGCTGTACACGGGTATTCCCGCGAAACTCGTTTATACTCGGCGAGAACAGCAGGTCTGCACGGTCGCCGCGCACAAGCCCGAGCTCCTCAGGAGAACGTCGGAACATGACCGCGCCGAGCATTATCCCGCCGGACTCGAGAGTCATGCTCGTATGCTTTCCGCCGCCTATCGCGCGGATATCGGCGACCGTTGCGCCGCGCATCGCAAAGACCGGAGTGGGGTTTGCCGTTCCGTACGGCTCAAGCAGAGACAGCTCCTTGACCGCGGGCACGGTAAGATCTGCAGCCTCCGCCTCACCGTCCGAATCTATCACAGCGACAAGATCCTCCTTACGCAGATGAGCGGCTGCGTACTCGTTGATCCTGCGGCGGAATTCATCAAGATCACCGCGCCGCAGCGACAGTCCCGCCGCCATCTCGTGACCGCCGAAGCGCACAAGAAGATCCGAGCATGAGGCAAGCGCGGCGGCAAGGTCGAGTCCGCGTATGCTGCGTCCCGAGCCCTTTCCGATATCGCCATTCGACAAACCGCTCGTCACACGCCCGCCGTCAAAGGATATAAGTATCGACGGCAGCCCGTATCTGTCGGTCACTCGCGAGGCAACTATTCCGATAACTCCGTGATGCCAGCTCTCGCCCGCGAGAACTATAACACGGTCGCTTGCAAAATCATGCGTCTGCTCTATCATGCGAAAGGCTTCTTCAGCCATTGCGTTTTCGAGCTCCTGACGCTCGCGGTTGATGTCGCACAGCCGCGCCGCTATCTCATCGGCAACGCCTCTGTCCTCTGTCAGCAGCAGCTCCTCGGCAATAGATGCACTGCGGATCCTGCCTGCGGCATTCATCCTCGGCGCAATTCCGAAGCCTATCGAGGAGGCAGTCAGATGACGCTCCTCGGTCTCGTCCGAACCGGAGGTTCCTCCTCCGCTCCGCCCGCCGTTTTTTCCGTCCTTTCCGTTCTTTCCGTCAAGTGCGGCTGCACGTATCAACGCATCAAAGCCTATCCGGCTGCCGCGTTCGAGAAGTCCGAGTCCGATACTGACGATAAGGCGGTTTTCGTCGACCAACGGCATTACGTCCGCGACCGTTCCGACCGTGACAAGATCGGCATATTCCGCACACATGCGGTGCAGATAGCGGTCGTCGTCCGGTACAAGCAGCTGCTCGACAGCGCATATGAGCTTGAATGCCACTCCGACCCCCGCAAGCTCCGCAAACGGGTACTCCGAATCCGGGCGGTGCGGATTGACCGCCGCTATCGCCTGCGGCAGCTCTCCGTGACACTCGTGATGGTCGGTCACGACCGTATCTACCCCGAGCGAGGAAGCAAGCGCTATCTCCTCCACGGCGGTTATTCCGGTATCGACCGTGATAATAAGGCTCGTGCCGCCTGCGGCGATGCGGCGGACAGCGCCCTCGTTCATTCCGTAGCCCTCTGAGGTACGCTCGGGGATATAATAATCGACCGGCACGCCCTTTGAGCGGAGATACAGAAACAGCGTAGCCACCGAGGTCACGCCGTCCACATCGTAGTCGCCGTATATCATTACCCTCTCGCCCGAGTTTATCGCCGCAGTGACGCGCTCGACCGCCTTGTCCATATCGGGCAGGAGAAGGGGGTCGTGAAAGCACTCGTCGTCCCGGCGGAGAAACGCAGTCGCCGCCTCGGGCGTTCTGTACCCTCTCGAGTATAGGAGGGAGGCTGTCAGCCGGTACAGTCCGAGCTCATCCTCGAGCGCGCGAACGGCATCCGGGTTGTCCCGCGCGGAGGTATCCACCCTCCATCGTCTTGCTTCATTGCTGCCTATCATTTCGGCTTCCCTCCTTTTTTATTGTCGTTATTTTAACAATTATCCTGTTGCCCTGTATCGGCAGTTCCTAAGTTTACACTATGCACAGCGCCTATGCGTAAAGCGATGCATGTACGCTGCCGAGTTGCCGTAGATCGGCTCAGTCGAACGGCGCATATCGCGATATTATCGCCTCGGCGCAACGGATGCCGTCCGCGGCGGCACTCATTATTCCGCCCGCATAACCAGCACCCTCGCCGCACGGATAAACATTGTCCGCACCGATCGCGGTAAATGTGTCGCCGCGCAGTATTCGCACCGGCGCGGATGTTCGGCTCTCGACCCCCGTCAAAAGCGCGTCGGGGGTATTAAAGCAGGATATCTGCCGCGCAAAATCGCGTATCCCGCACCGCAGCACGTCGAGCGCCTCTGTGCCCATAACACCGGAAACGACCTCAGAAAGATCGGCGGTAGTTACCTTGTCGGCACCACCGCCCATGTAGGTGGGCAGCACACGGGACGGCAGCGCATTCACTCCTCCGCTCATAAAGTCGCCGACAGTCTGAACCGGAGCACGATATCTGCCGCCTCCGGCGAGAAATGCCGCACGCTCGTACCGCCGCTGCAGCTCTATCTGTCCGTCCGGCGTATCGGACGCGGCAATCGAGACGAGCACGGCGGAATTTGAATTGCGCCCGTCGCGGGCATAGCGGCTCATTCCGTTTACGGCGAGCAGCCCCTCCTCCGAGGAGGCAGCCACGACCTCGCCGCCCGGGCACATGCAAAAGGTATATGCGGTCCGCTCACCGTAGTGACGCGACATGGCATATTCGGCGGGCGGCAGCAGCGGATGCCCTGCATCGTCGCCGTAGAGCGAGCGGTCGATATCCTCGCGCAAATGCTCTATCCGCAGCCCCATAGAAAACGCTTTCGGCACGACCTCATAGCCGCGCCGCATTATCATGGAATATGTATCACGCGCACTGTGTCCGACAGCGAGTACCACCGCGCCGCACTCTATCTCGCCGCCGTCGGTCATTATCCGTCCGACCTCGCCGGAGCGCATCGGCAGCTCTGTCAGCGCGGTGTGATAGCGTATCTCACCGCCGAGCTCGGTAAGCCTCTCGGCAGCATTCTCGACAACGCGGCGCAGAATATCTGTTCCGATATGCGGCTTGGCGCTCGTCAGTATGTCCTCCGGCGCGCCGAGCGAATGCAGCATTTTCAGAACTCCGCGGCACCTCGGGTCGCCTATGCGCGTGGTCAGCTTTCCATCAGAAAAGGTTCCTGCGCCGCCCGCACCGAACTGAATATTCGTTCCGGTATCAAGCTCGCCGGTACGGTAAAAATGCTCGACCGCCGCCACACGCTCCCCGACCGAACCGCCGCGCTCTATAACAAGCGGGGCATAGCCGAGCGCAGCAAGAGTAAGCGATGCGAACATTCCCGCAGGACCGAAGCCTACTATGACCGGGCGTGCGCTCAGACGCTCGCTTCCGCAGCGTACCTCGTCGGCAGAGTCCGGCAGCAGCGATACAGAGCGATCGGCGCTCAACACCGGAGCCGCTGTGCTGTCCACCTCAACGTCCACCGAATATAAAAAACGAATATTTCCGCGCCGACGCGCGTCCACCGACCGCTTTGCTATAACAGCCCTGCCGATGCTCGCACGCGGGACAAGCCTGCCGAGATATTTAACCGCCGCCGCACACGCCTCCTCGGCGGGCTCGGTAAACGGCAGTGATATATTTCTGACGACGGCATGTACCGTCCCGCCGCAATTCGTTTTCTGTGTCATACTACCTCTTACGTCAAATTAAACTATCCGTCAAAGACCCTGCAGCCTCCGACAGTTTTGCTTTACATTCAAGCTATCATCCTTACAACCACAGACTGTGCGTTTTCTGCCTTGCCGATACGAATGGAGAAAGAATAATTTGACAACAGATTTTTCGGTTCCCAACAGCCCCTCCGGCGCCCCCCTTGCACAAGTGCAATTTTGCGGTCTTGCGTAGCAAGATTGCTGCCGTCGGCAGCAAAGCAAAATTTCATATTTAACCGCGCAGCGGTTAAATGAGGGAGGCTTTCACATCCGCAGCTTTTCTAACATTATCTGCCTATTTTTGAGCTAAATTCAAGTACCATCGAGCTTTTTCGGTCGGGAGGATTTTAGCCACGCCGAATCGGAAAGGCTTAAAAGCACAGACCGAGAAAGCGAAAACGCTATTTCTTCTTTTTAAGGAATCACAAGGATTCCGAGCACTTACCCACAAAGCTGATTGCACCACCCCTACACAAACTATCATCTTCACAACCTCAGTCTGTGCAATTTCTGCATTATAGGACGCTTTTCGGTCTGCGCTTTTTAGCCGAGACAAACAGGGGATAGATAAAATCGTTTGGAGCACTCGATTTCGTGCCGCAAG